>Ga0265293_10002832_pt1 | contig 33596 bp, 20 predicted proteins | sample Munlanlewell138R_FD_192505 | JGI IMG/M metagenome (GOLD analysis project Ga0265293, IMG submission 192505) | Leachate microbial communities from a municipal landfill in Southern Ontario, Canada - Leachate well 138R | ecosystem: Engineered > Solid waste > Landfill > Unclassified | place: Canada... | reverse complement strand
GGAATTTTGAATTAAAAAATTACAGGATGAGGACGATCATTTTTTTGCTGCAAAAGGAGTTTATCCAGATTTTCCGCAACCGCACGATGCTGCCCATCATCTTTGTGATGCCGCTGGTGCAACTGCTCATCCTGGCCTACGCTACCACTTTCGATCTTAAAAACATCAACACGGTGGTGGTGGACCACGACCGCTCGGTTAGCTCGCGCGAGATGATCCGCAAGTTTGAAGGCTCCTCGTTTTACACCCTCCGCAGTTACGCCGACAGCTACCAGCAAGCGGAACAAATGGTAGAAAAAGGCCTGGCCGACCTGATTATAGAAATACCGCCCAACTTTGAAAAAGAGCTGAACAACGAAAAACGGGCGGAGGTGGGGCTGGTGATCAACGCCATCAACAGCAGTTCGGCGGGATTGATAAACGCCTACACCAGCGCCATCCTCAAAGATTACAACCTGGCGCTGGTGACCTCACACATGGGGCGGCGCCCGGTGATGCCCATCGACGTTACCTATTCGTATTGGTACAACCCCGGCCTCGACTACAAAACCTACATGGTGCCGGGCATACTGGTGCTGCTGGTGACCATCGTCGGGTTTTTCCTTTCGGGGATGAACGTGGTGCGCGAAAAAGAGACCGGCACCATCGAGCAGCTCAACGTAACGCCCATCCGAAAGCACCAGTTCATTGCCGGCAAGCTGCTGCCTTTTTGGATCATCGCCATGTTTGAGCTGGCTTTCGGGCTGTTGTTTGCGCGGCTGATTTTCGACCTGCCCATCGTGGGGAGCCTCTGGCTTATCTTTGGCGTGGCCTCGGTTTTTATGCTGGCAATCCTCGGCCTGGGACTCATTATCTCCACCCTCTCCGACACCATGCAGCAGTCGATGTTTCTCACCTGGTTTTTTATGGTAGTCTTTATTTTGATGAGCGGCTTCTTTACGGCCATCGAAAGCATGCCCGAGTGGGCGCAAGCCATCAACGTCATTAACCCGCTGGCGTATTTTATCCGCATCATCCGCATGGTGACGCTCAAAGGCTCCGGGCTCGCTGATATTGTGCAGCCGTTGGCGGCGCTGGCCATCTTCGGAGTAATTACGCTCTCGCTGGCCGTGTGGCGCTATCGCAAGGTGGCGTAGGAATAATTGATTCTTTCAATCTACGGAGCATAAATGCCCGGGCTACGGAGTATAAATATCCGGGCTAAGGATTTCCCTGCCTTTTCACGAATAAATCAACAAATTTTACCAACCCGTCGTATAGTCATATCTGTAGATGCGGATTGCAGCGCTCTTGCCGGTATTGACCGAATTGTACATGATGGAACCATGAAGTTTTAAAAGTGGGTTGGTGGCTGTCGAAATTTTTGAGACGGGCAGCTCCTTTGGAATTTCAAACCTAAGTTCATGCTGGCCTTTGCCGTTGTAAACCTCATTTAGCGGCACCTCAACTACAATACCGCTCTCTTTCCATTCCAGATTTACTTTGGTAACAGCCACCGGACTATCAAATTTTGAAAGCAGCGGGATTACACAAACTGCTGATGAAACCAGATCGCCATTTACGTTCCCGCCCTCAATGCGGATGTTGCCGCTGATGACGAGTTCGGCTTTGTTTTCGGCAACATCAAAATAAAATTCCTTCTCGGCTTTGTTGTTGGCGATGGTGTAAGAAACCTTGATATTATTTCCGGGTTCGGCGTAGCATTCGTCATAAAGATAGCTCACCTGGCAAACAATTTCGCCCAACTTTCTATCTTCAATCCTGGCGCAGTTGGAGCTGATAACCGGCTTTTTGGCATAGCGCACTGCCCTTTCGCCAATTTTAAGGCTGTAACGCACCAACCCCAATTCGCTACCGGCATTGGCCACATAAGCCGAAGCCAGCAAAGCGTTGCCTTTATCAATTCCGGTCTGACATTTGATTTTTCGCTCATCAATAAAAATCTCATTCAGTTTTGCAAGCTGGCTTTGCGCCTGGAAGATCTCTTCGACGGAAGTAAAATCATCCAGCAAATCGAGGGCTTTGTTCATTTCGGCAGTTAATTGCTCATTTTTTTCGCGGAAATCAGCTACCAATTCTTCAAGATCAAAAGTAGTGAACGGGTATTTTACAAAATATTGGTATTTAACTTCATTGGTTTTTTTGTTGGCAGATTTTTCCCAATAAAAATCATCAACTTTTGCAGCCGAAATTCCCTGAAGATAATCACGTTTGCCTGACTGCGTGGTAATTACTTCAGAATAACTTTGATAAAGCTGAGAAAACTTGTCGGCAGTAATTTCCTCACTTTTCGAAACCGAAGAGGCCGAAATATAATCAGCAACCGAAGTTACAATCTGGGCTTTAACATTTACCAGAGCGTTGGCTTTTGCGTCTTCAATGGATAGCCCGCCGCCGATGCCAATAATCGAACCGCGCTCCATGCTCATTGTCCAGCCGGGTTTTTTCCCGCTATCTTCCACAACTTTAAATTGCGCCACAGCTACCGTCGAAAGGCAAAGTAGAAACAGGGTGGCAAGTGATATTTTTTTCATGGTGCGGAATTAATTGGTTATTGGAAGGTTTTTGAATTTGAAGATGTTTTCTTTGATAAAGAACTTGATAAACTTCACCTCCTTAACTTTTGGAAATTCACAGATAAGCTCTGTATTTACATCGGGAATCAGGGTGGCTTCTATCCAGTTGGAGCCTTTTTTTGAGGCAATCATCATCTGATCAATTTTCACCTCGTCGCCCTTTTCGTTGATGAGCATGGTTTGATAAATCCGGTAAATTTTCAAATCGACATCTTCTTCATTTTTATTGATGAGTTCGAAATAAAGCATGGTTTTTACACCTACATTTTTGCCGTGTTTATATCTCAAATACAAATTATCACCCAGATCAACCGCGTCAAGCGACGAGTAAACCGGGCCATCACCATCGGGTGTATTGTTTTCGGAAGTAACCGCGACGGTGGTTTCGGGCGTGTTGGCGCCAATGATTGCAGCAGCTTCGTTGGCATTATCGAAACATTCGCGGCAAACCGGCGGAACGGAGTTCAGCAATGCCAGCGCATTGGCATATTTTTTTTGAGCAGCCAGGCTGTTGGCCCTCGAAATCACAAGGTCGCATTGTGTGTTGTAATATTCGATGATGGCTTCCTTGCCCTTTTCGAGCATCACTTTGTACTTCCCGCTGCGTGGGTCGATTTGCTTAAAGGCCGAATTGTAGGCAGCCGTTTCGGTGTTTCCGGCACCTTTGAGGGCTTGCGTTGCTGTGGCATACACATTTCCGGAGTAGCGGTCGGCTACATTTAAAACCAATTCCATGTTGTAGGTGTACATGGCAGGCGTGGTGGGCGTTACGTCGCTGCTGATAATCATCAGTTCGGGATTCATTACGAAAAGCGGGGCGTCGTCCAGGGCACTCAATCCGTTCAGGCCAATCATTTGCCGCATTTTGCCAAGCAACATCTCCTGAGCACCCTGTGGCATTTTCATCAACGCTTCGGGGATTACCGGTGCAATGGCTATTCTGGCATGGTCGTCGCTTTTCCCGGAATAGTTTTGTGCGTTTGCAAAGTTGAAAAGCATCATTGCCATCAAGGTTGCGGCTATTGTATTTCTTAAAAATTTCATACCTCTGTTTTTTTTAAAAATTATCTTTCACCAATAATCAGCCAGGCCTCGCCAAGCCCACGCTGATAAATTTTCGACTCGATATTGAAAGGTTCGCCAGCCAGGTATCTGTTGAGGTTGGCGGCAAATCTGCGGGTGTCCATAGCCATTTCACGGCCATTGTGTGTAAAAGTGGTTGGGATGCGAACCTGCTCAAAGCGCATCATGGTTCCGGTGGCGTCCACGGTCGAAAATCTTCCGGAAACGGTATTTTCGGCCATCCAGTTTTCGATGTGAAAACTCAGCATGTCGTAGGTGCCGTCAGCATCAAAATCCTGCTCAAGGTCCACGTCGGCGTTGTCCCAAACCCTTATTACAAGTTTAACTTCACGGCCATTTTTGAACATATCGTCAAAGAAGGTCATAAGCTGGCCATTGAAATCATCCATGTGGCTAAGCACGGCCTCTTCCAACAGAAGGTCGACCGAGGCGGATGACGATGGTGCGCCGGCGCCGGCAACGCCTGCAACCTGCTTGTTGGTGTAAGCATCGAGTCCGCGCAAATTAAAGGAGATAAAATTGTTTGGCCCCTGCCGTTTTACCACAAAATCGAGGTCGAGAATAATGTCGGCCTTGGCGGTTCTTTTCAAAATATCAATAGGAGTTTCGTTGATGGCAGCTCCTGAACTTTTGGATTGCAGCATCGAAATTTCAGCACTTTCGCTCTCGATACTTTTAAGGGATTGCTCCAGATCTTTCAACGGGAATCCTCTATCGGCCATGATTGACCCCATTTTGGTGATTACCAGCCGCAGCTCATCACTCGACTGCAAGGCCGTTTTGTAATCGGGCAAAACCTGCTCGTTCCCGTTGGCATTCACGGTCATGGAGTATCCTTTTTGAATGCAGAAATTATCGCTGGGAACAACCATGAGGATGGGTTTTTTAGCCTGGCCAAACATCAAAATTGTCATCAGCAAAAGTGCTGCTGTAAATAAACTCTTTTTCATATTTATAAATATTTTATTGAAACGTAATGAGTTGTGTTTGGTTTTTGATTAAAAACCGGAATCTAATTTCTTAGCAATTCCTTTTTCTTCGAGATACTTGCGCAACTGATCGTAGGCAACGGAAGCGCTTAGGGCTACTTTGTAACCTTTCTTCATTTTTATGCGGTCGGCTCCGCCCGGCATGCCGTCGGTGGTGCTGTTTACGAAACTCAGATACATCCCGCCGGCTTTAAAGAAATCATCAAAAAAATCTGCATTTTTTTCATAGCCGTCAATCGTGAGTATGGGAGGTGTGGCTGCTGCGCCATTGCCTGCCGGAACGCCTCTGAAAATAACAGCGGCTACGGCGTTTCTTTTGGCTTCATAAACGGCGTCGTCGGCCTTTTTTCCATAACCCCAGATTTTCACCAGCTTGGTTCCATCCTGGCCTACGCCAAGAGATTGTATTTCGTAATTGTATTTGCTGTCGTACATGGCTTTGCGCTCTTTGCGCGATTGTGCATGTACACTTGTAAAGGCAAAAATTGCCAGAAATGCGATGAATAGTGTTTTCTTCATAATTTAGATTTTTAAAAAATTAAAATTCAAGTCGTAAGCCAAACATCATGCTCATCCCTGAGCGGTCGGTAAATTGATCCGTCCAGGTAAAATCTTCTGTTACTTTGTCGCCATCTTCTGTTTCGGTATCCACATTGCCAAAGGGAGCATAAAAATTAAGATGCCCCATTATCGAAAAGTTGTGGGTGATATTGATACCTAAAATGCCTCCGCCTTTGATGTAACTTGTGCTGATGTCTTTGTAATCGTCAGTGCTTGTTGATTCAACTCCATAGGCTGCATAAGGTGTTAATTCAACAATTCTTGCTAAGCGTATTCCTTTTCCAAGCCCAAATGAATATCTTAAGAAAGTGAAATCATCTTCAAGAAAATAAGTGTCCTCGTAGGTTTTGGCATCAAAACCAATATCAGCCATCAGATATAGTGAAGGAACATTTAAAAACATACCGGCTCTGAACCAAAGCTGGGCATCGAAACCGCCAATGCCGCCAACTTCATAGCCGGCGATGAGCGAAAGTCCGGCATCGTTGCGTTGTTGCATCACCATGCCCGGACGAACTGTGCCGCCGTAAACCTGGTAAAACCGGCTTTCGCCACTTTCGCCGGTGGCTACACCGCGATTATCAGCAATTTTTCCTGTGGCTCTTACAACGGCTTTGCGGTCGATCTCGGCAGTTCCGGTTTTTTCGTTCCACACATATTCGTAAACAAAATACCGCTGGTCGCATCTTAAACCCTCTTTTTTACCAATTTTTGATCGGATGGGACGCGTTGCCGAAACATTCATTTTAACCCTGAAAGGCTCCAGGTCTTTGTCGATGTTGAAGAGAGCATCCTCGTACATTTGTTGGGTTGTTTCATCCAGCAGTTGGTCGGAAGTTTTAGGTTTTTTAATGAGCGCATAAGTCTCCGTACCTGATGCCGACATTCCTTGTTTTCCGTAAAATGGGGACAACGAAAATGAAAGTGTATCGAAAGCAGCTATTTTTTCATTTTTCACATCTTCGGGGTCATCATCAAATGGCCATTGGGCGTAGAACCGGCTCACCACGTCATTATCAAAATCGAGTTTAAAAAGGAAAATGTCGTAGGTCGCCGTCCAGCCATGCGAAATTTCGTCGTCGCTGTAGACCAATTCTTTCGGTGACAATACGAGCACATAGGTTTTGTTTACCAATTTTTCGCCTGCATCAAACAGAACAGCCTCCCCCCGCTTGGCTGCACCCGACATCATAACATCCTGGTCGGAGGCATTGTAAAGCCCGCATTGGTGGATGTAATCGAGATTAAACGTCCCGTCGGGCTGCCTGCTGAACCATTTGGCAATCATTTTCCTGCCGACACCTTCCTTTTCGAGATACTTTTTCAGTTCAGTTTTTTTTGCTTCGTAGCTCAGATCTTTAAAACTCCTGCTTAGTTCGATGGAGATTTCGTTCAGGTTGTGATTGAAATACTTGTCGGTAAGGACAATTTTTTTGGCCGATTTAGCTGCTTTCTCGCTGTTGTTATCGCCGGGGAAAGTTGCAAAAAACATGGTGACAGATGGTCTCGAATATTCACTTTCAGGGGCTTGTGGGTTACGCTGGCCAAACGCATCGTTTGATGACATCCCGGAAGTAAAGAACAAAACAACGATCGCCAAAACAAGGTGTAATGATGTTTTCATAAAAAGCATTTTAGTTGATATTTCATTTTTTTTGATGATCAAGATCAAAAGGTTTCGCTTAAAACACAGCAAAAACAGCATAGACAAAATTAACTTTTTCTTAACATGTAAGAATATTAAGCTAAATAAAATGATCTGACGTGATTTCTCAATTCCTCGCCGCGCATTTTCTACATCTCTGACGGGAAAGAGGTTTCTGATTTTGATCATGTTTGGATCTGGCTCTTAAAACAATCCCCAAATGACCGCCACGTGAAAAAATAGCTACTTTTGAAACCTTTTTTAGCTTCAGCTAAACAATGTGGGTGCATTTGCATTAATGCAAATTTCAACTTAAAAAATATGATATGTCGGAAGAGATAATGATAAGTCTGGCCAGTCTGATAATTCTTGGCATCGGCGCGCAATGGCTTGCGTGGCGGATTAAGTTTCCCAGCATCCTCTTCCTTTTAATCTTTGGTTTTGTTGCCGGGCCTGTCACAGGTTTTTTGCAGCCTGACCTGCTGATGGGCGACCTGCTGCTGCCCTTTGTGTCGCTGGCTGTTGCCATCATCCTGTTCGAGGGCGGGCTGACGCTCAACCTCAAAGAGCTGCGCGAGATTGGCGGCGTAGTGGTAGGCCTGATAACCATTGGTGTGATCGTAACCTGGGTGGTGACTGCTGCTGCGGCCTATTTCCTGCTGGAGCTAAACCTGCAAATCTCTATCCTTTTGGGCGCCATCCTGGTGGTGACCGGCCCAACGGTGATAGGTCCGCTGCTGCGGCACATCCGTCCCAACCAGCGCGTGAACGACATCCTGAAATGGGAAGGCATCGTGATAGACCCTATCGGGGCGCTGCTTGCCGTGCTGGTGTTCGAAGCCATTGGCGTAAGCCGCTTTCAGGACGCGACTACTGAAGTTTTGTTTAGTCTGGGCAGAACGATACTTTTTGGCAGCCTCACAGGATTTTTCTTTGCCTGGCTGCTGGTGTTGCTCATCCGCAAATACTGGGTGCCCGATTTTCTGCAGGTCACCGTTTCGTTGTCGCTGGTGGTAGCTGCATACCTGTCGAGCGACCTGATTCAGCCCGAGTCGGGGTTGTTTTCGGCAACGCTGATGGGCATTGTGATGGCCAACCAGAAATACGTTTCGGTAAAACACATCCTGGAGTTTAAAGAGAACCTGCGGGTGCTCATCATCTCGATATTGTTTATCCTGCTCTCCGCCCGCTTAAACCTGAGCGCCTTCGCGGATCTGTCGCTCAACATACCGTGGTTTTTGGCAATATTAATCCTGGTGGCGCGTCCGTTGTCGGTATTTCTCTCGTCGATAGGCAGCGGGCTGACGGTGCGCGAAAAACTGTTTTTGTCGTGGATGGCGCCACGTGGTATCGTGGCTGCCGCCGTGTCGAGTATTTTTGCGCTGCGCCTGGCCGAAACGGGCATGGAAAATGCCGGCGCCCTTGTGCCGGTTACTTTCTCGGTAATCGTGGCCACGGTAGTAATTTATGGGCTTACCTCCAAACCTGTGGCGCACTGGCTCAAGGTGGCCGAAAGCGACTCGCAGGGGATCCTGTTTGTAGGCGCCCACACCTGGGCGCTCGAGATTGCCAAAGCCGTAAAAAAAGAAGGTTTCAAAGTGGTGGTGGTCGACACCAACCGCTCCGACATCGCCAAAGCGCGGCTGGCCGGCATCACCACGGTGTATGGCAGCGTCCTTAGCGAAAACGTGGTGGAAGACATCCCGCTGAGCGGCATCGGAAAGCTCTTTGCGCTTACCTCAAACGATGAGGTGAACTCCCTGGCAGTGGTTCTCTTCAACAGCATCTTCGACAGCCACGAGCTTTATCAGCTCATCCCCGTAAAAACTGAAAAAGGCAAGGAGCAGGACTTCTCGCCCAAGCACCTGCGCGGGCGCTTCCTCTTTGGCGAAGGCATCAACTTTGCCCATCTGCGCAAGCTCTTCTTTGCCGGCGCCACTATCAAAAGCACAAAAATTACCAAAGACTTTACCTACAAAGATTTTTTGGCTAAATACAACGACAGCGCCATCCCGATGTTTATAGTCACCGAGAGCAAAGAACTCACCGTGATAAGTACCGACACGGAAGCCAAACCCAAAATCGGCAGTACTATCATAGCGATGGTGACGGAGAAAGAGAAAAATGAAGCATGATAGGAAATAAAAAAAAACCTCACCCTGCGGATGATTTTATCATAGCGATTGCCTAAGGTTTTTACTGCTGAGCATCAGGCTGAATCACAATGCCAGCAGATTTGCTCCAGTCCGTTAGCTACGAATCGAGCTTCAGCACCGCCAGAAATGCCGACTGCGGAACCTCTACATTACCAACCTGACGCATGCGTTTCTTGCCTTTCTTTTGTTTTTCGAGAAGCTTCCGCTTTCGCGAAATGTCACCGCCATAGCATTTGGCAGTTACGTCTTTGCGGAGCGCTTTCACTGTTTCGCGGGCAATGATCTTGGCGCCGATGGCCGCCTGGATGGCTACGTCGAACTGCTGACGCGGGATAAGCTCACGCAACTTTTCGCACATGCGGCGCCCAAAGGTATAGGCGTTGTCGTGATGGATCAGGGTGGAGAGTGCATCTACCGGCTCGCCGTTGAGCAAGATATCCAGCCGCACCAGTTTGGCAGGTTGGTAGCCGGTGATGTGGTAGTCGAATGAAGCGTAGCCCCGCGAGATGCTTTTTAGTTTATCATAAAAATCGAAAACGATCTCGGCCAGAGGCAACATAAACGAAACCTCTACACGGTCGCTGGTGAGGTAAACCTGATTTTGTAGTTCTCCACGCCGGTCGATGCACAAATTCATGATAGCGCCCACATATTCTGATTTGGAAATAATGTGGGCCTGAATCATTGGCTCCTCTACATGTTCTAAAATATTGGGGCCCGGCATCCCCGACGGATTGTGCACATCTATTACTTCGCCTTTGGTGGTGTAGGCTTTATAGTTTACGTTGGGCACCGTTGTAATTACATCCATGTCGAACTCCCTGTCGAGCCGCTCCTGCACAATCTCCATATGCAGCAGTCCGAGAAATCCGCAGCGGAAACCAAAGCCCAGTGCTGCCGACGATTCAGGCTCAAAAGTTAGTGAGGCATCGTTTAGTTGCAGCTTTTCCATCGAGTTACGCAGCTCTTCGTAGTCGTCGGCATCTACCGGGTAAATGCCGGCAAAGACCATCGGTTTCACGTTTTCAAAACCGGAGATCATCTCGCCGCATGGGTTGTCCACATGCGTGATGGTGTCGCCCACCTTCACCTCTTTAGAGCTTTTAATGCCGGAGATGATATAGCCCACATCGCCGGCCTCCATCGTTTCGCGCGGTTGAAGCCCCATACAAAGCACGCCAATCTCGTCGGCATTGTATTCTCTGCCGGTAGCTACAAATTTCACAAAGTCGTTTTTTCGTATCGTACCGTTAAAGATGCGGAAGTAGGCGATGATGCCGCGATAGGAATTATACACCGAATCAAAGATCAGCGCCTGAAGGGGTGCCTTCGGGTCGCCGGAGGGCGCCGGCACACGCTCCACGATGGCTTCAAGAATGCGCTCGACACCGAATCCTGTTTTGCCACTGGTTTCGATGATGTCGTCGCGATCGCAGCCGATCAGATCTACTATCTGGTCTTTAACATCTTCGGGCATGGCAGCTTCCAGATCCATCTTGTTGAGCACCGGTATGATCTCCAGGTTGTGGTCGATGGCCAGATAAAGATTGGAGATGGTTTGTGCCTGAATACCCTGGGTAGCATCCACGATGAGCAAAGCCCCTTCGCAGGCTGCAATGGAACGGGATACTTCATACGAAAAGTCCACGTGCCCGGGCGTATCGATCAGGTTAAAAAGATAGTCGACGCCATCATCGGTCTTATAGACCATTTGTATGGCGTGACTTTTTATGGTAATGCCGCGTTCGCGCTCCAGATCCATGCTGTCGAGCACCTGTTCTTTTTTGTCACGCTCACCAATGGTGTGTGTGAGGTCGAGCAATCGGTCGGCCAGGGTACTTTTTCCGTGGTCGATATGGGCAATGATACAGAAGTTTCTTATATTTTTCATCGGCTGCAAAAGTAATATTTTGCAATGATTAATTTTTATTGTAATTGTGGAATAGTGCAGCAGAAGCTACCTACAAATCAATGATTGTTTCAGCCGCTAATCCTGTTTGTTTGATAATATCTTCGATGTCTGCTCCCCTCTGCTTCATGTACGTTGCCAGCTTTAATGCCAGAGATTCTTTCTGTCTGCGCTCTGTTTCTTTCTGCTTCCGTTCCAGTTTTTCACCCTCCCTTGCTTTCTTTTCTCTTGCTTCTGCCTCTGCAATCTTTTTCAGATATTTTGCTTCCTGCGCATCAAAAATGGTATCGATCTCTTCTTCAGCTTCCAGCGTGCGGCGAAATGCTTCATCCATTAGCGGACGTTGCAGGTATTCAGCCATGTCGGCAAATCCTTCAGGAATTTCCTGTAGGTCGAGGATGTAATTTTCCTCGGTACACCAGGCCTGATTGAACAACATCAGAAAATTTTCCAGGCGCGTCCGTCGTCGTTCGGGCAAACGCCGTACTTGTATAATGTGCGACTGATGCGTAAGGTGATCGATGAAAAAACTCCTGACTTCAATTTTTTCCTTGCTCACCGAATCAATTATCTCCCGGTTTACAGTTACAGCCATGTAGGGTAAATCGTCGAGATTATACCCTAAAATGTAAATGGTAATGATGGGATAGCCCGACGAATACTCGGGCGGGGGTTCTTTAACGCTGCTCAGGTCTTTTTGCCTGGCCATGTAATTGGCGCCAAGATAATTCCGAAAGCGTTGAATGTCGGTAGCATATTTTGATTTTTGTAGTTCGATGAGCACCGTTTTTCGGCTCCCATCGGCTTCTTTTATAACCGCTTTAAAGTCGAGCCGAAACAAGGTAAGGCTTCGTTTCACATCCGGGAAAGTAGTTTCCTGCTGGCCCAACGAAACCTCTTCCACCTCCACATCCATTATTACCGACAATACTTTGCGGGCATATTTGGTGTTTTCCATCAGGTACTTAAAAGCTTTGTCGTAGAGAGGGTTTATGATTTTCATGTCCGGTTTTTTTAATGATTGTAAATCCAATATCTTAACAAAAGTACACCAAATCAGTTTGCTTGCCCAGGGCAAATGACAAATTTCGGATAAAAGCGGCTCTGATATAAAATTTTGTGGCCATCTAATCACTAACCCCGGCCTTTAGGCCGGGGATAATAGTCAAAAACACTTCAGTGGGCTTTAGCCCAAATAAATAGAAATGTTATGATGAGTTCATGGAAAGATATTGATGTAAAAATTTTGCGGGCTAAAGCCCGCAGGTTTCTGACCGGGCTATCTGACCCCGGACATCCGGGGTTATTGACATGTTGCAGATGAGCTACAAACAATAAGTAATATCAGAGCTATAAAAGCTAATATCCAAATTCAAAACAGCAATCAACACATAAAAAAAAGCTGCCCCGTAGAAGAGCAGCTACCAATGACAGACTTTTAGAAGATACTGACAACCTAAACATTGATTAAACAGACCCCTGCCTGCCGTTAGGCAGGTCTCAATCTCCTCCAGTTGGCGGATTCTTCGAGGTGACAACGGTGTTTTGACTTTGGGTGACCGAAGTTTCGGGATGAAGCGAAGAATCTAAAACCAACCGTAATTAATATAATCGGACAGTAGTGCTACAAATCAATGATTGTTTCAGCCGCTAATCCTGTCTCTTTAATAATATCTTCGATGTCTGCTCCACTCTGCTTCATGTACGTTGCCAGCTTTAATGCCAGAGATTCTTTCTGCCTGCGCTCTGTTTCTTTCTGTCTGCGCTCTGTTTCTTTCTGCTTCCGTTCCAGTTTTTCACTCTTCCTTGCTTTCTTTTCTCTTGCTTCTGCCTCTGCAATCTTTTTCAGATATTTTGCTTCCTGCGCATCAAAAATGGTATCGATCTCTTCTTCAGCTTCCAGCGTGCGGCGAAATGTTTCATCCATCAGCGGACGTTGCAGGTATTCAGCCATGTCGGCAAATCCTTCAGGAATTTCCTGTAGGTCGATGATGTAATTTTCCTCGGTACACCAGGCCTGATTGAACAACATCAGAAAATTTTCCAGGCGCGTCCGTCGTCGTTCGGGCAAACGCCGTACTTGTATAATGTGCGACTGATGCGTAAGGTGATCGATGAAAAAACTCCTGACTTCAATTTTTTCCTTGCTCACCGAATCAATTATCTCCCGGTTTACAGTTACAGCCATGTAGGGTAAATCGTCGAGATTATACCCTAAAATGTAAATGGTAATGATGGGATAGCCCGACGAATACTCGGGCGGGGGTTCTTTAACGCTGCTCAGGTCTTTTTGCCTGGCCATGTAATTGGCGCCAAGATAATTCCGAAAGCGTTGAATGTCGGTAGCATATTTTGATTTTTGTAGTTCGATGAGCACCGTTTTTCGGCTCCCATCGGCTTCTTTTATAACCGCTTTAAAGTCGAGCCGAAACAAGGTAAGGCTTCGTTTCACATCCGGGAAAGTAGTTTCCTGCTGGCCCAACGAAACCTCTTCCACCTCCACATCCATTATTACCGACAATACTTTGCGGGCATATTTGGTGTTTTCCATCAGGTACTTAAAAGCTTTGTCGTAGAGAGGGTTTATGATTTTCATGTCCGGTTTTTTTAATGATTGTAAATCCAATATCTTAACAAAAGTACACCAAATCAGTTTGCTTGCCCAGGGCAAATGACAAATTTCGGATAAAAGCGGCTCTGATATAAAATTTTGTGGCCATCTAATCACTAACCCCGGCCTTTAGGCCGGGGATAATAGTCAAAAACACTTCAGTGGGCTTTAGCCCAAATAAATAGAAATGTTATGATGAGTTCATGGAAAGATATTGATGTAAAAATTTTGCGGGCTAAAGCCCGCAGGTTTCTGACCGGGCTATCTGACCCCGGACATCCGGGGTTATTGACATGTTGCAGATGAGCTACAAACAATAAGTAATATCAGAGCTATAAAAGCTAATATCCAAATTCAAAACAGCAATCAACACATAAAAAAAAGCTGCCCGGTAGATGAGCAGCTTTTTTTTATTAAGAAATAAATTTTCCTCGATACTACTGCGGATTCACAGTATAGGTCATTGTAATGGTATTCATCTTAATAAGATACTGGCCGGTGGCCGATGGCGGCGGAATGGACTTCGGATCGGGATCGCCTTCGGTTTCGCGATATACCAGTTCACCACTTTCAAAGTCGGCACCTTCCACGGTGCCGTACATTGGCGCCCAGGCTCCCTGATTCACCAGGAATTTGAAACCTTCGGTAGCATCTGCACTAAGATTGGTGACAAGCTCAAACACACCGGGAGAAACCTTTACCATAGGAATGGCAGCAGCAGCATCCCAACCTGCATCGGTAGCATCACCTACAATGTGCATCGATGGTGCAACGTTGGCAGGCACGATAGTATATTGCTTATTGACCAGGTCGAATGTCACCAGATAATCACCAGCTTCTGCCGGAGTAGGAATAGCTACCGGGTCGGGATCGGGATCGGTAGGACGATAAACCAGCGGGCCACTTTCGGAAGTGCCACTGTCATCAGTGCCCCATTGTGGCCACCACTGTCCGGGAACTTCGATAGCCTTTATAAGAAGGTTGGCGCCGAGTGTTGCCACGATCTTGTAAACTTTAGCCTGGTCATCATAAGTAAATGGCAGATCGGTAGCAGCATTATCCCAACCAACAGAAGTGCCATCGCCAATAAGATACAAAGGCGGAGCCTCTACTACGGTAGAGTAAGCAGTGACGTTGAGTAGGAATGTAGCGGAAACAGTACTGGTGTATTTGCTTTGGTTATTAATAATCGAAGAAACTCTTACAGAAACACCTACTACTGAATCCGGAGTGACTCCGAGGTTAAGCATGGTGCTGTTGAGCTTGCTCTGTTTGATCGAAAGCATCGTGGTGGTGGTGGTTCCCAAGTCGATGACGTTCATAAAGTTGCTTTCAGCTAAGTCGATTTGCACAGTATATTTGGTGTTTTCCAAATCGGAGAGATTATAACTTGCCGGTGTCCATTTAAAAATGATCATGCTGTCGGCCTGGTCTTTCATCAGGACAATAGTACTGTTAACTTCTGGCATTGTCAGCGCCGGAGCGGTGGCTTTACCCATATCCAGAACCGGCTCGCTATCCTGTTTTTCGCAGGAGAAGAGCAGTCCGATACCTACGATTGCAAAAAGAATGAATGTTATCTTTTTCATATTTTTAATTGATTTAGAAATTAATAACCTGTGTTTTGTTGAAGATTCGGATTGGCGTTGACGTCGGCAGTGGGCAACGGGAAAATCCGGTACTTGCCGGCGGTAGCCACACCCTGTGGTGCACCACCTTTCCAGGGCCAAACATATTCGGCGCTGGTGAGCTTGTTGTGACGCACCAGGTCGGTACGGCGGTGGCACTCCCAATACAGTTCGCGACCGCGCTCATCGAGGATGAAATCCAGAGTGAGATCGCCGGCGCTGATGTTGCCCGAAGTGCCGTTGTAGGCTCTTTCTCTCACCTTATTTACGTAAGTAACAGCCATGCCCATATCAGCAGCGCCACGAACGGCAGCCTCGGCATACATCAGATAGACGTCGGCCAGACGGAACAACGGGAAATCAGTATCGGGGTAGTCGATGTCTTTGCCGGCACTGCCGGTGGAAGTTACGTTTTTGAATTTGGTAATGGCATAGCCATCCGTAAATTCGCCAATGTTGATGATCTCCAGGTTTTGGCCATCGGTATGAAACATAGCCCGGCGGTCGGTATTTCCTGAGGCATCAGAGAATTTATTGACGAACGCGCTGGTAGTACGGATACCGCCCCATCCGCCGCCAACACCAAAGTCGCTTGGATTCATCGAGCCGCCAACAGCAGCATGGATGATGAAGTTGGTGCCGCCATAGGTGCGGGTGTTGATGCCATCAAAGGCAATCGAGAATATCTGCTCCGGGTTGTTTTGGTCGTTGTCGGCCAGAAAAAGATTTGCATACACAGGCGCAAGCTGATAGCCTGCGTCGATAACTTTCTGAGCGTAAGTAGCACATTCGCCGTAGCGGGCCATACCGGTATAAACTTCAGCATTCAGATAGTTCTTGGCAAGCAGCGTCCAGGCAGCAGCTTTGTCGGCACGGGCATACACAGTGTGCGGCTCGAGGAGCTGACCTTCGATCTCTTTCAGCTCCGACTCCACATAGTTGAAAAGTTCGGCGCGCTGGATCTGCGGCGGGAAGAATAATCCTACCACGTCGTCTTCGGTAACGAAGGGAACGTTGGCAAACAAATCCATTGCATGCGAATAACTAAGTGCTCGCAGGAAACGTGCCTCAGCATGGTAAGTCTGTACCTGTGCTTTCAGATCGCCGGTAACGCCGCGTCCGTCGAGCTTGGCGTCGGTAGTTTCGCGGATGTATTCGTTACAAACTGCTATTTGATAAAAAATACGGTAATACATGGCGGCGATAAATACGTCGCCGGCACCCCACGACTGCCCGTGGAAATCTTTGATGGTTTGGTCGTTCCAGCCAATCACAGCTTCGTCGGTGGGGAGTTCCTGATGGTACCAATAGCCACGCAGGTATTGTCCGAAGCCTTCGTCGATGCCACTGATGTCGCCTTGTCCGGCGGGGCCTTCCTGGCCGCTCACTGCCAGGCCGGCATAGAGCTTGGCAAGTACCTGGAGGTAGGCTTCAGGGTTTTCGAAGACTGTGGCGGCGGTGGTAACCTTTTTATCCAAAGGCACAGTATCGAGGTCTTTGGTGCAGGAGCTAAATGCGATGGTCAGCCCTGCTACAATCAAAAATATATTTGCGAATTTTTTCATAATTACTAAAATTTAAAAATTAGAACTGAAGAGTTAAGCCAAGCAAGTAGGTCCGGGGACGCGGATACAACCGATTGTCGATACCACCAGAAATCTCCGGGTCGATGCCGTCGTACTGGGTGATGGTAAACACGTTGGTAACGGTTGCGGTAAGACGCAGGCTGGCGAATTTTTTGATAGCATCCGGGAAGAAATAGCTCAACGACATATTGTCCATCCTAAAGAACGAGGCATCCTGGATGTAATAATCGGAAAGAAACTGTGGATTTACAAAGTTGGTTTCATACACCTTATCGGTGATGTTGCCCAGGTAGGGACCTTCGGGGCGGTAGAGCCGCTCATAAACAGCATTTTCGCTGTTCACGTTGTCGTACACATAGTTACCAAAGTTGGCGCGTCCCGAGAATGCGAAGTCCCAGTTTTTGTAGGATACTGATGAGTTGATCCCGAAATAGAAATTGGCTGCCGGGTCTTTGTAGTAATAGCGGTCGGCATCGGTAATTTCGCCATCGCCATTTCTGTCGACATAAATACCTTGCAGCGGCTTGCCGTCGGTACCATAAACCTGTTCAAAAACAAAGTAGGTGTTGGCCGACTGACCTACAGCATGTTTCTGGATGAAGTTACCCACACCGCCGGAGATACCACCTACATCTATTCCGGTGTAACTCGGGTCGTCGGTGGCAGTAAGTTTTGTGATCTCGTTTTGGTTGTAGGTGGCATTAAAGCCAAGTTCCCAGAATATCTTGTCGGTAGAAACTGGACGGGTAACAATGGTAAATTCAAAACCTTCGTTTTTAAGATCCCCTACATTGGTGAGGATATAATTGCTAAGGTTGGTACCAGCCGGTACGGCGATAAAGTTGATCAGGTCAGAAGTTTTGCGGTTGTAATAATCCAACGATCCATAAATCCGGTCGTTGGCAAAGCCAAAGTCGAAGCCGAAGTTAAGGGTAGTGGTCTCTTCCCATTTGATATTGTAGTCGTATCCTTCAGGACGCAGAGTGTAATAAAACTGGTTGCCAATCTGATACTGCGCAAACTGGTCGCTGAGTGTATAACGAGGCAAATACGGATAGTCATTATCGGTAATGTTTTGCTGACCGGTTACACCGTAGCCTGCTCTGAATTTCAGTTGCGACATATTAACGCCGGCCATAAAAGGCTCTTCGATGATCTGCCACGCAAAAGCTGCCGATGGGAACAAGCCCCAGCGGGTGTCGGGAGAGAAGCGCGAGCTGCCGTCATTACGAAGGGTGAAGGTAAGCAGATACCGCTCTTTAAAGGTGTAGTTGAAACGTCCGAAGAAAGATAACAGATAACTTTCGGTAGGATTATCATCCGATTTGATGTTGTAGGTACGCATGTAGTCGCCATAGAAATTTTTCTGGTAGTTGCCCGGACGGATAGAGTCAAGTGTAAACTGACGGGAATAGTTACTGTTTAATGAGGAGTTGCTGCGATAGAAATGTTGCCACGAATAACCAGCCATCACATCAAAACGGCTTTCGATGCTTTTGACGGCTTTTACATAATTCAGGTAAAACTCCAGCAGTTCGTTTTTCTTTTCCTGATCGTAAGCACTCCAGTTGCCGCCACCATTCAGCGCGTCGTACGACCAGGGAGCATAGTCGGGGGTAATGTTGTCGCCTTCAGCTTTCGAGTAGTCGTAGCCCAGGTTCAGGTTGGCACGCAACTCAGGGAGGAAGTGCATTTTATAATCCATTTGGATGTTTCCGATGAAGCGGTTGACGGTCGACTGGTCGTCGCGCATGTTGAGCAGCGCCACCGGATTGCTCGATCCCTGTTCTACCGGGATGTCGGTTCCGCCGGGCTGTACCCATGCATAGTAGCCGCCAAAGTCGGTTATTGGCATCCGCACCGTGTCGGGAGATCCATCGCCATTCACATCATTAAGATAATAGGGATTGTAAAGGGTTCCGTCTTCTATGGGTTTGCTTGGGTCGTATTGCAACGCAGCGCCGATAGCATCGCGGTTACCAAATTGATTCTTGATGTTCATGTACTTGGCATTAACATCAATCTTCAGATGTCCGTCGAACAAAGTAGGATTCAGCGCAACGCTGGCGGTAGTACGTTTCAGATTGTCGGTTTTCAGGATACCATCCTGATCGGTGTAACCTATCGAGAGGCGATAGGGTAAAACCTTGTAGGCGCCCGAGATGCTCAGGTTGTGATCCATGCTAAAAGCATTCTGATAGATCTCTTTTTGCCAGTCGGTGTTGGCTGTGCCAAGCAATCCTGCCTGGTTGGGATATCTATCCTGCACTTCTTTTCTGAACACATCAGCATCCAGTACATCAATGGTTTTGATGGGTGTCGAAATTCCGAAATTACCACTATAAGTTACCGACAAGGGTTTTCCTTCTTTGCCTTTTTTGGTGGTAATAATGATAACCCCGTTGGAGGCGCGCGAGCCGTAGATGGCAGTAGCCGAAGCATCTTTTAGCACCGTGAAGGTTTCGATGTCGTTGGGGTTGATGGTGTTCAGCGGGTTGCGCATCCCGGAGATGCCGTCGTTATCCACCGGCACACCGTCGATAACAAACAACGGGTCGTTGCTGGCTCTTAGCGACGAGCCGCCTCTGATGCGTATGGTAGCACCCTCGCCGGGGGCGCCGCCGCCACTGGTAATCTGTACACCGGCAATTTTACCCGAAACCAGTTCGGTGGGTGTGGTGAGTGTGCCGCGGTTAAAGTCTTTGCTGCCCACCGCGGTAACTGAGCCCGTAGCGTCATCGCGTTTTTGCACGCCGTAGCCGATTACTACCAGTTCTTCAAGATAGGTGTTTTGTTGCAGCAGCGCTACATTCACAGTAGTGTTGGGCTGTACCAATACTTCCTGCGATTCGTAGCCGATAAAAGAAAATACCAGTGTGGCATTTGGTGAAATAGTAATGCTGTAGTTACCGTCGATGTCGGTAACGGTACCCTCCAGCGTTCCTTTCACCTGCACTGCAGCTCCGGGGAGGGTGCCGCCTTCTTTGGCATCGGTTACAACGCCCCGCACTACACCAGTTTGAGCATAGCCCGCCGAAAACCCGAATACGAGCATCGACAAAAGCAAAATCATTGTGGCTGTTAGATGTTTTCCCATAATTCAACGTTTAATTAGTTCTCATTTTTATTTAGTTTTACTTGATAATCGTATTCTGTAACAGATTAAATTAGGTTGCAAAATTAATAAAAACTTCATCTTGAAATTTTGTTGTGGGATTATATAAACTTCCTGCCATGTTGCATTGCGCAATTCATTAATTTGCAACTTACTATTGTTTTTTGCGTTTTTAAGGATATAGATTTTTCAGTCGTCCTTTGGCGGGTTTCTGGCGGTTTAATCTTAAAAAGAATTTATTTTTACTTTCACATGTAGAATTTATCTTAATTTTGCTTTTGAACAAACTTCAAAACTTATTTTTTAAAATTATTCATCAAAACTTTTTTATTATGAGAAAACTAGTACTTTTCGCTCTTTCAATCTTCCTTTTTGGAAGTGTAATGGCACAATTCGACGTCACAATGAATGTGGACATGAACGGCGTGGCTGATTTTGATCCGGCCACACACGATGTTTATGTTACCGGTAACCCATGGGGCTGGCCCGAGCCAGGCTCCAATGCTGACCTGAAACTTACCCCCACAGCTGCTGATCCAATGATTTACACCATCACGGCTAACGTGGCTGAACCCATGGAAATCCAATACAAATATGCTACTACAATGGTAGCTGGCTGGGACGGCACCGAATGGGCTGGTGATCCAAACCGCCACATCTACGTCACCGAAGAAACTGTAATGAATGACGTATATGGCGAAAAACCAGCGGTAGTTACTTTTAAAGTAGATATGACCGCTGCAGAAGTCTTTGACCCCGCAACTGACGAGATTTTCATGGCCGGAAACATCAATTACCCCAAAGGGTGGGTTATGCCCGGCGAGACCCCCAACATGAAAATGATGCCAGAGACAGAAGGCTCGATGGTTTACATCCTTACAGTTACTATTCCCAATGGTGATTATGAATACAAATATTTCAGGGTGATCAATGGCGAAGCATCATGGGATAACGGCGAATGGGCCGGTGGAGATAATCGCATGGTTACCATTAGTGGTGACGTAACTATCGCCGATTCATGGGGAGCAGTTGCAGAAGAAATGATGATTGTCGATTTTGAAGATGGTACCACTGGTCCGCTAACTTTGCACGTGATGGGCAATGGCGATTGGGACAACGAAGAACTACATCCGGTTTCAGAAACCTTCGAGGTTATCGACAATCCCGATCCAAGTGGCATTAATACGTCAGCAAAAGTGATGAAATTCAACCGTCGCGGTATGGATGAGGATGGCCAGCCCTGGGGTGGCTTCTGGGCTAATGTAGATCCGGCCGTCGATGTTACTACCTTCAAATATGTACACGTTATGGTATGGAAACCACGCATCAGCCCTGTGAAATTCAAACTCGAAGGCGGCCCCTCAGGCACCCTCGAATTGGTTAGCAGCAACGAACAAACCAAAGTGGATACATGGGTGGATATGGTTTTTAAATTTGACACAATGACCGGAACCTATCCGGTGATTGCTTTCATGCCCGACTTCGAAGATCCTTTTACTGCTCCTGAACTGCAGGTGATCTATTTCGACAACATTCGCATCAACAACGATTCAACTGCTTTTGGCGACACTTTTATCTTCAACCCGGTAAAAAACAGCTCGCTGGCAGTTTATCCCAACCCGACTACCAGTGCGTTGTACATCGACCTCGACAACAATGCACAAAGCATTGGCGTTTATAATTTGCTCGGACAACAGCAGGCTGTCTTTAACAATGTCAGCGCCGGCACATTTAGCTTCTCCACCTCCGATCTGCCCCGAGGCATCTACATGGTGGTAATGCGCGACAAGAACAACAAGCAATACACTGCTAAATTCGTTAAAGAATAATTAATTGGTTTTTCATTTTATTTTTATTGTTTTAAGGAAAACCTGCCCTCTGAAAAGAGCGGCAGGTTTTTTTTGTTTTTTCCCCCCGCCATTTCAATCCCAGGCATAAATGCCTGGGCTACGGACATGAATGCCTGGGCTACGGATTCCCCAGATAACCCCAGGCGCAAATGCCAGAGCGATGGAATTCCCCGATAATCCCAGGCATGAATGCCTGGGCTACGGATATTCCCGATAATCCCCGACATAAATGCCTGGGCGATGGAGTTCCCCGATAATTCCAGGCGCAAATGCCAGAGCGATGGAATTCCCCGATAATCCCAGGCATGAATGCCTGGGCTACGAAGTTCCCCGATAATCTTTGCGCCCGGCGCTCTGCGTTCTGCACCCTGCTCCTTGCTCCTTGCGCCCCGCGCCTTGCTCCTTGCGCCCTGCGCCCCGCGCCTTTTATTTCACCACCGCCTTTTCTACACCAAAACCATTTTCCGTTTTTAAATGCAAAAGATAAACTCCTGATGGGATTCCTCTGACGTCGATCTGAAGAGATTGTTTTCCTTGCGAAAGTTTACCGGCTGTATTTGGTACCAGAACCTGCTGGCCGGTCAGGCTGTGCATTTCAACGATGACCTGTTGCGGTTTATCCAGCATAAAACCTATTGTCAGGTAATCCGTTGCGGGAACGGGAGAAACGGAAAGCGCTATTGTGCCTGCACCTGGTTCGAGAATGGATTGTGGGTCATACACAAAACCGATGGCATCGAGAGCGGGTTGCATTTCGGGGTTGGCCATAAAATTATTCCACAGCAGTTGAGACCGATGATTTTCGATCATAATAATAATAGGCCCCTGGTCGATGGCCAGGTAAGAGGTGGCGTACCAATCGGCTTCGGGGTTGAAGGCGTCGGCAAAGCCCATGTTGCCCCAGATTTTGCCGCCCAGTGTGCGATAAAAATGTTTGAGTGCCGCCATAGATTCGTCGGGCGTGTAGGGCATCGACGACAAAGCTGCGCTAGGGGTAATGGTTCCGTTGTCGCGCGTGCCAACCGGCTCGTGTACCATGTAGCCCCACGGATCGTCGCTGGCGGTAAGTCCCCACGAAACAGCCGAATAGCCTTCAAAGTTTTTTGGGTTGGCAATGCAGTAGGCGCGGTTGATCAGGGTGTGGTTGCGGTTGTTGAGGAAATAATTGGCGTAAGCATCTTTTTTGTTGCGCGGATCGAAGCCCAGATAGGAATAGTGAGCAAAAAAAAGCGGACCGCCGTAATCCCATCCCACCCATAATTTATATCCATAAAACGAATCTCCATTAACATAATTTGTCGACGACGCCCAGCCGTCGTGCCACAGCGAGGCCGGTACGCCATGTGTTGGCGAGGCGATGGCCAGCAGATACACGATGGCAGCTTCGTTGGGGCCGCGAACCTGCATGTTGATTGCCCACTGGTGGTTGGGCGACCAGTGCCAGTAAAGGAAATTCCCGTCGTTGCGGCGGTACCAGTCCCATTCTACGGTTTCCCAAAGCTGCGTAATGCGCTCGGCAATGGATTGCTCGTCAGCATTTGTCTGGTTAAAGTACTGCCGTGCTGCCAGCAGTCCCTGCACCAGAAAAGCCGTCTCCACCAGGTCGCCGCCATTATCAAGCTCGCTGAAAGGAATCACCTTGCCCGTGTTGCCATCGAGCCAATGCGGCCATACGCCATGAAAGCGATCGGCGTTTTCGAGGAAGGTGAGTATTTTCTTCATGCGCGCAATGCCCTGATGGCGGGTGATAAACTGGCGTTCTATCCCCACCAGCAGCGCCATGATGCCAAAGCCGCTGCCACCACTGGTCACTATATTACCTGATGTATTGCGTTCACGCGCCATACCTGAGGCCGGGTGGGCAAAATCCCAGAAGTAACGGAACGTTGCCTCCTGCACCATTTCCATAAGTTGCTCATCATCCATATCGTAGGTACCCGTTTGCACCATTTCCGAAAAAGGAGAGGATTCGTTGGCGTCGTTCAATGCGGTAATTTTGTATTGTAGCCCCAGGTTGGTGCCCAAAGCTCTGACGAAATCAGTATAGGATGTGTCGGTTTTCTCAACGTTGGCTCGCTTATCGAAGGTGGTGCCATTGTCGGTGGAAAGATATATTTCGTAGCCGTTCAGGTTGCTTTCGGTGTTGGGTTGCCAGGTAAGATACGCGTGGCTGTCGTAGCCTTTGGCAGCCAGTCCCTGTGGAGCTGCCACAGGTGGCGAAGTTCCGTCGCCTTTGAAGATGCGCATATCATCCACAAACAAAGTGTGGCTTTGGCCGTCGGCGGATAGTTGCGCAAAGCCAATGGTTTTGATCGCTTCGAAATTTACACCCGATGAAGCATGAAACGGCGCCATCGGAATGGTGATCCTTTTCCATTCGTTAGCAGGCATGGCAGCAGCGTATTCGCTGATGGCAATTTTTACTGTTTGTTGATTGTTGGCATCTTCCATAAAAATTGCCGGCAGGTTTTCAATATCGAAAACTACCGGGCTACGCAGAAAGAAGAGCAACGTGTCGGCATCAGCCACATTGTTGGCCGTCCAGTTGAGTCCGGCAGCGATGGCCTGCCAGTTGCCGCCGGCATTGGAACTCCACGTAAGACGCAGCGAATTGACACCCTGCTGCGCCGGCACATCATTTTCCACCGGGAAACGATGCTCGTCGGCACCGGCAACTTCCAACATGCTGGGCGCATTTACCCAAAGCCAGCTAAAGTCATAAAACGCCTCATCAGGGCTGTCCTGAAAATAAAACCAAGTCTGAGCTTCTACTTTGCCCAGACCTGTGGTTATGATCATTATTAAAAGAAATACAATTTTATTTTTTAAAATTAAAATGTTCATGATTAGTGATTTTGGTTTTGATATTATTTATTGAGCGTGGCTCATCTGCAGCACTTCAATAACCCTGCCCTTCAGGGCGGGGTCAGATGGCCATGTAAGGAACCGGCGGGCTTTAGCCCGCATACTAATACATCAGCATCTTTACCTGCACTCAGCCTACATTCTATTTATTTGGGCTAAAGCCCATTGAAATATTTTTGTCTTTTACCCCGGCCTAAAGGCCGGGGATAGTGATCAGCCTGGCTACAATCAGAGCCATGATTTTTAAGATCACGGTGAATAGCTGAAGCGCACAGATTGAGTTGTGCCTGAATCCGTTCCTACAAAAACCTCAAACTCGCCTGGCTCAGCAGCCCATTGCATGTCGCGGGTGAGGAACCTTAGTGTTGCAGGAGTTATCCCGAAAGTAACAACAGATTGCGCGCCGGGTTCAAGATAAATTTTGCGGAAATCTTTCAGCTCTTTTACCGGCCGGGTAACGCTGCCCACCAAATCGCGCACGTAAAGCTGCACCACCTCGTGGCCTGCCATTTTTCCGGTATTTGTCACCTCTACTGATACTTCAATCTTTTGGTTGTTTGTGAGCGTCGGCGATGAAATTTTCAGATTATCGTATTGAAATGTGGTGTAGCTAAGGCCGTAGCCAAAAGGATAGAGCGGTGTATTGGCAACATCGAGATATTTGCTGGTGTATTTATCAGCCGACATGGGACGACCGGTATTTTTATTATTATAAAAAATGGGCACCTGCCCCAGGTTGCGCGGGAAACTCACCGTGAGTTTTCCCGAAGGGTTGTAGTCGCCAAAGAGCACATCGGCCACAGCATGTCCGGCTTGTGTGCCGGGGAACCAGGCTTCGAGAATTGCAGGCGCATGGGCATCGAGCCACGAGAGGTCGAGCGGGCGGCCATTCATCAGCACCACCACCACTGGTTTTCCTGTTGCGATAAGCGCTTCGGCCAACTGCTGCTGCACACCGGGCACAGTGATTTCTGAGCGACTGGCAGCTTCGCCCGACATCTCTTTTGTTTCGCCTATTACCAAAACCACAGCGTCGGAGCGTCTGGCCAATGTAACTGCTTCGTCAAATCCTGAGCGGTCGTCGCCATCAACTTCACAGCCGCGCGCAAAAACCACGCGTTGTGTCGGCAGTTTTGCTTTGATACCTTCCAGCACCGTCACACTCTTGTTAAAATCGCCAGCCGCCGACCAGGCGCCAATCATATCTTTTTTGCTGTCGGCCAATGGCCCGATCACTGCAATGGTGCTTGTTTGTTTGGATAAAGGCAATGTCTGGTTTTGATTTTTGAGCAGTATCATGCTTTCGGCAGCAAACGCACGGGCAAACGCCAGATGCTCAGGATGGTAAATCAGCGTATCCTGTCGTTGCTTGTCGCAATATTTGTAAGGATCGTCAAACAATCCCAGCATCATCTTAATGCGCAAAATGCGCCTGACGGCATCATCGATATCCGAAATTTTTACTTTTCCTTCTTTGACCGATTGTGCCAGGTAGTCGTTGAAAATGCCGCTTTGCATGTCCATATCCACCCCGGCATTTACAGCCAGTTCGCCGGCCTCTTTGTTGTCGGCCACGATTCCGTGGGGAACCATCTCGGCTATAGAAGTGTAATCGGTTACAACGAAGCCATCAAAATCCCACTCCTTTTTCAGGATTTCGCGCAACAGATATTCGTTGCCGGTGGCAGGAATTCCGTCCACTTCGTTGAAGCTGGTCATAAAAGTACCCACGCCTGCATCCACGCACGCCTTGAAGGGCGGCAGGTAGGTTTCGCGCAATACCCTGTCCGACACATCCACCGTGTTGTAGTCGCGGCCGGCGAGGGCAGCTCCATAAGCGGCATAATGTTTTGCGCAAGCTACCATTGTGTTATCAGCGGCGAGGTTATCACCCTGAAAGCCTTTGACCCGAGCCACTGCAATGCGGCTGGTGAGGTAGGTATCTTCGCCGGCACCTTCCATGATGCGTCCCCAGCGTGGGTCGCGCGCAACGTCCACCATTGGCGTGAATGTCCAGTTGAGGCCTTCGGCAGTGGCTTCGGTGGCCGCGATGCGCTCGGAATGTTCGATGGCTTCCATATTCCAGGTGGCGGCTTGCGCCAATGGCATGGGAAAAATGGTGCGGTGGCCATGGATCACGTCGTAGCCAAACATCAGCGGTATTTTCAACCGCGTATTCTCTACAGCAATGCTCTGTAGTTCTCTGACGTAGTCCACGCTGTATGCATTAAAGATAGCGCCTACCTTTCCGGCTTCGATATCTTTGCGATAGCCGCTGCGCATGGTGGGGCCGGTTACGTCCCAATCGCTGGTGTAGAGCGTCATTTGCCCAATTTTTTCTTCCAGCGTCATTTGCTGCAACAGTGCGTCTATCTTGCTTTCGATTGCCGTATTGTCATCATTGATCTTTTGCGCAGCCACCTGATGAAAAGAACTCATGGATAAGGCCAGGAGAATTAATAAAATCTTCTTATTCATGGTTAAAATATTTTTAGTGAAGCTGGCGTCCATTTTGGGCGCCAGCAGTTATTTATTTTCAGAATGAAAGCCCGGAATTTTGATTTTCAACAATCTAATATCTCCTAAATGGAAAAAGCTGATGAAAATCCGAACTCCGGACGTTGTTCATTACAATTTTCAAAATTGTTTATTTCCTTTAGGTACTTATCAATATCCTGGATTCTGGGTAAGTTTACCGCCGCTGGCGTAAATTTCGCTTTGCGGGATTGGGAAGAGTTCATTTTTACCATCCACGAAATTTTTACCATGCGCACGGAGCACCTGGCCGGCTCTGCCCTGCCGCACCAAATCGTAGAAACGGTCGTATTCCATGGCCAGTTCAAAGCGGCGTTCGCGCCAGATAGCCTGCCGCAGTTCTTCGTGTCCGGCGGCTTGTGTATCGCCCAGTCCGGCACGATTGCGCACTGCGTTGAGCGAGGCAATGGCTTTGGCTGTGTTGCCAAGTTCATTGGCGGCTTCGGCATTGATGAGATAAATCTCACCCATACGAAGAAGGCGTACATTCTTATTGGTGCGGTCGTCGTTGCCGGTCCAGCTTTCTTCATATTTGCTTACGTAGGCTTTGTAATTATAGCGGGGGTTGGCAGCGGTATCGATGATGACGTTGTCGAATAGTGTATCGCCAATCGACATGATGGTAGCTTTGCGGCGCAGGTCGCCGGGCTCGTAGCTGTTGAAAAGGTCGAGTGATGGCGTATTAAAACCCCATCCCGTAAAGGCGGAGGTGTCGCGGCCATTATTACCGACAAATGAAAATTTTCCGCCACGGATGCCTTGCGGTGAACAATATTGCTGCACGGCAGCTATGGGAATTCCGGCGCGCGCCTGAATTTCGAAAAGCGCCTCTATGCTGTTTTCGCCCACTTCGCGCCAGATGGTGGCATAGTCGGGCACCAGGCCATAGTTGCCCACTTCGTAATTGATGATTTGGTTGGTGAGATCGAAAGCCTGCTGCCATTTCTTTTGGTACATGCTCACTTTTGCCAGCAGTGCGATAGCAGCTCCTTTGGTGGCACGTCCCAGCTCCGGTGCCGGGTAACTCACCGGAAGCACGGCAATGGCCTCGTTGAGGTTTTGTTCGATAAAGGCATATACCTCTTCTACAGGTACGCGTGTGTTGGCTTTATTGATGTCGGCAGGATTGTCAGCGTCGATTACCTGATCCAGCACAGGCACTGCGCCATAGGTGCGCACCAGGTTGAAATAATAATAAGCGCGCAGAAATTTGGCTTCAGCCATCAGGCGGTTTTTCAAATCTTGCGGGATATCGAATTTGGGAACATTGGCCAGCGCCTGGTTGCAATTGCTGACGCCCTGGAAATTGCCTTTCCACACTTCCGTTACCGAGATGGTGGTAGGTGTGTAGGTGATGGCGTCCATTTGGTCTTTGTCGGCGCCCAGGTCGCCGGGATCGCTGCCTTTGTCGGCGTCGTCGGAGGTGATGCTGGCCACGCCCATCCACGAAAAAGCGCTTTGCTCCCAGGTGAGGAGGTTGGCGTAGCAGGCATTAACAAAACGTGTGGCATTGGCCGGATCGGCAAAAGTAGAATCGGAAGTCACAAGCTGATTTTCCGGTGCGGGGTCGAGCCAATCTTTGTCGCAGGCACCCATCACTAAAGCGGTTGCCACAAGGACGATGATGAAACGAATATATTTTTTCATGATTTTTACAATTTAAAATTGAACGTTGATACCAAATAAATATGCAGAAGTGACGGGATAGATGTTCAGCTCGATACCACTGCTGGTGTTGGAGCCGGGCAGTTCGGGCGTAAAGCCTGAATAATTGGTGAAGATGACAGGATTTTGGGCCGTGACATAAAACCGCAAACTGTTCATTTTCCATTTGGTGAGCGGCAGGGTGTAGCCCAGCGTTACGTTGTTGATGCGGAAAAACGATCCCGACTCAACAAAATAGGTCGATGGCTTGGGAATACTGTTGGAGGCGCGGGGTTCGGTTCCGTTGGGATTGTCGGGGCTCCAGCGGTTGGCAGCGCGCTCTTCTTCGATATTGTCGTTGCCAAAACGCAATCCTTTTTTACCATTATAAACCTTGTTGCCGCCGTTGCCATAGCAATCCACCGAAAAGTCGAGCTGCTTCCAGTTGATACCCGCACTGATGCCGTAATAAAATTTAGGCTGATAACTTCCGGCAAACACGCGGTCGAGCTCGCTCAGGGTTCCGTCGCCGTTTACGTCGGCGTAGATAAGGTCGCCGGGCTTGGTGCCTGTAAAGTGTGGTGTAGCGTCTATCTCTTCCTGCGTGCGGTAGATACCTTCTGTTTGATATACCCAAAAGCTGCCGATAGGCTCGCCTTCTACGGTGTAGGTTACTATCTCGCCATTGCCCAGGCTTCCGCCACGGAGCTGCAGGTTTCCGTCAACCGATTCTACATTATTGTTATTAAAGGTGATGTTGCCACCAACGAAATAGGTGAAGTCATCGGCGATTTTGTCGTTCCAGTTTAGGGCAATTTCTACACCTTTGTTGCGCACGTCGGCAGCCTGCGAAAACACAGTACGATCGGCGTCGCCAACGGCTGAAGGCAGGGTAATACTCACGTAATTGTTGGAGAGTTTGTTGTAATAGCCTATGTCTCCACGCAAACGACGATTGAGGATGAGAAACTCCAATCCTATATCATATCCGGTGGTGGGCTCCCAGGTAGCCTGTGCATCTTTTATCTGATCGAAAGTGATGGCTTGTTGTGGCGTGCCGCTTTGTCCGCCAAAGGCGTAGTAGTTACTAAGGATGGTAACACCGGTGAGCACGCCCAGGTTGCGGATGTTGTCCTGCCCGATTTTGCCATAGCTTCCGCGCAGTTTTATTTCATCAAAAAAAGTTTGGTTTTCCATAAACGATTCCTGTGTAACAATCCAGGTAGCTCCTGCCGACCAGAAAGTTCCCCACTTTTCGTTGACAGGGAAGTTGCTGGAGCCATCGCGGCGCAGCGACCCGCTCAAAGTATAGCGGCTGCTGAAAGTGTAAGTAGCGCGGCCATACACAGCGGCGCGGGTATATAGATTTCCGGAACTGCCGCTGGTGGCGGTGGTCAGGTCGCCCTGCCCGATGTACCAGAGGTTGCTTTGGTCGGGCACATCTTTTACGTTGCCATACAACGAGCTGTACTTGTCCTGCTCAGCAGAATAACCAGCGGTTACATTTATTTGATGCCGGAGTGCAAAAGTTTTGGTGTAATTGACATTGTTGTCGAAAATCCAATAAAACCCTTTGCCCGTAGAGATGGTAAGATCGGAGATATCGTTTTTTTGTCCGCTCCAGATAAAATATTCGGGTAGGTAGTTGGTGCCGTCGTTGTTATAACGATCGAAGTTGAAGCTGCTGCGAAGGGTGAGGCCATCCACAGGTTTCAATTCGGCGTAAACATTCCCGAGCAAACGTTGCTGTTTAAAAATGTCGTTGGTATAATGCAGCTGTGCCACTGGGTTGGCTACGCTCAGCGCCTGCAGATAGCCCCAGTCGCCGTTGGGGTATTGCACCGGAGCCGTTGGCGCCATGCGGTAGGCATCGTCGAAAACGTTGGGTTTGTTGTCGTTTTTCGATACGTTGATGTTCAGGTTGTAGCCCAACTTGATAAAGTCGGCAGGTTTAAAATCGTTGGCCAGCCTAAAAACATACCGCGAATAGTCGTTACCTTCGATGATGCCGTTATCCACAAAATATCCGGCGCTGAAGTAATAGGTTATTTTGTCGGAGCCGCCGCTGATGCTCAGGTTGTAGTTGTTCATCAGCCCGGAGCGGCTCACCTCATCAAACCAGTCGGTATTGTATTTTAAGGTGTCGGGGTCAAACAGCGGATTCTGTCCGTCGTAGGCGCGGGCTTCGTTGGTGTAGTTGGCATAAAGATTTGCGTCAGCCATTTTCACTTTGTTGGTCATTTGGCGAAAGCCTACATAGCTGTCGAAATTCACTTTCATTTTGCCGGCTTTGCCTGACTTGGTGGTAATTAATATTACACCGTTGCCAGCGCGGCTTCCGTAGATGGCTTGAGAGGCGGCATCTTTAAGCACCTCCATCGATTGGATGTCGGAGTTGTTGATGTTTGTAATGTCGGTAGTAATCATGCCGTCCACCACATAAATGGGGTTGCCGTCGGCAGTTACCGAGGTGATGCCGCGCACGCGTACCTGGGGCTGGTCGCCAGGCTTACCGGTGGAGATTACCTGTACACCTGCACTTTTTCCCTGCAACGCCTGTGCAGCCGTCAGCACCGGCTCGCGCGCTATTTTCCCGCCATCCACTTTGGTGATGGCACCCACCACCTGGCTCTTGAGCAACTGGCCGTAGCCTACCACAATCACCTCGTCGAGAAAGGTGGTGACCGGAGATAAGGCAACATTAATTACTGACTGGCTGCCGACAAGCTGCTCTTGCTTTTCGTAGCCGATAAACGAAAATTCCAACACATCGTCGGGGGCAGCCTGAATAGTGTAGAAGCCGTTCACGTCGGTGACCGTTCCGGTAAAGGTGCCTTGTATCAGCACATTTACTCCCGGCAGGGTAGTGCCGTCGGCGTTGTCGGTCACCGTTCCGGTCACAGTTTTTTGCTGTGCCCAGGCACTGGTGAAGCCGGCAATGAGCATCAATAACAGTAGAAGTTTTGATTTCATATTTCTAATTTTTAAGTGATTATGTTGAACCTGTTAAAATTAATGGCTATGATATTATTTATTAATTGGGCTAAAGCCCACTGAAATATTTTTGCCCAACCCCCGGCCTGAAGGCCGGGGTTAGTGAAATTATGGCCACACGATTTTTGTGTCATATCCAGAATTTGAATCATTTTTCCATTTAATAAAAAACATTTTATTATTCCTCCTTCTCCAGCCAGCCTCCGCTGAAGCCGGCTTTTTGCAAACCTTCCCGGATATATTTGTTTCGTTTCATCAATTCCCAGATCAGCTCAGTGCGATGATTTTCGAGCATGATGAGGATGGCTCCCTGGTCGATGCCGATGTAATCCTCATCAAACCAGCCATCGGGATTTTTATCATCAACAAAAGTAAGATTAAAAGCATCTTTAAAACCATAGCGATCATAAAGCCGTTTGCCATAGCGCTGGTACATTTCGCTTAAAGCGGACAGGCAGACAGCGGGAGCAAACGGGATGCTGCCGCCGGCAGCGGTAGGGGTTATGGTGCCATCATCCACCAGATAATCGGCGGCAGCGCCACGCGCCCGGTAGCCCATAAACTCGATGGTGTTGCCACCTATCCGCTGTCGTTTATGGCCAGGGCCGTCGCAGGCGGTAAGCCCCCAGATGTCTTTGCCGTAACCGGCAAATCCTGTGGGGTTTTGGATGCAATAAGCACGGTTGGCCAGAGTGGCGCGGCGCGAGTTTTCGAAATAGTCGATGCCGCGCGCCTGCATGTAGGCATCGTGTATGCCGCGGAAGTCGATGTACATATGCGAATACTGATGTCCGAAAAGGGGACCGAAGTTTACATGCGCAAAACCCTGGTAATCGGCCCACAGATAGGTTGCTGTCCAATTTTCCCACACCACAGCAGGGATGGAATGGGTAGGTGAACCCAGCGCCAGAATGTTCAGGATCATGGCCTCGTTGTAACCGTTCCATTGGGCATCCAGAAATTTTTTGGTTTCGGGATGCCAGCCCATCGACAACAACTGGTTGTCGTTGAGAAACCAATCCCACTCCACGCGGCGGTAGAGGCTGTCGGCGAGCTGGCGTATTTCCGCTTCGGTGCTGTCGGCGCCATCAAAATATTCGTAGCACGAAAGTATGCCGGCCATGAGCAACCCGGTATCGATGGTTGACAGTTCCACCTGCTTATAACGCAGGCCGGTGCGCATATCCAGGAAATGGTAAAAAAAGCCTTTGTAGCCGGCCACGCCTGTGGTGGCATCGCCCATAGGCAGATTCATGATAAAGCGGAGGGTTTTAAGTACGCGTTCGGCGGCTTGCTGTCGGGTTATGTAGTTGTTTTCGACGCCGGTGATGTAAGCCGTGAATCCAAAACCCATGGCAGCAATGCTCGAAAACGATTCGGTGGGCCAGCGATCGGGAGTGAGGCCGCTCACGCTGTCGACGGTTTCCCAAAAATAATCGAAAGTGCGGCGGTGCAGATCATCCGGATTCAGGCTGTCCGCCATCGCCAGACTATTGGCACCAGCCTGCTTTTGGCTTTGCTGATTGCACGCCAAAAAAACCATGGTGAGCAGCAGCGTTGACAGAATCAGTAGTAGCAGGTGTTTCATTGTTCAGGTTTTAATTGATTGTTGACTGAAACAGAAGATCAAAAGTATAAAAATCAGAACATCTGTTGACTTTAAAAATTTGTAAAAGAGACGGCGGGGGAAATTCCAAATCCCAGATTTATCAGCCACACTTTTTGCGCTGCTTAAAGACTTCGATAAATTTTAATCGAATTTTAATGCCGTTTTAATGCCGTTTTAATGTGGCTGCTTCACCTTTGCAGCAATTATTCACAACAATTAAATTTTAACGAAGATGAAAAC
>Ga0265293_10002831_pt1 | contig 33611 bp, 32 predicted proteins | sample Munlanlewell138R_FD_192505 | JGI IMG/M metagenome (GOLD analysis project Ga0265293, IMG submission 192505) | Leachate microbial communities from a municipal landfill in Southern Ontario, Canada - Leachate well 138R | ecosystem: Engineered > Solid waste > Landfill > Unclassified | place: Canada... | reverse complement strand
ACTTTTTCATTTTATCAAGGACAATCTACAGATTTGATCGACAGAATTAAAGAAGACAAGCTAGACTTCGCCTTTTGTCCCTTTTTTGAGGCTGAAGGGATAACGAGTACCCCGCTATATTCTCAGGAAATCTTTCTTGTAGTGCCGAGTTCACATCCTATAGCTTCAAAAAAGAACGTTAACATAATTGATGTAGCTAAGGAAAAATTTGCATTAATAAGTAAGGGAACAAATCTTCGAAGAATAATCGATGAAGTATTTGAATCAAAAGATGTTATGCCTGAAGTGGTGTTTGAAGGAGAGGAATGTAACTCGCTTGCCTTCTTTGTTGCCTCAGAATATGGATTCTCATTCCTACCCAAAATATCTTCTCTTGAAGGATATAAACTTTCGTACCTGAGATTGAATCAATTACCTATTTATAGGACTATTTATCTCGTGTGGAAGCAAGATGGAAACATGACACGTTTAGGAGAAGTGTTCAAAACCAAATTAAAGGGCATTTTTCCTCTTCCTCTTCAGTAACCAACCGGTAGTTATGCCCCCACATGTGTGGGGAAAACGGAAATTAGTGAGAATCAAGTTTGGTCAGACAGATAATGGAGTCTTTAGATAGAGATCCTTAAGATGTAACTATCTCAGCCAAGGCTTGGGATTCATATCGGACGAATTCTTGTTGCGACAATTGTGTAGTAAAGAAAACATGCAATTGTCTTAGGATGGTTATTGCCTATAACGTAAGCACATTGTGACCTCCAGCCGCTGCGACTTCCAAAGCGCGTTTAATGTGCTCCTGTCCTTTTATTTCGCTGAAATCTGTAAATTGCATCTCAAAATCAGGCGCGGTCACATCACCCGGCTTAAACGGCGCAATTGGGTTTTCTCCATTCAGGTGCTGCCAGAGCTGATTGAGCGTCTCGACCGGATAAACTTCAATTTCGGGGATCAGCGAGGCCTCCGGCGCGTCGATTGCAGGGACGTATACCTTGCGGTAGCCTTCGCTCCTCGCCAGAGCTGCTGCAGCCAAAATGCCGCGCACATGCCTGACTGAGCCATCCAGAGAGAGTTCGCCGATGATCAGCGAATTTTCGATTGCCTGCGGAGGGATCTGCTCACCTGTCACTAAAACGCCAACCGCGATTGGAAGGTCAAAAAACGGCCCTTCTTTGCGGACGGAAGCTGGGGCCAGATTAACAGTCAAAGGTTTGCGTGGGTAGACTAAGAAGGCATTTTTGATGGCGGAATAGACGCGCTCGCGGCTCTCTTTGACCGCCTCATCCGGCAGCCCAACAATGGCCATGTGCGGAAGACCTTGCCCGTAATCGACCTCGATGTCGATCAGGACGCCATCCAGCCCGATTACAGCGCATGAGAATACGTGTGCAAGCATTGCAATAGTTTATCATATAGCGGTTTGATTCAACGGCCGGCTTAAACGACATTTCAGACATTAGACTAAGAGCCAAATGAGATTAGAAATATCGAATTAGTCCAATCTGAACTGAAAGAACACCTTTGTTGATAGAATTTGCTGGGTACATGTCAGTACCTCAACATTATCAGTAAAAAGTTAAGGTTAATAATTACAGACTCGTTTGTTTTGCTAGCATTTGTTCGAATAGGAATAGGTCTGCCTTGAACCACCAGTGTTTGTCTGTTCTTATAGGTTGGATATTGTTCCAACAGTTACTCGCTTCTGATTCAAAAAACGAAAGCAGTATAGTAGACGGGTTGGTTTTATTCCTACTTGTCTTCCACGTTCGTGGCACGGAGTGATTGACGGTATAATCTGGTGTGTCTGGATGGTGTAATGTGACAAAAAAACAACCTCTAATGCACTTTGTTATCCCCGTAATAATTGTCTTGATCCTTTTTTCAGCTTGCGAGCCTCTGGCGCAACCGATTCAGCACACACCTGCATTTTCTGAAACGATTTCAGCAACTGAGACACAAGAACCAACAAAAATCCCGGCTACTCCCACTGCGACCGAGCAGCCAATAAGGATATGGTTTGACCCCGCACTTCCTACTGAATTACTGCAAGGGAATCTGAGCGATTTTGATGCAAAATATGGCGTTTTGCAAGAGACCGCAAACATGCGGTTAACTTTCAGCCCGCAGGGCTGGTTGAGCCAATGGATTTTTGCCCTGGTAGCGCCTTTCGCGACAGTGGCAGATTCAGTCACCAGCACAGAATTGCTCAACTTTTGGCAAAATGGGGCAGCCTTCCCGGCTACAGAACTGGTCATGGACGAAAGTGCCCTCACGGCGCTTACCGCCCTGTATGGCGCGCCAGTGGGTAAAGCTATATTAAAACAAACCGATGAACTGCTTAGTTACTGTAAGGCAAGCGGAGCTTGGGCAGTGATTTCTTTTGGCGAAATCGAACCTATGTGGAAAGTGATCGCGATTGACGGTCAATCTCCCTTGCATAAAAGCTTCGATGTGCAAGCTTATCCACTAACTGCCGGCATCGCGCTTTTGATAGGCGAGCCTCCTCTCAGCGATCCGACAGCATTTTCGTTAATCGAAACTGAACTCCAGTCTTTGTTGCCAGCAAGCAACCGCGACGAAAATAAACTAACTACGGTGATCCTGACAGGGGTAACCGCCTTGACCCGCGCGACCGCCAAGGAAATGGAAATTTATGGCATTTTAACACCTGCGCAATCAATAGGAGCGGTCATGCGCGAGGCTGACATTGCTCATGTCAGTAATGAAGTGCCTTTTGCCAGCGATTGTCCGGAACCGCAATGGGTGCAGGATGTTGACCTGGTTTTCTGCTCTGATGATCGCTACATCGATCTGCTCAAGGAAATTGGCACAGATGTGGTCGAGCTCACCGGTGACCATTTCAGAGATTGGGGTCCGGAAGCGATGCTTCATACCCTCGGGATGTACGATGCCGAAGGCTGGTCTTATTACGGAGGCGGTAAGGATATCGGACAGGCGAAAGCCCCACTGAAACTGGAAAATAACGGTAATAAAATTGCCTTTATTGGATGCAATGCCAAGGCACCTGGTTATGCCACTGCCAGTGAAACCAACCCCGGAGCGTACCACTGCGATATGGACTATATGGTTTCAGCCATCCAGCAACTGCGAAGTGAAGGCTATCTGGTCATCGCTACTTTCCAGCACGATGAGATCTATCTCTGGCAGCCTGAGCCGAACATGGTTGCAGATTTCCGCCTGCTGGCTGAAGCCGGCGCCACAATCGTTAGCGGAAGCCAGGCACACCAGCCTCATATCTATGAGTTTTGGGAGGATACCTTTATCCATTATGGCTTGGGCAACCTATTCTTCGATCAACTGGGCTGGTACGATGACTCGGACAAGGCCTTTATCGACCGCCATGTTTTTTATGACGGCAAGTATCTTGGGGTGGAATTGTTGACTACCCAATTCTTCAACTGGTCAACCCCCACCTGGATGACCCCAGACGCCCGTGCCGAACTGCTCACCCGTTTGTTTGAGTACAGCCAGGAGGAATAAAAAAACAAGCCATTTGACTGGCTTGTTTTTGTCGTGGTGCTCCTACCGGGACTCGAACCCGGGTTTTAGCCTTGAAAGGGCCGCGTCCTAACCACTAGACCATAGGAGCATCGAGAGAGCTATTCTACACGAGGTTTTTTATCAAGTCAAGTAAAACCAATGATTCGTGTGATGAGGCAGCATAATTTCTGCAAGCAGCAGTTTTATTTTTTCAAAGATTTTTCTTCCATGTAGTTTTTGAGAACCACAGCCTGATTATGGTCAGTATCCCTTGCTGAATATAATAAAGTGACCTGGTTATCCTTACTTTTCGCCAGGAGTTGTGTGATGGTCGCCTGCGCATCGGGGTTCGCATCCAGCTCGGCGCGATAACGCTTAGCGAATTCGTCGAACCTTTCTGGCTTATGACCAAACCAGACGCGTAATTCCTTGCTGGGCGATAATTCCTTGCGCCAGTCATCCAGGCGGGCTTCCTCCTTGGAAACACCTCTTGGCCAAATGCGGTCAACCAACACTCGCCATCCATCAAAAGGCTCATAATCTTCGTAAATTCTTTTTATCTTAATTGACATCGTTACACTCCTTAGCAGTGAGGAAAAAACGTTCAACTGATTTTTTCAGTGTATCGCAGCAGCAATCAAAATGCGAGAAAAGAATATAAGCCTTGAGTCAAATTCTGTGGAGTGGATTGGAGAGACGAAAGCATACAGGTATAAAATTAAACTTGACACCTCCCGCCAACCGTTGTAAAATAATGAGTCGTTGCCCCAGCGCAGATTGGCTGGGGTTACTTACGTAACCAACTTTCCCGGTATCGGGTGGTAAAACGCTCGTAAGCTGGCTAAGTGAAGATTGGAGATAAAATGAAGTATGCTGTTGTTGAAGCGGGCGGTAAACAATACCGCGCCGAGGAAGGTAAACTGTTGACAGTTGACCTCCTGCCCGCAGAAATTGGCGAAGGGATCACGCTCGACAAAGTTGTTCTAATTGTCGACGATGACTCTGTGACAGTAGGAACCCCTTATATCGAGGGCGCCAGTTGTAAGACCACGGTCGATGATCAGATCAAAGGTAAAAAGATTTTGGTGTTTAAGTACAAATCCCGGACCAATTACCGCAAGCGCTCCGGTCATCGTCAAAAATATACCAGGTTACTGGTTGATTCAATCGTGATGGAGTAGTGAAATGGCACACAAAAAAGGTGGCGGGTCATCCCGCAACGGACGAGACAGTCAAGGCCAACGCCTGGGCATTAAAAAATATGGCGGCGAAAAAGTGATCAGTGGCAACATCCTGGTACGTCAACACGGCACCAAGGTCCACCCCGGATGGAATGTGGGTCAGGGTCGTGATTACACCTTGTTTGCTACTATAGAAGGCTACGTGAAATACGAGACTATTGCTGGTGGGCGTAAACGCGTGCATGTTTTCGATACGCCTGAAGGACCAGCGAAAGGCAACTAATTAAAATGAAAGAAAAAATCCAACCTAAGTATTATCCGGATGCGAAAGTCACTTGTGCCTCTTGTGGTGCTGAGTGGACCACAGGTTCAACCGCTCCTGAGATTCGGACAGAAGTTTGCTCGAATTGTCACCCATTCTACACTGGCCAGCAGGCTAGGATCCTTGACCGTGAAGGCCAGGTCGACCGATTCTATAAGCGCTTGCAAGTCCGCCAGGACATTGTCGCTGAGAAAAAAGCCGCATCTGAAGCCAAGACTTCACCTGATCGACCGATTTCAGAATTTAAACTGGCAACCAAATCGATTTCTGCTTTGGCAAAAGCTGATATCACTACCGTCAGTGACGTTCTTGCCAAACTTGAAGGAGGCGAAAAAGCCCTCCTCGAGGTGGAAGGTTTTGGCCGTAAATCTCTGATCGACTTAAAAAAACAGTTGCGACAGTTTGGTTACAAACTGCCGGCAGCCGCGGAAGAGATCGAAGTTTAAAACATTTCAAACCATAGAAGGCAGGCTTATCGCCTGCCTTTTTTTATATATCGTATGCTGTTGGGCTAATCTTGACTTATACTTTTAGCAACTGCATTTATTGGAGGATTTATGACACAGACTTTTGGTTTAGTTGAGGTGATTACAGGCTCGATGTTTTGTGGAAAGACCGAGGAGTTGATCCGGCGACTGCGCAGGGCGACGATTGCCAAGCAGAAAGTACAGGTTTTCAAGCCCGTCATCGATGACCGTTATGCTTACAACAAGGTCAGGTCCCATTCTGGAGCAGATTACCAGGCTGTGCCAATCGCCTCCTCCTGCGAAATCTTGAAAAAGCTGGAACCTGATGTCACAGTGGTCGGGATTGATGAAGCCCAGTTTTTCGATGATGACATAGTAGGCGTCGCCAATCTGCTGGCGGAGCGGGGATTGAGAGTGATTGTTACCGGTCTGGACACAGATTTTCGAGGGGAGCCGTTTGGCTGCATGCCCGAGATGATCGTCAAAGCCGACAAGGTCGATAAACTGTCTGCGATCTGCATGGTCTGCGGTGAGGCTGCCATCCGCACACAGAGGTTGGTAAACGGCAAACCGGCTCACTACAACGACCCGATTGTAATCGTGGGCGCATCTGAGATGTACGAGGCACGCTGTCGGCGCTGCCACGAGGTTCCGAGAGACTGAGGTAGCCCATGGTGCAAGATTATCACGAATACCTGGATAAAGTTTTAGTGACTGAAGAGCAAATTCAAACCCGGGTCAAAGAACTTGGCGCCGAAATCAGCCGTGATTATGCTGGAAAAGAATTATTGATCATCTGCATCCTGAGGGGCGGCGTGGTGTTCATGGTGGACCTGATGCGTTCGATCACGGTGCCAACAGCTATCGAATTCATGGCGGTTTCTTCCTATGGGAGCGGCGTCCGCCAATCCGATGGCGAGGTTCGCATAACGCTCGACCTGAATACCAGCATCAGTGGGAGGCATGTTTTGATCGTGGAGGATATCATCGACAGCGGTAACACCTTGTCATCTGTGATTGATCTCTTAAAGACCCGCAATCCGCTTTCACTGTACGTCTGTACTCTTTTGGATAAAGAAGAGCGGCGCGAAGTGAAGGTTCCCATTCGCTATCGTGGTTTTAAAATCAAGAATGAGTTCGTATTCGGCTATGGTCTGGATATGGATGAATACTATCGAAACTTGCCCTTCGTTGGCACGGTCGACCTGGAAAAATATGAGCCTCCACTTGAATGAGTCGCTTGCGGACTTCCTCAAGGAGGTCAGGCTTACCTCGCCGGACCAGAAAATTTATCTGGTTGGAGGTGCGGTGCGTGACCTGGCACTTGGACAGGCGGTAAAAGACCTGGATTTTGTTGTCAAGAACGGTTCTGTCAGGCTGGCAAAAGCGGTGCGCCGTCGTTTTGATGGCGTATGGTACACACTGGATGATGAGCATCAAACCGCGAGAGTCATTCTGAGACAGGGGCAGGCTGGTGAGTTGATCCTCGACTTTACATCTTTTATTGGCGAAAATCTGGAGGAGGACCTCAGGCAGCGTGATTTCACCATCAACGCCATGGCGATTGACCTGGATAATTTGGATGAGATCATTGACCCTCTGGGGGGGCAGATTGACCTGGCAAGCCGGCAATTACGATTGAGCAACCCCGGCTCACTGCTGGGCGATCCTTTGCGGGTTTTGCGGGCTGTCCGACTCATCCGGAAGTTTGACTTGAGCTATTCCTTGGAAGTTACCGAACAATTGCGCGTAGCCACGTTGGACTTAAACAAGATATCAGGCGAAAGGATCCGGGACGAACTGCTTAAATGTCTCGCGCTGCCCGATTTGGCTGAGACTTATCGTTTATTAAAAGAATTTGGGATCCTTTACGAGCTGCTTAACACAGTCTATCAGGTCAACCCTCCAGACGAGGTCCGGGCGAATGCCGCTTCGGGGGATTTATCCGCTCTGTTTGATTATTACGCTGAAATTTACCGACCAGCCTGGTCGACCGTAGAGGGGGAGTCAGCCTCTGCAGTGGGTGTTCTTAAAGTTCTGGAAGAAATCCTGCGGGATATTGAAGCGGGCAGGCCTGCTTCCGCCTTTGTCAATTTTGACCAAAACACACCCAGTAGCGGGAATTACATGCGCGCATTGAACTCAATGCTGGATGAATCATTACAGGGGGGCCGCACCCGCAAACAACTGCTGGTGCTTTTCGCGCTTTTTTTCTTCCACCAGCCGTTTTACCTGACTGTCAGTCAGGTAAATGGATTTTGTGGACGAGATCAAATCGAACTTGATTGTCATGAGTTTGGAGAGCTGATCAGCAACACGTTGATGTTAGGTCAGAAAGAACAAAAATCCTTTGAGCAGGTCTGTGCAGGCTACCGAAATATCACCTGCATGACCTGGGAGCAAGAGATCGGACCGCTGGAACTCTATCGCTTCTTCAGGGAGGTGGGTTCCTTCGGAGTGGAAAGCGCCATTTTGCAAATTGCTTACCAATATGCAATACAATTACAGCATAGAAAAATTCAGCCTCTCGCTTCTGAGATTATCTTAACCTGGTTACAGGATCACGAGACTATTGTTGACCCTCCACGGTTGATTGATGGTGATGATTTGAAAACGAATCTGCAACTAGAGCCGGGTCCGGAGATTGGTTACTATTTGGAAGCTGTACGCGAAGCTCAGGTAACGGGTCTGGTGGCAGAACGCAGCGGCGCTCTGGCTTACGTGTCAAGGTTAATGAGAGAAAAGAGAAATCATGATATTGCATTTGAATGATATTGAGTTTTATTACGAAGTTTACGGGGAGGGGGCCCCTGTGGTTTTGCTGCACGGGCTGGCCCTCGACGGTAGCATCTGGAAGGAAGTCGCAAATCTTTACAGCGACCAGGCCAGATTTATCCTCCCTGATCTGCGCGGTCATGGGCGGTCTGGTATCGGAAGAGCGGATGGCAGCATTGAGCAGTTTGCTGACGACCTTATCAAGTTGGCGGACCACCTCGGTGTCGAGCAATTTACACTCGCCGGACATTCGATGGGGGGGTATATCGCATTGGCTTTCGCCAAGAGACACCCGCAACGTCTGGCTGGTCTGATCATGATCACCAGCAACGCGCGCGCGGATACTCCTGAGAAGAAAAAAATGCGCCTCCTGGAAGCTGACGAGACGTTAATTGTGGGCAGCAGCACGTTGGCTGAGAGCATGGCTCCGAAACTGAGCAAATCGACTGAGATCCAGCGCCTGACCTATCAGATTTTGAAAAAAACAGACCCTGAAGGTATCGCCAACGTGCAGCGCGCGATCGCGCAGCGACCTAACCGACTTGAAGTCATCAAAAATCTTGAGCTGCCTTTCCTGGCCGTTGCCGGGAAGGATGACCAGCTCATGCAGCCTGAGGCTGCCTACGAGATGGCAGAGGTCTCGAAATCAGGTAAAGCGGTCGTTTTGCCCGGCGTCGGGCACATGCCCATGCTGGAAGCCCCAACTGCATTGGGAGCCTTGATCGTCAGCATGCTGTGAATGTAATTAATTATCACTTTTTGCAATTTTATTAAGGGAGACCAGGAAAATGTCAAATCCAATTTTTAGATATATCGTAGTGCTGCTCGGTGCAATAGTTCTGATCAGGATCATGCTCAGTTTGTCCCACAGCATGCGTAAAGACAATAGCAATCAGGCCGGCGAAGGTCCGGTAGAAACGTTAGAGTCAGTAAACACCCAAAAGACGGAAGACGAACCAGCCCCGCAGGTGGAAGAAATACCGTACCAGTCTCAAAGAGAAGGACCAGAGCATGAATGAAATTGACTGGATCTTAAAACGTCGCAGCATCAGGAAATTCAGTGAGCAAGCGCCATCTGGCGAGCAAATAACCAAGATGCTGGAAGCTGCCATGGCAGCGCCGAGTGCATTGAATTTAAAACCATGGAGATTCATTGTTGTCCAGGATGAAGACCGACTCGCTGAGCTCAGAAAAGCACTGCCATTCGGCAAGATGATGGCGCCCTGTGCCATTGTAGTCTGCGGGGATTTACGCTCCTTTAAGAAACCGGCAATGGAAAGATTTTGGGTTCAAGATTGCAGCGCGGCCACACAGAATATTCTTTTGGCAGCCGTCTCGCTAGGATTGGGCGCGGTTTGGTGCGGTGTGCACCCAATCAGCCGGCTTGAAAAACCAATACGCAAGACGCTGGAAATACCTGACGGGGTGGTGCCATTGAATGTGATATTTACCGGAACCCCGCTTGAAAATAAACCTGCCCGAACACAATATTCTGAAAAAAACGTTTATTCTGAAACATTTGGCAACCCGCGGCAAGCTTAGAATCGACCAACCCGATTGCCACACCTTTATTCGCATGGATGAACCCCGCTTTTTGAAATTCGCGGGGCAGCCTTTCTCAGCACCATAGCAACTTATCAGCGATTTTCGCATCTAAGGTCAACGAACCCAGCAGCCAGGAGGCTGCTGCCTCCTGCGAGCGTGATGCCTGTAAGTGCATTCCGCGTTGAGAAGATCTTACTTAAAAGTCTGAGAATAATCCTTAGACTCTCGATGTTTACCCCTCTTATCGTGGTAAAATTATAAATTGTGAAAATAACATTCTCATGAATGAAAATCAAATCCTAGGAGGAATAATGTCTGATAAAAAGTGGGTCTATTTGTTCAATGAAGTCGACCAGGCTGAGGAATACGCCGGTGATTGGGATGGTGTTCGCGGTTTGCTCGGTGGCAAAGGCGCTAACCTGGGCGATATGACGCGCGCTGGTGTGCCCGTGCCCCCAGGACTGACCATTACAACCGAAGCATGTAACGCTTTCCAGGTCACCCGCCAGTTCCCTGACGGAATGTGGCAACAAGTTTTGGATGCTCTTAAAGTTGTTGAAGAGCAAGCTGGGAAAAAATTCGGCGATCCCCAAAAACCCCTGTTAGTTTCCTGCCGTTCCGGCGCCAAGTTCTCCATGCCTGGCATGATGGACACCGTCCTGAATATCGGCATGAACGACGAGGTTGCGAAAGGCTTAGCCCGGGAGAGCGGCGATGAACGCTTTGTGCAGGATTCCTACCGCCGCCTGGTGCACATGCTCGGCACTGTCGTAATGGGTATTGATGACGAACTCTTTGAGGCACCGTTGGACGCCCAAAAACGCCAAAAAGGCTATAAAAGCGATGCTGAAATGACTGCTGCTGACTGGGCCGCTGTAACCGAGGCTTACAAGCAAGTTGTGCTCGAACAGAAAGGCTTCGAGTTTCCGCAGGATCCTTACAAACAGCTCGAACTGGCAGTGAAAGCTGTCTTTGACTCCTGGGATTCCAAACGCGCGATCGATTATCGCCGACGTGAAAGCATCCCTGATGATCTCGGAACCGCAGTCAACATCCAGACCATGGTCTTCGGCAACATGGGCGGCGATTCGGGCACCGGTGTGGCCTTCACCCGTGATCCTCAGACCGGCGAAAATGTCATGTTTGGCGATTATCTGATGAATGCCCAAGGCGAAGACGTTGTGGCTGGTATCCGCAATACTTCCAAGATCTCCGGCCTCGAAGACGAATTACCCGAAGTTTATGAGCAATTCTTTGATATCACCGAACGTCTTGAAAATCATTACAAAGACATGCAGGATGTCGAATTTACCATCGAGCACGGTAAGCTCTGGATGCTGCAAACACGAAACGGAAAACGCTCGGCCAAGGCCGCGGTTAAAGTTGCTCACGACATGGTTATGGAAGGTTTGATCGATAAAAAAACTGCTATTAACCGTGTTACACCAGACCAAATCGATCAGATGCTTCACCCGCATTTTTCACATGAAGGCGTCGAAGCCGCTAAAAAAGAAGGCCGTTTCTTCGCTAAGGGTGTGAATGCTTCCCCCGGCGCTGCCGTTGGCCAAATCTACTTTGATGCTGACAAAGTCGAAAAAATGCACAAGGAGGAAAATCAAGACGTCATTATGGTGCGTCCCTTTACTAAGCCCGATGATGTGCACGGTATGCTGGCCGCCAAAGGTATCCTGACAAGTGAAGGTGGCGCTACCTCCCACGCCGCAGTGGTTGCCCGTCAGTTCGGCGTGCCCTGTGTAGTTGGCGCTTCAGACATCAACATCGACGTGGCCAACCGCCGGATGACACGCGACGGCGTCACAGTCCATGAAGGAGATTGGATTTCTCTTGATGGTACTACCGGTGAAGTTTTTATTGGCAAGATGGGTATGACCACCCCCGACCTTACTGAACAGAAAGAATTGATGACCCTGCTTGACTGGGCCGATGAGGTTGCCCGGCTTCAGGTTTGGGCGAACGCGGATTATCCTACGGATGCCCAACGCGCCCGGGAATATGGTGCCAAGGGTATTGGTCTTTGCCGCACTGAGCACATGTTCTTCGACGTTGAACGTTTGCCTGATGTCCAGCGTATGATTATGAATGCTGAAGGCACACAACGTATGCTCAACAGCATTGAGCTGCTCGAAGCCGCATTGGCATCCGGACGTTTGGAAGGCAGAGGACTGACCGAGGAAGATAAAGTCTCCCTCAGGGCTGAGATCGATACCGAAAAAACTCGCTTACAGGAATCGCCCAAGGCACAGGCATATTTTGGAGCATTGGAAAAGATCCTGCCTCTGCAACGAAATGACTTCTACGGCCTCTTCGAAGCTATGACCGGTTTGCCGGTTATTATTCGCCTTATCGACCCGCCTTTGCACGAGTTCCTTCCCTCTTTGGAAGACCTTCTGACCGAAGTTGCCACTTTGAAAGCCAAAGGCATAACCGAAGGGCTGGCCGAAAAGGAAAAAATGCTGGAAGTTGTCCAGGGTCTGCACGAAAGCAACCCCATGATGGGCCTGCGCGGCATCCGCCTGGGTATTGTCTACCCAGACATTATGAAGATGCAGGTACGGGCGATCTTTGAAGCCGCCTGTGATGCCAAGTTGAATGGCTTCGACCCACATCCTGAGATTATGATCCCTCTGACCGGACACGTGAACGAGCTCAAGGCTGTTCAGCCGACTCTCATCCAGATTGCCAAAGACGTTATGGCTGAAAAAGGTGTCCAGGTCAACTATAAGTTTGGCACTATGATCGAGATTCCCCGTGCCTGTATGACTGCCGGCGAAATTGCTGCAGATGCCGAATTCTTCTCTTTTGGGACCAACGACCTGACTCAAATGGGTTTTGGTTACAGCCGTGATGATGCCGAACGCAGTTTCCTGGGTGTTTATGTTGACAAAGGTATCCTCAAAAAGAATCCCTTCCAGCAGTTGGATCGTGATGGGATTGGACGCCTGATGCAAATTGCCGTGCGTGAAGGACGCCAGGTTCGCCCTGATCTTGAGATCGGTATTTGCGGTGAGCATGGTGGCGACCCCAGCTCGATCGAGTTCTGCCATATGATTGGCAATAACTATGTCAGCTGTTCCCCATTCCGCGTGCCGCTGGCACGTCTGGCCGCTGCTCAAGCCGCTCTGAAACACGGTTAGAGTTTGAAGGCAAATAAATCTAAAACGGCTCCTGTTCAGGAGCCGTTTTTTTGTCCCATCGGTTTATGACCAAAAAGGAACGTTTAGGGATAAACTCAGCAGGGAAGCCGGCGCGAAAAGAAAGCCTCAGGTAAGACTTCTCTAATTGCCATAAATTAATGAGTAGATGTGATAAATCTCAACGATCCGGCGCAGGTAGGTTCGGGTTTCGAGATAGCGCACGGAATTCAGAAACAAATCGGGGTCATCACTGGTGAGATCTTTCCAACGTAAGGTATTGCCAGGCCCACCATTGTAGGCAGCTAAGGCATAGTACAGGTCACCATCAAATACGAACAGTTGCCTGGCGAGATAGTTGGTTCCTAACTCGAGATTATAGTAGGGCACACCCAGATCAGATGGCACATAGTTTGGCGGATAACCGGTCTCGCTGGCAATCTGCTCCGCGGTGCCCGGCATCAGCTGCATCAAACCGCTGGCTCCAGCGGACGAATAGGCGTGTGCAGCGAAACGACTCTCCTGGTAGATCAAGCTGAAAATGAGCAGTTCCGGAATTTTGAACCTGGCCGCGACCTGTTCAATCCAGGGAAGATAGTAAGTCCCGTATTGCACGTGTGCGAAATAGGGCGGGTAATTGGCTGAAAGTGGAACATCGCCATAGCCAGCCAGTTTCGAAATAGACCTGCTGGCTTCGATGGCAGACTGGTAATAACCCAGGTTCAGGAAAACATCGATCAAGCGGAAGCTGTTGAGCGCATCGTCATAATATGTGAGGCGCAGTGATTCAAATTCCTGAGAAGCCAGATTATAGAGACCGAGCCTATGGAATTCAATCGCGCGCTTATAGCGGGCATCTTGAGCGATTTCTGAACTGTAATCTACATTAATCTCAGAAGGCAGGCTAAAGGCTGTTTTGAGCCAATCAGCAGCATCTTTGCGTTCACTTTCCAGGTCCAGCTGCAAATTTCCGGTATTTACTGGTGGGAAAAGCGGTTGATCATTCACCAATTCGGAAGAACGGATTCCGTAATAGCCAAACGGGTCTCGTTCGACGGCAGACTGCCAATAAGTCAGGGCAGCAGATCGGTCTCCCCGCGCCTTGTTTACTTTGCCGAGCCAAAAGTAGGAACCAGACTCTTCGAGCGTTCCCGGGTTGGCAATCAAGAGTGCACGATTAAAGTTATCGATCGCTTTGTCGTACTCCCCCAACTCGTAATAAAGCGAACCTCCAAAGAAGAGCCCGTTGAAGGCTTCGGTTGAGGCAGGAAATTCCAACGCGATTCGCGTCCACGAATCTGCCGCTTCTTTGATTTGTCCATCCAGAAAATAGTAGTTGCCTGCAATTTGAAGCAGTTGAGGTGCATCCGGCTGCGCGTTGGGGGCTGATACGTAAGCCAAAGTCGTCTCAAGTGCCAACTTTAACGCGCCCATATAGGTATTTTGCGTGTAGATGATATCTTCAATGGCATCGAAGCGGTATTGACTCTGTGGGTAAGTTGCAATCAATTCATTCCAGAGCTGAATTGCTTCCTTATCTTCAACGGTTCCCCCTGCCGCATTAGCTGCCAGCCGCTCCGGAGATGAAAAACCCGCTCTAACCAACCCTTCGGCGCGTACACTCAAAGCTTTATAATAAAGCGCTTCGTCTTTAGCAAATCCTTCACCTGCAAGATAGCGATCGAATGCTTCGATGGCCAACAGATATTGATTGACGTTGTAATTGATGATGCCACGTTGAAGGTCATCCACGCTTTGTCCGGCATCCAAAAGCATCACCAGTGCTGTGTAAGCATCATAACTAAAGGGGTAATTTGTGACCGAGTCCTGTAAATAGGTATAGGCTTCCTCATCACTGCCCTGGTCGATCAGAATGCGGGCGATCAGCAGGTTCATCTGTGCCTTGGTGTAGTCACTGCCGGTGTTGAGCAAAATCTCTTTGTAGATTCCCAGTGCCAGATCATCTTGCCCCAGGCTGGCATAACTCGAAGCTACCTTAATAGCAGCGGCTGTGTTGTTACCCAATTGAGGCGCAAGATAGGCCTTGCGATAAGCCTGCAGGGTTGCTTCTGTGTCGCCAGAGGCTGCCAGCAAATCGCCAATGCGGAAGTTTACTTCTGCTTCGATCATCCCGGATTGTTCCATTGTGTAAGCCTGGTAGTAATCAAGCGCTTCTTCTTCGAGTTCTTGCTCCAGGCTGATTTGGGCAAGGACGAAATTTGCCCGTTTTGCCGGCAGGCTTTCAGGAAATCGTTCTTGCAGCTCCAGCAGCATTCGTTTTGCCTGAAATAGGTCATTTTGCTTGTAATAGGTCAAACCCTGACCATACAGCGCCGCAGCCTGGATCTCAACCGAAGAGCCTGTAGTGTTCACACTGTAAAGTCGCAAAGCCTGATCGTAATCACCAAATGCCAAAACCCGATCGGCCTCGGCTAAGGTTTCTTCAGACGCAGGCGTAGATTCTATCGGGAATTCCCTCGTCGGCATGGCAGGTTCGGCAACTGTCGGCACGCTGGTTAGGGTCGGGTATGCCGGAGGGGGTGTGGCAATTTCGTCACAACTACTGAGGACTAAAACCAAGATTAATCCGAGCACAAAAAGTCTTTTCGACAGAGCCGCATTCATGGTTGACTTATAACGGAAAGAATCTCCGTTGTCAAATGAAATTGTAGGCTCAATACCTCTTGTCTTGACTGGCGGTATGGGATACAACTACCAGGATGTGGATTGTTTAGGTCCAATCCCAGATTGCGCCTTTTTCGCAAGACTTATCAAAACTCTTTGGAACTGGCTAGGGGATGATCAGTCATCGGTCGAAAGTAAACAAAAACCCGGACTTAGTCCGGGTTATGTTTGCTATGGCGCAATTTAGTGATGTTGGAATTCAGCAGGGTAATTCTTTTCGAGTTCCTCGGCTTCTTCCTTGGTATGGGCAATCGTTCCATCAGGATGGTTTGGGGGGGAGTATATTGTATAAATCGACAAGCGTTCTGTCGCGGAGGTGTTGATGATATTGTGAACGGTTCCGGCAGGGATGACTACAACATCACCATCTGCGACCTTGATCTCTTTGTGGTCAGTGACGACCTTGCCTTCACCTGCTTCAAACCTGAAGAATTGGTCGACGTGATCGTGTACTTCCTCGCCAATATCTTCTTTTGGTTCAAGAGACATCAGGACTAATTGCAGGTGACCGGTATAGAGGACGCGTCTGAAATCAGTATTTTCGATTGAATCTTTTTCGATGTTTGTGTTATATGGATCCATGACTTTCTCTCTTTCTCTTGTTGTTTAAACGATTATCACACATATTTATTTGAATTCTATTAGATGTATCACATCAATCTTCGGAGATCGAGTACAGCTCTCCCCATACGAAATTGACTAAAGATCGAAGTCAAAATAACAACCTTCTGGGTTGGCATTTTGACTCTCTCGGATAAAAACTGAGTTATTAATATACCAGAGGTCAACTAAATTCCTCCAGATCCTCGAGGTAAGTAATAACCGTCGCCCTTATTGCTTCAAAAGTGTCCTGGAACACCCGCAGTTTCTGCTCATCTGTTCCTTCATAGAGAGCAGGATCAGCAAAACCGAGGTGGGCGATGGGTCCTTTTTTCAACCAAACCGGGCAGGCTTCTCTGGCACTATCACAGAGGGTGATTACCATGTCAAAATCCTGTCCTTCGAATTCATTTACTGACTTGGAATAGCCCTGGTAAGTTATTCCGTCATCATTAATGACCTGTAATGCCAATGGATGGATGAATCCGCTGGGGTTGCTTCCAGCACTAACAGCAATCCATTCCTTTGGAAGATAATGGTTGACAATTGCTTCCGCCATCTGGCTACGGGCAGAATTTGCGCTGCATAGAAATAAGACTCTCCTGCGGTTGTCGTGCTCAACATTCTCTTCCTCATCCGTGCCTGGTAATAACGTCGGAAGTTCCTCCAGCAAGACCTCATCCTCAAATTCTCCACCCTCCATGGCTTCCAACAACTCACGCGCGTTGGCCTCGTTTTCTGAAGACACCATTACGCCGACCTGACCTAAATCCCCTACAGTCAACCCATAGATTTGGCCAAGCGCGTTGATATCCAGGAAAGCAGGGATACCCTGGGCTTCCAAAAAGCCTTTGATGGATTCCGCAACCAGCTTTCCCTGGGCTTTATAAATAGTTACGTAGTCAGTATTGCTCCCTTTCGTCATTCGTACATCCAATCTTCTGTGCAGCGTTTCCACTCAACTATCTCTTCCGGTTTAAACCAAAGAGCGATTTCTTCCTCGGCATTTTCGACTGAATCAGATGCATGGGTCAGATTGTAACGAGCTTGTAAGGCAAAATCGTGACGAATTGTGCCAGGGTCGGCTTCAGTTCCGCGTGTTTTACCGACAGTTTGGCGAATGGCTGTGATCACATCCGGGCCTTCCCAAACCATAGCCATCACTGGAGCGGAAAGGATGAACTTGATCAAAGCATCGTAAAAGGCTTTCCCTTCATGCACAGCGTAATGCTTTTTTGCCAACTCCGGGCTTACTTTCATAAACTTGCATGCTACCAGGCGCAGGCCGCGATTCTCAAAACGAGTGATAATTTCTCCGATAAGACCACGTTGGACACCATCCGGTTTCACCAGGACTAAAGATCTTTCCATTCATCCTCCAATTTGTGTTTGATTATTTTCCTGCAGAAGTTTTTCCGACAATTCCTTATAGACATCCCAGAGCGGCAAGAGTTTCTCTTTCAGGATTAGATGAGGGCGCAGCATTCGCAGGGATGCTTCGATCTGCCGGAGATTTATAGCCGTTTTTCGAATCAGTTCGGCTGCAGCGGCGTAATGCCCTTGATCCAATAAAGCTTGCAAATCTTGCCCATGCCCAGGAGTGGTTGCAATTTCTGGCGAAGGTGAGATCAGCACTTCGAATTCTATCTCGGGTTCTTGCCACTCTGCGGTTTTCAAAACAACCGGATCTAATTCAGGTTCTTCAACCGGCTGGAGCTCTTTTTCGCCATTGGCTTCCAATTCATGGGCTGGTTGCGCTGCAAACTCGGTCAGCCATTCTGGAATTTCATCAGTCCTGGCTGATCTCGCCTGAGGGAGTTTATCTGAAGAGGTTTCTTCAGAACCAATTTGTTCTGTATGCACCCTGACAGGTTGGGTCTCATCAGCTGTGTTGGGGATTTCACTCATCTTCAATCACCCAGATAGTCGCGCAACTTCCGCCGCACAGATGGGTGGCGCAGGCGAGTCAGCGCCTGGGCTTCTATTTGCCGGACTCGTTCACGGGTTACACCCATTTTGCGGCCGACTTCTTCCAGAGTGTAGGCCTGACCGTCCAGGAGACCATAGCGTAACTGCAAAATGCGTACTTCCCTGGGAGGTAAGCCATCCAAAACTTCCACAAGATGCTGCTTGAGCAAATTATAGGTAGCCGTATCGTCAGGTGCTGGCGCTTCGTCATCTTCGATGAAATCACCCAGGACAGAATCTTCTTCATCGTCAGTTGGCGTCTCGAGGGAGAGCGGACGTCGGGCAACCTGGATCATATTTTCCACCTTCTTCGGTGGAACTTCCAGCGCTTCGGCCAGCTCTTCGACAGAGGGGTCTCGCCCTAATTTTTGTGTAAGCTGATGCTGTACACGCAGCAATTTGTTGATTTGATCGCCCATATGAACAGGTACACGGATGGTACGGCCCTGGTCAGCGATAGCCCGGGTGACAGCCTGGCGTATCCACCAGGTCGCGTAGGTGCTGAATTTGTGACCGCGCTGGTATTCAAATTTCTTAGTAGCACGGATAAGTCCGATATTGCCCTCCTGGATCAGGTCCAGAAATGGCACACCGCGTCCCATATATTTTTTAGCAACACTGATAACGAGGCGTGAATTCGCTGTTATCAAATGATCACGAGCTTCCGCGCCATCTTTGATAAGTTCATACAGTTCTTCTCGTCGGACTGCTCCGATGCCGCCTTTCGCCAACTCGGCTCGCGCCTCCCGACCAGCCTCGATCCGCTTTGCCAGAACAACTTCCGCTTCGATGTCTTTCAGCAGAGGAACCCGGCTTACTTCCTTCAGATAGAGACCGATGGTGTCATCCGTATCGATATTTGCCAGATCATCTATCGCAAGAGTCTCCTCTTCAACCAGAGCTTCGGTTAATTCGTCCTCATCTGGGTCCTCTTTTCCTGGAGCTTCCTCAGACACGGTTATACCGGCCGTTTCGAGCGCGTGGTAAGCCTCTTCGAGTTGCTCAGGGTATTCTTCGGCTTCGGGGAAAAAGCGCAAAATGTCATCATCGGTGACATAGGTTTTCTTCTTCCCATACTCGAGGAGTCTAGTAATCGCTGTATTCGGGTCATCTTCGGTGGGAACTGTATTTTTGATAATTTTTGCCATATATTGTTAAACCTTCCCTTGGAATTTTATCGTACTTCAATAGAGTACGATATTTCTACTTGAAATTCAAGTAGAACGGGCGTTTTTAATAAGTTTCTATTGTTGCGTGTAGCCAATAATACTATATGAATCTGGTTAGCCTGGAATGAGCAATGATAGAGGCTGATGTTATTTACATTAATCAGTATAGCCGGTGTGCTGAATAAGGGATGCCTTTTTGCAAATATAGTCAAATTAGCGAAACTCCAGTCAGCACTGACCACGTGGACGGTAAGGAAAAAAGGGTTCCGCGGAATACCCGTAGAAAGGGTGGTTTTCAACGCTCCCATTTACCTCTATAATTGACCTGTCAACGAATTCAAACGGGAGAAGGAAAAATTTGTTTTTCAAGAAAACTGCTAATATCTGGGTTCCGATTCTGGTCATCTTGACGATGATTGGTCTCACCATGCTTAACCTTGACCTGGATAAGAAGATAGAGCTTGAAGACCAATTCGCCATTCGATGGAACGCCGCCCGCTCATGGATGATGGAAGGCTGGTCGCCTTACAGCGAAGAAACCCATCAGAGCGCGTTGGATTTGCTGGAAAGCAACAACAGTCTGCCAAATCCTCGCGAAAAAGGTCATTTCCTGGATCCCGCCTGGTTTGTCTACCTGTTCATCCCGATTAGTTTTATTCCCTATCCCATCGCGAAAGCAATCTGGATGATGCTGACCCAATTTAGTTTCTTTGCATCTTTTTATTTGGCAATTAAACTTTCTGGCATCAAGCTAAATGGTCTCGAAGTTCTTTTAACTTGTCTGCTGGGAGCATTTTTCTATCCCATGATTCGAGCCAGTATGACTGCCAGCATGCTACCAATTTTTATCTTTCTCACACTGCTGGCAATTCGGCTTGCTCTTGAAGGGCAGGGAAACCAGGCTGGTTTGTTATTGCTCTTCGCGATCTGGATCAACCCCGTGGCTATCTACCCAACGCTCTTTTTATTGATCTACCTGGGAGCAAGGCGTGACAATTCCTTAGCACGAATTTTGCTGATTGGCTTCGGCTTTGTAATGGTCACCACCGTGATCCTTTTCCCAGGTTGGCTGCAGCAATGGTTTGCCAGCCTCCTGAGACTTAACCCCGGTCTGGATTGGCTGGATACCCCGTTGATGGGCGTGGCGCGAGCATTTCCGGGCGCATACGGTCAAATCGCTGTCGCGCTGCACCTGGCGGCCTTTATTATGCTGCTGGTAGAGTGGTATGGGTTAGGGGAGAGAAGTGAACGTGCGGTGCAGTGGAAGCTAATGCTGACGCTGACCGTCAGCTATTTCTTCAATTTGTATTCTGATGGCGTGGTTTTATTGATGGTAATGCCGGCATTTTTTACAATTTTCAAGTATATACAGGAAAAATGGCCGGTTTCTGGTAAAATCCTCTACTGGATCAGTTTTATTGTTATCGGAATTTTTTCCTGGCAATTAGTTTCTGATCCATTATACGGTTTTCCAAAAGAGCATACTTCGATCCTCCTGTTGGCGCCAATTTTCGTTTTCCTGAGTTTACAGTGGTTCCGATGGTGGGCTGTTGCAAGTCCAAAAGCTCTAATTGACTTAAAGAAATAACGTAATTGAGGAGAATAATGGCAAAGAAGAGAATTGGTATATTAACTGGAGGTGGAGACGTTCCAGGCCTGAGCATTGCAATCAAATCGGTGGTTACAAACAGTGCCGACCATGACTATGAGATTATTGGAATTCGACGAGGATGGTATGGCTTGCTCGGATATGATTTGGACGATCAGGCAACCCACGATCTCTATATCCGCCACCTGGATCCTATGTCTGTCCGCCGGGTAGATCGTGCTGGCGGTACTTTTTTGCACACATCCCGGACTAACCCTGCCAAAGTTCGACCAGATGATGCCCCTGAATTTCTACGAAACAGTAGCTATGGTACAGTAATCGACGCTGAAAGCGGAACCAAGGACTACACAGACTACATTCTCAAAGTAATCGAGAAACTCAATCTCGACTCACTGATCACCATTGGTGGTGACGACACCCTGAGTTTTTCAGCCAGACTGCATCATGAAGGTATCCCGTTGGTAGCGATTCCGAAAACCATGGATAACGACGTACTTGGCACGGATTATTGCATCGGCTTCTCGACCGCAATTACCCGAGGCGTTAACCACATCACCTATTTCCGTTCCAGCGTGGGTTCTCATGAGCGCATCGGCGTAGTTGAGCTTTTCGGTCGCAATTCTGGTGAGACAGCTCTGATCACAGGTTACCTGTCGCATGTTGACCGCACCATTATCTGTGAGGTGCCTTTCGATGTGGATAAACTAATTCATATGCTGGCTGCGGATAAAAAAGCCAGCCCTGCGCATTACGCGATCGTGGTTATTTCCGAAGGCGCGGTCCCGATCGGAGGACGTGTGATGCAAACCGGTACGCCGGATGCGTACGGGCATCGAAAGCTGGGTGGCATAGGTGAAATGTTGTCTGACAGGATCAAAGAAGTAACCGGCATTAACACCATGTATCAACGGCTCGGCTACCTGGTTCGTAGCGGGCCGGCTGACATTCTGGATCGCATGGTCTCAATGAATTTCGGATTGCTCGCCTTCCAACTGACCTGTAAAAAAGAATTTGGCCAGCTTGTTGGCATCACAGACGGGAACTATTCAACTGTTCCAATTGACACGGTTATCAGCGGAAAACGTCACGTCGACGTCGCCAAATATTATGATGCAGAAAACTACTATCCTAAGGTCAAGTCAGTTCTTGGTCTTCCCATGTTTTTACACTAAAAGGAAAAAGCCCGGGAGAGATGCTCTCCCGGGCTAATCTACTTATGGGTCTAAATGCACAAGCTGTTTCTCGAGAAAGGTATTCTCTTATCCCGCGTGTTTTGATATTTCCGGTTGACGAAAAGGGGCATGTGCTGCTTCTGAAAGGCGCAAGTAATAAGAAAATCTGGGCTGATCTCTGGAACGGCCCGGGAGGTCACGTGGAGGCTGGTGAGAGCGTTCTTGAAGCGGCCAGAAGGGAGCTGTTAGAAGAGACCGGACTTTCAGCCGGCAGGCTGACCCACTGTGCCCAAATTACGGTTGATACGGGCAGAAGCCCAGGGATCATCTTCTTCGTCTTCAAGGCAAAAAAACTGAGCGGGGACCTTTGCGCTTCGATCGAAGGTGAATTAGCCTGGTTTACACAAAGTCAGGCACTCAAACTGAATCTGGTAGAAGACCTGTACACACTACTGCCGTTGGTGATGCGTCACCGCTTTAATGAAAGACCTCTTTGGGGGCATTATGCCTATGACCAAAACGATCAATTGATCATGCGCTTCTTCCGCTGAGCACAATCTTTGGACGTGGGACTCCAAGAAAAAGGACAATTACAGCAATTCCTGGTGTAAGGCAGGATCCCCGGATAATCAGGCTGACTTCTCAAAAAACACCAGGAGCGTAGATCCATACTTCCTGGTATCAAATACCTCAAAGCCTGCCAATTCCAGCTCTTCCCACTCGATAGGGTTGATTTGAACAATGACTTGCCCTTCATCACTAAGTAAAGCCGGGTTAGCTTCGATCAATCGGATTGCCTTCTGCCACATCTGCTTGTATTGCGGTGGGGCGACATAGATCATATCAAAACCCAGTTTGTCAGGATGGCGCAGGTAGGAAAAAGCATCGGTTCGGATGACTTCAGCCCGGTCAGTGAATCTGGTCTTCTCAAGGTTTTCGCGGATAGTGCGTATTGCCTGCTGACCCTTGTCCAGGAAGGTCACAAAACGCGCGCCACGGCTGAGCGCTTCGATTCCTACCGCACCGGTTCCAGCGAACAAATCGAGGATCAAATTGTCCTCAATCTCATTGCCCAGAATGTTAAACAACGCCTCTTTCACGATGTCGGTGATTGGTCGGGTGCTGTTTCCGGGCACAGTTTTCAGGCGCATGCCCTTTGCTGTGCCTGATATTACGCGTAAAGTGCCCAATTTCAGCCCTGCTTCTCGAGCTTGATGCGCATGTGATCGATCGTTCGAGCCAAGCCCTCCCGAATGCTCACAATTGGTTGCCAACCCAAGATGGTTTTCGCCCGGGTGATATCCGGCTGGCGCCTTTCAGGGTCGTCTCCCAGTCGTTCTGACGCGTTGATGATCAAACCAGCAGGGTTGTCGCACAATTCGTTGATGGTTCGCGCGAATTCGTTGATCGAGATTTCATGGGGATTGCCGATGTTGACCGGCATGTGCTCATCAGAATCCACCAGGCGGCGAATGCCTTCGATCAGATCATCCACATAACAAAAACTGCGGGTTTGCTCACCTGTTCCATAGATTGTAAGAGGCTCTTTGCGCAGAGCCTGCTGGATGAAATTGGGAACACTGCGTCCATCATCCAATCTCATTCTGGGACCAAAGGTGTTAAATATCCTCACGATGCGCGTGTCCACGTCGTGAAAATTGTGATAAGCCATAGTGAGCGCTTCCGCGAATCGCTTGGCTTCGTCGTAAACCGAGCGCACGCCAACCGGGTCACAGTTACCCCAGTAATCCTCACTTTGGGGGTGGACCAGAGGGTCGCCATAAACTTCACTCGTTGAAGCAAGCAAGAATTTCGCATCGTGCATTTTCGCCAAACCGAGGCTGTTATGGGTCCCCAGGGCGCCGGCTTTCATAGTCTGAATAGGTAGATTCGGGTAGCCGAGGGGGGATAGTTTGCTTGGGCTGGCTGGGGAAGCTAGGTGGAGCACAAAATCCAGTGGGTCTTTCACAGAGATGAAAGTCGAAACATCTTGTTCCATCAGGGTGAAATTTGAGTTGTTTGCAAGGTGTGCAAGGTTTTCCCGGTTGCCAGTGATGAAATTATCCAACCCAATAACCTGGTGTCCATCGCTGATCAATCGATCAGTCAGATGAGAACCCAAAAAGCCAGCCGCGCCTGTGATTAGAATCCGCATATTTTTCCTTTGTCCGCATTCTTGAGGGGCACTATAGAGTATAATCAAGCGACCCCTTGGAGGGGAAGAATTATAGCATGTCTGAGTCCTCGAACGAGCCCAAAAATCAAGCGGAAACACTTAAACGTATAGAAGCGATTTTATTTGCCGCCCCTGGACTTACTGGTGTGGACCAGCTTGTGCAGACGACCGGGTTGAAGACAAAAGAGGTTGAGAACGCTCTGAACATCTTAAGGACCCATTATTCTGACATGCATGGAATTCGGCTGCAGGAGGTCAAAGGTCAGTACCAGCTGGTTACTGCCCCGGAATACGCTACTGACATTGAGGTTTTTCTGGGTTTGGAAGTGACTTCGCGGCTGACACAGGCCGCGTTGGAGGCGCTGGCAATCGTTGCCTACAAGCAGCCGACCACACGCCCAGAAATTGACAGCATTCGCGGGGTCAACAGCGATGGTGTCCTCAAAAGCCTCCTCTCGAAGGGTCTGATCGAGGAATTAGGTCGATCTGACGCTCCAGGGCGTCCGATTCTCTATGGTGTGACACCTGATTTTCTTCAGCATTTCGGGCTGGAAGGGCTTGATCAATTACCCGATATAGACTTTGAGGCTTTGTTCAGCACGCCCAAGGAAGCTGGAGCCGATGAGAGAAAGTTGTTGAAAGATTAATGGCAGCAGAAAGAGTTCAAAAAATATTGGCAGCGGCCGGCTACGGTTCCCGTCGGGCCAGTGAAAAAATGATTGAGGAAGGCCGGGTCAAGGTCAACGGAAAAATCATCCAACTGGGTGATAAAGCTGACGCGAGCAGAGATTCCATCACAGTAGATGGGAAACTGATCCGCAAGGTGATCAGAAAAATCTATATCGCATTGAATAAACCCAAAGGCTATCTTTCTGGTGTCGACTTAAACCATCCAAGACGGACAGTCAATGATCTGATTGGCATTTCTGAACCGCTTTTCGCGGTTGGCAGGCTTGATCTGGACAGTGAAGGCTTGATGCTGATGACCAATGACGGCAAAATGGCCAACCGGCTCATCCATCCAAGCTACGAGCACGAGAAGGAATATGAAGTCTTTGTCATCACCCAACCAGATGAGGAGCAACTTGCCATCTGGCGCAGAGGGGTAGTCATGGAAGATGGCTATCGGACTTTGCCCGCCAAAGTGGAGGTCATTAATAACGCCAACAATGGCACCTGGTTGCGAATCACCCTCAAGGAAGGAAAAAAACGCCAAATTCGCGAGGTTGGGTCCAGGATTGGACTCCCAGTCGGAAAAATCAAACGCGTAAGAATTGGTCCGTTAAAGCTGGGCAAACTGCGAACGGGTGAATGGCGCTATCTGACTGATTTAGAAGTTGAAAAACTGCTTGAATATACCAAAACTAAAAAAGAAAAAACTAATTCTTAGGTTGGTTGCACTGATACTCTGAATGGGTATTAGCATTTCCAAGCTGACGTGCCCATGCAACGCAGTAAGCATTTATTATTTTGCTTAATAAGAAAACTCCTGGTAACTCAGGAGTTTTCATCTGTTAATTCAAAAAATTACTTGAGCTTACCGGCTGTTAAAGCCTGGGTGATTTTTTCGGTCTCTTCCGCGCTGAAGGGTTCAGCACATTTTTCACGGTCCATCTTGCGAATGAATCGCTTGAGCTCGGTGATCGAGACCACGGGGAAGGGCGCTTCTTTCACTTCGCCAATAACAGTGTTTTTTAATAAAATTACGAGCACTGGCTGGATTTCCGGACGTTGCTCAACAGGAATACCCTGCTGTTCAAATTGTTTCTGGAGTTGTGTCGTCGCTTCAGCTACTTCTCTTTCCGGCTCAACTGGCGTTTCCTGGCCCATAAAGCGCTTGAAAGCACCCGTACCGGTGTGCTTCCACTTTCCGTCGAGATAACTGATCGTGCCGCCGCTTGTGACCAAAATTGGCAGCCAGATCCGGCAAGGCCCCAATAGTAGCATCGGAACCGGACTGGAATACACAAAATAGGTGTACTCACTGCGCAATTTAGAGAAAGATTCTCCCAAAATTTCATCATAACGTGGGGTCTGTCCGTAGCGTGCCATAAAGAAGATGCTGGCCCGGGTGAGGATAAACCCGATTAACAGTGCGATCCAGGAATAGATGGTCCGCTGTATGTTAGCTTGTCCTGGCCAGGCAAGATATGCGCCCAGACCCAAAACTGCAAGACTGCTGATAAACAGCGCCATGCTGATTTTCTTATTTCGGTCAATTAATTTTTGGTTAATGATAAGTTTCATGACTATTTCACCTCAGGAATAATGGATTTCTTTAAATTTTCAAGCAAGTCAGATTCTACCGCAATTACAGCTTGTTCAATGGCACTGACGATCGCTTTTGCATCCGATCGTCCATGCCCGACGAAAACCAACCCGTTCAATCCCAGCAATGGGGCAGACCCAGTCTCTGAAGGGTCAAGCATTTTGCGTACTTTATCGAAAGCTGGTTTGGCCAGCGCTGCGCCAATCCTGGTACGGGTGCTGGACATCAACTCATTTTTTAGGGTCTTCAATAGTAGTCTGCTGACTGCTTCAGCCGATTTGAGCAGCACATTTCCGGTGAAACCGTCCGTGATTGCCACGTCCACCTTACCGCCAAAGAGCTCTTTCCCTTCGATATTGCCGACAAAATTGGGTATAGCCGCTCGCATCATTGGTCCGGCTTGTTTGGTCAACTCGTTGCCTTTGCCTTCTTCTTCTCCATTTGAGAGCAAGCCCACGCTGGGTTCAGCAACGTTCATCATTAAGTGTGAGTAAACGCTGGCCATCTGACCGAACTGAACTAAAAACTCTGGCCTCACATCGGCGTTAGCACCGATGTCAGCAACCACACATCTGCCGCCTTCTACCGGGAAAATTGCCACCAGGCAGGGCCGGTCAGCGCCGGGGATCATCCCAAAAGTTTTCATTCCGAAATACATCGCCATCCCGGTATTACCCGCGGTCACAAAAGCCTGCGCCTTGCCTTCCTTAACCAGACTCATTCCCACTGCCATAGTGTTTTCTTTTTTAGCACGTGCTTCGCGGATATGGTCTTGCATATCCAGAAATTGAGGCGCGTGAAGGATGCTGACCTGACTCTTATCGCCGGTTAACTTTTCAAGACCCTCTGTCAGAGTAGTCTCATCTCCGACCAGGATCACCTGGACATTAAACTTGCTCGCAGCCAGAACCGCGCCTTCCAACTCAGGCCAGGGTCGCTGGTCACTGCCCATTGCGTCGAGAACAATTGTTGCTTTCATGTCTTCCTATTCCCGTCTTTGCTTGACAAAGACCATAGAATCGTTATAATTTACTCTCACGTTTGCGCTGGTGCTGGAATTGGCAGACAGGCGTGGTTGAGGGCCACGTGCCGAAAGGCGTGAGGGTTCAACTCCCTCTCAGCGCACACAAAAGGGCAACATCAGTTGCCTTTTTGTGTTTAAGGAAATGCTCTTCGCAGCCAGGTCAAAGGGTTGACCGGCGTGCCGTGAATATCCACTTCAAAGTGCAGGTGAGGTCCGGTTGAGCGACCAGTTGTGCCGATAATGCCAATCAGCTGTCCTGGTTCAACCACGTCACCTTCTTCTACCGTAAAATTCGACAGGTGCATGTAAGTCGTATAAATACCCAAACCATGGTCGATGACAATGGCGTTTCCTCTGACCACCTGATCAGGTAGAACTGCGACCACTGTGCCCCTCGCGGGAGCATAGACGTCAACCCCTTTACAATAACCCAAATCCAAACCGGTGTGGTAAAACAGCCCTGGGTTGTCATTGTAGGTGCGGCGACTGCCAAAACTTGAAATGATGCAATCAGCATCCTGTGCGGGTGAATACCACAACCCGCTCCATTGCTGCACTGGTGTAACTGGCGCAAGGATTCGTTTGAACAACTCGTTTTCGAGCCGTTCTTCCTCTGTGCCGATGCTGGCAGGGTCTACTTCAAGTGGCTTATCAGTCACGAAATTTCCCGAACTGATCATCACATATTGGTCAAAGCGGTAGACATCACCGTTGTTATTTGAAAATTCCATCCTCAGCGGGTAGACACCGACGTCAGTCAGAGCATGGATACCGCCGTAAGCCATTTGTACGCCATCACTCATATCAACAAAGACCGGTTCAATGCCCGCCAGACTGGCTGTGACACTGACAGCCTCGTCACTGCTGACTATGATCAGAAAAGTGTCTCCCTGGTAAAGGGGCAAGTTATCAATAACGATTTCTTTTATCCCGGGGATCGCAAGATTGCTTAGCGATTCAACCTCCGATGGCTTGTAGTAGGTGTCCATGGGCAAAGCACGGTTTGGATTCTCGAGCCGGTTCAAGTCAGTCAAAGACCAGGTATTTAAGCTGCTAAGAATCGAAGCTTCGAGGAAAGATTGCCCCTGTTTAAGCGATGCCATGGTCCTCATGGGTGCAGCGCTTTCGATATGGGTCATCACAATCTCGCGGCCGACAAACAACTCGGATGGGCTGGTCAGATTATTGGCTCTAATCAGGTCAGCCGGCTCTGCCTGGCTGCGCCGGCTCAAACTGGTCAGGCTGGATCCGAGCGGGACGTATTCGGTGGTCAAGATCCCCTGCATCCCTGCCAGTGTCGGAATTTTCAACCGATCTCCCGGTCTTAACATGCTGGTCTCAGTAAGACCGTTTACAGTCAGCAAATCGTCTAATGTGCTGTCGAAGCGCAGTGCGATCCACGAAAGTGTATCTCCTGAGACAACCACGTATTCCGGGTAAGTGGTTGCTTGAGCGCTGACGTGATTGTGTGGAATAATTGACATTAACAAGAGCACGATCATCGTATAGATATAAAAACGCAGCTTTGACGGGGTCGTGGAGTTGGTATAATCTCTCATATCAATCGATAAGTTTACCATGTTTGAAAGGATGCCTTACTCATGCGAATTACAACCTGGAATGTCAACGGAATCAGAGCAATAGTAGGAAAGGATGGTTTTGACTGGCTTGACGAGATCACACCCGATGTGCTGGGCCTGCAAGAGATCAAAGCCAAGCCCGAACAGGTGCCGGAGCTGATTCTTGAACACCCTGAATATCAGAGTTTCTGGAATTCTGCCGAACGCCCGGGCTACAGTGGAACCGCGGTCCTCTACAAAGATGAGCCGTTATCCATCCAGACCGGGTTGGACATGGCAGAATTTGATAACGAGGGACGCACAATTCGCATCGAATACCCAGATTTCTTTCTCTATAACATCTATTTCCCCAACGGTGGGCAAGGAAACAAACGGGTGCCATTTAAACTTGGCTTTTATGAACGATTGCTCGAATTATGTGACCAACATCACGCCAATGGAGAGAAGGTTATCCTGACCGGCGATTTCAATACGGCTCACCGAGAAATCGATCTGGCAAACCCCAAATCAAACCAGAAAAGAACCGGCTTCTTGCCTGAAGAGCGAGCATGGATCGATAAATACCTGGAAAACAATTTTGTCGATGCCTATCGCGCCCTTTATCCTGATACTGTCGCCTATACCTGGTGGGACTACCGCACCAACGCTCGCCCACGCAATGTCGGCTGGCGTCTGGATTACTTTTTGGTCAGTTCTGAGTTGATGCCGCGGGTGGAAGATGTTGAGATCCACGACGAAATCATGGGCTCCGACCACTGCCCGGTGAGCTTGATTTTACGTTGAGAACGTAATCTTGCGCCTCACTCTGGAAATGAAACTTGAGTTTAGACCTGGATACACTTTTACTTAGGTAAAAAACTGCACCAACTCGGTGGATTTATTGTCCAACTTATGGTGTGCGGGTCATCAAGTGGTTCTCTCTTTTGAATACTTAGAATTTTCCCTGCTTACGGAATCGAGGATTCCATTTTTTGGAGAAGAGAAGAAGCCTCCGCGCTGAGATTGGGCAGGATTTCGATGGTTGTTATTTCAGTGTATTCATCAACATATTGATTCCCCGAGACACCATATTTTCCATAGCTATATCTTCGGGGATAACCCATTGCTAAATCAAGTTCGTAATGGAGAACGGTTCCACAAACTTCTTCTGGGTACCATGGTGATTCTGTACAGAGAGTGCTGTCATATGGTGTAATCAACTCGATATTCAGTGTTTTGTTTTCACCTTGATATGCTTCTTCCAAGTTAAATTCTGATTTCTTAGTCTGATAATTTTGCAGATTTGCCAGAGGGTCCAAATTAATAGAAGCGATGGAAACTCCAGTCGATGCGCTTAGCTTTGGATTTTCTTCCGGGATCAAGTTTGACAGTTCGAATCCATCGGTAACAAAATACTTTAAGCTAACTAAAGGATCCGCAAGTTCCAAAACAACCATCGTTGGTTTCAAATCCAAATGATAGTAAACATGCAGTTCTCTACCGGTCTTTAAGCCGTCTTCGTTGAGTTCATACCACGCTTCCCAGATATGCATCGGAGGAACCTTATCGAAAAAGTCTGAGGGAAAATCGTAAACAGATTCTTCTGGGTTGTCTACGCTAAATTGGTAAACGTAGTTCTCAATTTTTCTGGTGATATGGAACCAGCCTGGTTTTGAGAAAGTGTTGAGATATTCTTCCTGTAAAGCCTTTAAGTGTGGCTTAAGGGTTATAAAAGTTGCATTATCCAAATCATACTCTTCCATCCAATCGGTTAATGTCGGTTCATTTATCACACGTTGGGTGGCGGCTGAGTCGGGGTTTTGCGAATCATCAACATTAATTGTCGCTTGACAGCCAAGAAGGAAAACCATGCTGCAAAGAACGATTAATGCAAAGGGTTTCAGATAACTCATAAATTCTCCAATTTGTGGACAGTTTTTTCATTAATGACCCTTGTTTGATTAAGGAAGTTGCGACTTCCATTGCTTTCTCAATTAGTTGTAACTTCTGGCAATGGTTATTGGTAGCCAGTTGATCGATCCCGTATGGTTGAACTCATGGTAGACTTCACTCGTGTTAATTGCAGATGAACCTGCCGATCAAGAGTACCAGGCGATATGTTTGCCTTTGGAATACGAGCTACTTGAATAAGCCGGCCAAGCGCCAGTTTGCCCGGAGGAAATTACTGTTTCGCTGCCATTTGCATAACGGCACTTTTCTGTGCACCAAATGTTGGATCCACCAATTACGTTTATTGATACAGCAGGACTTTCAATGCTGCTCTTGCCCGAACAATAAACATTATCAGCGCCACGGGAGTTTGTGGAAGTGGCAACCGCAGTTGATGTTCCCACATAATTTGGATAGCTTGAAGTCCCAAAGAGAAAATTCTCAGAGGTTTTTTCTGTTTGTAAAACTTCGCTGATTTCATCCAGTGTATTTTTCCAATCCCGCTCAACAGCATCAGGCATTACTTGCCCCGAGAGCGCAGCAATATTTTGGTACTGAAGCCAAAGCTGCTGCTCTCCAGATGCTAAAACTGCTATGGTTTTTCCTTCCAGAATATTCCCGGTCAAAACATCGAAGGAAGTTGCTTGTTTAAAAGCAATCACAGGCCCAGAGAACTGTTCGAAATCAGTTGCTTGCATATTGAATCTGATCTCAACATTCAACGTATTGTTGTAATATTGAACTTTTATGCTTTCGATCTTGTCCATGAAATTTTGGGTTTGCTTAATCATCTGGCTTACCTGACTTTGAGCAATCGAATATTCTGCACTTAAATCGTCTGGTAATGCCTGGGAGTCTGATTTCACACCGCGTTTGAGCAAGGTCAGGTTTCCACCTTGTGTATCCATGCTACCAGCGCTTATCTGGACAAGTTGTCCCTTCTCATCAGTTATCCTGTTAAAACTTGCTCCTCCGAGAAGCCCATCATCGTTAAGCAGTAAAACCCAAGATTCGTGAGTACTTACTTTTGGTGTAAGCCCTTCATAAATTGTTCCTGGATTGTTTTCTGCAAATGGGTTATTTCTTTCAACGAGACTGTAAAACCAGCCCGATTTACGAACATAGTTTTCGTTTATGCTTTCTAACCCGCGCAAGGTGAGTAAGAGAGAGTCAACGGTTACTTCGTCCGGACCATTGATTATCTGTTGTATTGATTCGGGAGTACCAAAGGCTTGTGCTTTTACTTGATGATTTGATACGGGATACGAAGCTGTGAGCAACAATAGGATTCCAATTGCGAGAGTGATCCGGGTAAATTTACTGTTTGTCATGGCCCCTCCTTGTGAATATATATGATCAAATTCAAATTTGAAAGTCGCAACCAATAGTATAATACCAGAAAAATTAACCACTGTCAAACATCACTAATTTAAATTTCAATTATTGAAAATTATTTAACGTGATTTAAACTGCCTTGTTAAGTATTATTCAGGGTTATTCTTATGCGAAGATATGGTATAGTACAATAAAAGATTAGAATCAAACATAACAATTTTTCGCCTTTATAGAACAAAAAAGCCGGATTCTTCGATTGAATACGGCTTTTTGTTACGCTTAGATTAGTTTTGTTACGCTTAACTCTTAACCATTTCCCCCTGGCCAGTCGTCGCCGACATAGCAGCACAAGACAAGGTCTTTGGCAGCTTTGAGCTCATCACAGCGCCGAACAGGGGTGTTGTGTGGTGCATCATGCAAAAGCTCGGGATTCGTGCGGGCTTCTGCGGCGATTTTGAGCATGGCGTCCACGAAACGATCCAGCGTTTCCCTGGTTTCGGTTTCCGTCGGCTCGATCATCAGGGCTTCCTTGACAATCAAGGGGAAGTAATTTGTGGGTGGGTGGAAGTCGTAGTCCATCAAGCGCTTGGCAATATCCAGGGCGTGAATATCCGGCACGTCCTTCCAATAGCCCTCGAGAACAAATTCATGCATGCAGGGGCGGTCATAGGGCAGGGTGTAAGTGCCTTTCAGTTTCTCCTGCATGTAGTTGGCATTCAGGACCGCTTTTTCAGCCACATCACGCAGCCCTTCCTGCCCCAGCATGGCAATATAGGTAAAGGCACGAACGTGCATACCAAAATGGCCATTGAACGACTTTATCCGTCCGATGCTGTGCTGGGGATGAATAAAACCATAGAGCGGGGCGTTTTCTTCGTCGCCTTCCTCAACGATGCCAACAACTGGATCTGGCAAATAATCGACCAGATGCTGCGCGACCGCGACCGGACCGGAGCCTGGGCCACCGCCGCCATGTGGGGTTGAAAAGGTTTTGTGAAGGTTGAAATGCAGAATGTCGATGCCGACGTCCCCAGGGCGGAAGATGCCCAGCAGGGCGTTCATGTTGGCGCCGTCACCATAAACCAGACCGCCAGCTTCGTGCACTATCTTGACCACTTCACAGACATTCTCGTCAAATAAACCAAGCGTGTTGGGGTT
>Ga0265293_10002830_pt1 | contig 33624 bp, 29 predicted proteins | sample Munlanlewell138R_FD_192505 | JGI IMG/M metagenome (GOLD analysis project Ga0265293, IMG submission 192505) | Leachate microbial communities from a municipal landfill in Southern Ontario, Canada - Leachate well 138R | ecosystem: Engineered > Solid waste > Landfill > Unclassified | place: Canada... | reverse complement strand
TATCGCTATCAAATTCAACGGCAACGCAAACAAGAACTTGATCGACAGCGTGTGCGCGAGACAACGCGTCCGTTCCTTGAGCGCTACCGCAGCGTATTGAATGATGTCGCCAGCCAAGGGCTGGGCGATGTGATTCCAGCGGAGTTTCGTGAGCTGAGTTCTGATCTTCAGCGCATGGAGGCTCTGCTGGAGTCTGACCCGTTTGCGGCCAGAGATATGAGCCGTTCCCTGGGTGGTCGATTCCACGGATTACCACGCTTTGCGCGTGAGCAACGCCGTTCCCGTCAAGAGGCGGAGCTAGCCGCAGCTGAGGCATTCCGCAACGCGCAGCAAGCTGAGGTCGAACGACAGTTGCAAGTGAAGGCAGAGCTTGAAGCAGCCTGGCGCGAGGGTTTGAGTGGCTGGAGCACACCTGTCGCTCTCAACGCAGCGTTTGCCGAGTTGCAGAAACTACGGGAGCGGCTACTTGGCAATGCTGCCAACAACATGACCTCGGCGCAAATTTCAGCCGCCTTACACGAAGTTCGGCAGAGATATGAAGTGGACGCTGAGCGCCAATTGCAAGAAATGAAAAATCGTGTGCAGCGCGAGGCCGTGACCGACGTACTGACGCTGCAAAGAGAGCAGTTGGAGCAGGAAGCGAATAAGGGCGATGGCGAACGCGCTGCCAAGTTGCGCGAGGCATTGGCTTATGCAATAGGACTGGCTCCTGCAGAGCAGGCTGAAGCCTTGAACCAACTGGTGCAAGAACAAGATGAAGCTGCCGTAGACGAAAGCCAGCGTCGTGAAGTCGTTCGGGCGGTTTATCAGTCACTGCAACAAGCTGGCTTTGTTGTGGATGGACCAGAGCATCTTGTATCGGAAGGGGAAGACCAAGTGCTGATTCGCGCCCGTCGCCCTGCTGCGTATTCCGGTGATCGTGAACGCTGATTCCGGTCGATCGTGAACGATACCGCAGCGTGCGATATTGCGCACGCAAATTGTAGGCGGTCGTTCACGATGGGGTCGGTATTGGATTTCTTGTTGCCTGATTTGAGCTCTTAGCGAAGAGAGTCGCCGGTCAGGGTGAAACGGTGATGGCGCTGCATCAAACGGTCCAGCATGGCATCGGCGATGGTGGCGTCTCCGACCCATGCATGCCAATGGTCAATGGGTAACTGGCTGGTGATGATGGTGGCCTTGTTGGCGGCGCGGTCGTCAATGATTTCCAGGAGGTCGGCACGGGTCTGGCTGTCGATGCCCGCCATGCCCCAATCGTCCAACAGCAGCACATCCGTCTTGGCCAGTTGCAACAGCCACTTGCCGAAGGTGCCGTTGCCGTGGCGAATGCGCAGTTCTTCACCCAGCCGTGGCACCCGTTGGTAGAACGCGGAGTACCCCCGGCGGCAAGCATATTGGGCCAACGCACAGGCCAACCAGGACTTGCCCACTCCGGTGGCGCCGGTGATCAGCACACTGTGGCCGCTCTCAATCCAGTCGCCAAGTGCCAGGCTCATCACCGCCTTGCGCTCCAGGCCACGCCCGGCACTGGTGTTCAGATCCTCAATGCTGGCCTGGCTGTACTTCAGTTTGGCATCCTTGAGCAAGCGGGTCTGGCGCTTGTCATTGCGCCAATGCACCTCACGGTCCACCAGCAGGCTCAGACGCTCTTCAAAGCTCAGGGCCGTCATGCCGGTCTGGCTGAGCTGTTCCTGCAGTCCTGTGGCCATGCCAGGCAGGCGTAAGTCGCGCAGTTGTTCAATCGTCGTGTTCATCATCATGGGAATTCCTGTTGTCGTGTGGGTTGCGGTCATTTGTTCAGCTTCATTGGTAATAGCCAGGGCCGCGCACATGGACATGCGCCGGGCTGGTCCACTCCGGCGTAGTGCTGGGTGGCACCTGGTCGCGGCCATTGATCAGGATGTCGCGCACATGGGTGCTGTTGGTGGTTCCCAGGTGCAGCGCCACCACGCAAGCGGCTTCCAGTCGGGGCTTGCTGAAGCGCTTGGCCAGGGCTAGCAGGCCCAGGCAGGCCCGGTAGCCGTGCTCGGGGTGCTTGCGTGTTTCCAGCAGACGCTTGACCAAGGCGCCGGTGGCCGCACCGATGCTGTTGCCCCAGTGAATCAAGCGCTCTGGCGTCCACTCCAGATGCGCCCGGTGGGCCGCCGACAGGTGCTCTGCGACCGTGGTGAATCCGCCCTTGTGCGCACAGCGCAGGTGAGACGCCACACGCTGGCCTCGGTGCAGCAACTCCACCGTGCGCACCGTGACACGCGCTTCCAGCGCTTGGCCCACCAGGGCCTGAGGCACGCTGTAGCGATGGCCTTCGAACTCGATGTGCTGGTCGATGTGGACCCGCACCGTCTTGTAGACCGCCAGTTCCCAGGTCTGCGCCGGTAGCGGTTGCAATGCCGGTGCGTCGAGTTGCGCAAACGCACTGGCCCGGCTGCCCGGCAGCTTCTGAAACGACTTGGCATTGAGCTGCTCCAGCAAGGGTGCAATGGCCTCGTTGACCTCGTCCACCGTGGCAAAGCGCTGATGCCGCAAGCGCATTAGTATCCAGCGCTCCACCACCTGCACGGCTGACTCGACCTTGCCCTTGTCCTGTGGGTGATAGGGGCGTGCGGGTAGGAAGGATGTGCCGTAGTGCCGGGCAAAGTCGAGCACGGTCTCGTTGGCGCGGGGCTCGTAGCGGTCGGCATTGGCAATCAATGCCCTGGGGTTGTCGGGCACGATGAGCTGGGGCACGCCACCAAAGAAGCGCAGGGCCAGTGCCGTGGCACCCAGCCAGTCGGCCATGGTCTCGCGCGGTGTGGCGCAGGCATAGGTGTAGCTCGATGCACCCATGGCGGCCACAAAGATGTGGGCGCGGCTGCCGTCAATCAACTCCACCGTGGGCCCGGCGTAGTCGATGAACAGCTTCTCCCCGGCGCGGTGGATCTGGCGCATGGAGCGTTTGAGGCTCTTGGCATAGCGCCGGTAGTTCTCACAGAACTGGGAGTAGCGGTGGGTGGTCCGCCCGGGGTGCTGGGTTGTGTGCTCCTCCCACAGAAGCATCAGCGTCATGCCTTTGCGACGCAGCTCCTGGTGGATGCGGCCGTAGTCTGGCGGAACAAAGCCGCTGGCTCGCTGGGGTGTGCCCAGTAGCCGGTTGTGCAGAGCGGTGTCATCGAGCGCCTGGATTTGCAGCCAATCCAGGCCTGCGGCAGTGGCCAGGGTGAGGTACTTGGTGATGACGCCCTTGGAGATGTCCAGGGCGGCGGCGGTTTGCTCGTGGGAGAGCCGGGCTTCAAGCTTGAGACGCAGAACGTCCCGTATCTTGCGCATATTGATCCTTCGGGTATCGGGCATGCCCACTCCAGCAAAGCTGCAGAGGCTACCCGCACGGGTTATGGAAATATGCGCAACATCACACGCTGCGGAGCCCGATTCCGGCCTCGTGAACAACCATTCCGGTGTCGTGAACGGTGATTCCGGTCACGACACCAAATCGTTCACGATCGAGCGGAATCCCTGTTCACGATAAATCGGAATCGGCGTTCACGATCCGCCGGAATCACCGTTCACGGTCGACCGGAATACCCACCTGCTGGTGCGCAAGCAGATTTCCGTGTCAACTTGAGCGGTCATCTCAGCTACAAGTTTCATCAATACAAAGGCAAAACGTGCGAGAAAGATGTCGCCCCCGTCATGACAACGCTACAAGATGCTTACGGCATCAGCCTGAGTGACAAACGCGTGATTTGGGTCAATCCCGACGACCAGGATCAGGATGCTCGCCCTTACCCTGATGCGACACAGGAGAGAAGCAAATGAGTTCAGCTTTGTTGCCGTGGCAGGAAGACTTTCGCCGCGAATGCGGCATACGGCGCGGTGTTATCTTGCACGGTAATACGGGTGATTTGACATCCGATCCCGAAGCACCAGGGCAATGGACAGCGTTGCCTACCGCGGTGATGAACCTGCTGCGTCAGCGTGGGTATCAGCATGTAGTTTTCTGGAACCGCGTCAATGGTGTCAGCGGCGTTGATGCGAGGACTTGGGGGGAATTGCAAAGCTCAGTTACCCCACCTGCCGCAAGAGAAAGCACATCTGAGGGGAATGCCTATGATATGGGTGATTTGCCGCCTACACCTGTGGCGACCCCCGCATCCAACGGCATCACGGCCAGCGCGGATGACTTACTGACTGTTGCTGCACAATGGCTGCGGCAACCGCGCACCGAAAAACCTGTCGCTTTTGTGCTGGACTGGACGCAATATTTGTTTGGCAGCGTCAATTCGTTGAATGAGAACGAGCGCGGATGGCTGCTACGTCTGGGACAGGCCACCCGTGATGCCGCCGTGGTTCGTAATGCTGAAAGCATTGGTCAACCGCAATCGCTGCTGGTGTTGCTGTGCGGGGGCTTGAATGTGTTGCCACCATCCATCTACCTGAACAATCCCTTGTTCAGTGAAATAGCAATTCCCTTGCCGCCAAGGCAGATTCGCGAGTCTGCCGTACTGGGTTTGAAAGAAGTGTTTCGGCTGCAGCCCCCTTTGCAGCAAGGCGGACGAGAGTTAGCTGACTTTGTGGATGGATTAGAAGGCCAGAGTATCCGCGACATTCACAATCTCGCACGACTTTCACGACAGGAGACTGAAGTCTCAAGTGCCTTGTCTCTGCTCAACCTATATCGCCACGGCCGCCGACACAGTCCTTGGGAGCAACTGGATCACAAAAAACTTCAGACCATTGTCGAAACCCTGGGGCGGCGCGTCAAAGGTCAAGGGGAAGCCATTGAATCGGTGCGGCGCATCCTCGTGCGCGCCTTCACGGGACTTTCGGGACTTCAGCACTCATACAGGCAACGTACTCCCAAGGGCGTGCTGTTTTTTGTCGGCCCTACGGGCGTAGGCAAAACTGAACTGGCGAAGTCCATTGCAGAATTTCTCTTCGGCGACGAAGAAACCTGCCTTCGCTTCGATATGTCCGAGTTCAATCACGAGCACGCTGACCAGCGATTGGTGGGTGCACCGCCAGGTTACGTGGGCTACGAAGCTGGAGGGCAGCTGACCAATGCGGTCAAGCAAAAGCCATTTTCCCTGCTGCTGTTTGATGAAATCGAGAAGGCACACCCGCGCATCCTTGATAAGTTTTTGCAAATTCTGGAAGACGGCCGCTTGACGGATGGAAAGGGCGAAACGGTGCTTTTTTCGGACACCGTCATCGTATTCACTTCAAACATCGGCGCAGCCGAAGTGAGCCATGAAAACCAGGATGTGCGCAATGCATTCATCCAAAAGGTGCGACAGCATTTCGTGCATGAATTAAAGCGCCCTGAATTGCTCGGGCGCATTGGCGAAGCCAACATCATTCCTTTCAACTTCATGCGTGATGATGAATTTTTGATTGATATCGCTCGAGCCAAGCTGGAGCCATTGCGTAAAGGGCTGAAGGATAAATGGGGTGTTTCGGATTTGAGGCTAGTTAAGGAGGCCGAGATACTGGCTTTGCTGGTTAGGGAAGTGGATCGCGGAACGGGGGGGCGCGGCGTCCCTAACGCACTGACCAATAAGCTGATTGATCCATTGGCCGATTTTCTATTTGCACAAATGGCCGCCCCTGATCAGATTCGGGGAAAGGCAATTGAGGTTCATATTGCCGGTGGAAAATTGTTATTCGAACTGGAGTGAAATTTGTGCATTGGCTGAATATGGCATCTCGCCTACCTTGCACCGAAGCAGAAGGGCCGGGGCGAAGAGCAGCATTGTGGGTGCAAGGTTGCAATAAGCGTTGCCGTGGCTGCTGCAACCCCGCGTATTTGCAGCTGGTTGAGCGTGAGTTTGTTTCGGCCTCATCGGTTCTCGACTGGCTAAGAAATGCGCATCATGCGCATGATCTTGAAGGGGTGACCTTTCTCGGTGGCGAGCCCATGTTGCAAGCACAAGGTTTGGCTGTCATTGCTCAAGGAGCACAGTCACTGGGGCTATCGGTGATGGTATTCAGTGGGTATACAAAGAACGAGCTTGATGTGTTGCGGCTACCTGGGGTTGATCAACTGCTTCGCTACACGGATGTGTTGGTAGACGGCCCGTTTGAGGCGGATTTACCAGAGCAGAGCCGCCGTTGGACTGGCTCGACGAATCAACAATTTCATTACCTGACAGAGCGTTATGACGTGCGAATCGAAAGTGGTGGTCAAGTCGAGCGAGTGCTTGAGATTCGCCTGAAAGCAGATGGATCGGTATTTATAAATGGGTGGCCAGAAAGGGTCTTGCGCTAAGCGATTCCGCCGGTGAGCTTAAGCTCTGGCTCACATGCTCATATGAATCCTTGCAGTCAAGCACTATTCCAGCAAACACATATGGGCTCCCGTTCGGGTCAGAGGTACTGCAAATTTATGATTCTTTCGCGACGCCCGCCTGAGCTGACGACCTTGGGGCAGCGCGGGTCGGGCGTTCCGATTATCCCCGTAGTTTGATAACCGCTGCCCAAGCAGCCGCCGCGGCACAGCCCGAAATAGCGGCACGTGTTGCAAGCGAGATGCTTGACCTGAATACTCGGCGGCTTAGTGAGAATTGCGTCGAGGTCTGATCGATACAGATTTCCCATCGGCCGATCCTTGAAGCAGGTACACGGGCACACGTCTCCGTTGGTATAGATATAGACTTTCGCCGTGCCTGCTCCGCAGTTCGTTGCCGACGGAGGTAATTCAAGTTCGCTAAGTACGTCGTCGGAAAGTGCGTCGAGGCGATCAAAGTCGTACATCGGCATCATTTTCAGACGCGTCTTGGTTGGCAGCGCTCGCAAACGGTACACGTGTTCGTTCCACTCCTTCCCGTCTACGTCGATACCACTCGCCGCTCTGCCCGCATAAGTCGCCCGTTTGATGGCAATATGGGCCAATCCGAGCGTGTCCAACGAGGCGATGAAAGCATCAGCACGTGCCATGAAGTCGATATTCACGACCGTCGTCGAAACACTACAACGAATGCCGTGTTCCACGAGCTTTCTCAGAGTTCGCACTGCCTTGCGATAGGAATCGGGCCCGCGAATCGCGTCATGCATTGCCTCGTCGCCGTCCAGGGATACCTGCACTGACAGACGAGCGTGCTGTGCCAGCTCCTTCAGCTTGGCCTCATTGAAAAACGAAGTCACGCCATTCGTATTGATGGTGATGGTCAGTCCGAGCTGCAGCCCGAAATCGAGTAGATCCAGGAAATGACGATGCAGCGTCGGCTCTCCGCCGCTCAGCAACACCAGGCTTTCTGGATGGCTGCGCGCAATCTGCGTTAACGCATTTTTGATCATGCCAGTTTCCGCAGTTTCGTCGCGGTAAGGAGATGAGTCGCGAATGCAATGCGAACACGTTAGGTTGCAGCGTTCCGTGATAACGAAATAGAACTGCTCCATCATTCCAGCTCGAGATATGGTCGTGGCCGCGTGAGCGGGGGAAATGGGCGACTGGCCTTGTTACGCAACGCATCAATCAGGTTGTCGAGCGCGGTGGTGTTTTGCATTGAAGTGCCTTTCATGCATGGTTGCTGCACATACTCCTCCAGCAGCTCCCCAATCTCCGGATACGACTCTAATTTCTTGATCCAATCCCCGAGCGTCAACGGATACCAACCGAGCGCCAGATGGGCGGAATGATTTTCCTCTGTCTGCGTAAAGTGCCAGATCCCCCGCGGGCAATAGAACACGTCGCCCTGCTTCAAGAGCACGGACTGCCAGCCAGTGAAATTTTCATCCACCGGCGGTACAGACTGGTGGCGCATCGCGCGAGACAGCACATGCGAGTCTTCGCGATAAAACCAACGCTTGCTGCCATGGATCTGGATGGCAAAAACATCGTGCCGGTCGAAATGAACGTTAACCCCCTGCGTACGCCGAGCAGTGTAGTAACCGTTGACGCTTACGCGGGTTTGAGTCTCTTCACTGAGCTGGTCGACAAATGACTCAAGCGGCGGGTGACACTCCTGGATGCGATCGTAGACGAGGGTGCCGCCACGGGCGATGGCCAGCAGAATCTTCTTCCGATTCAGTTCGTTGTTGAGGTTATTGCTGTACCGATCCTTGTCGTCGATCAGATCATATTTGTGGATCGTGTTGCGATGATCGGTGACTCGGACGCGGGGGTACAGTAGCGACGAAAAGTTGAGGATGGCATTGAGATCACTCAGCGCAAATAGATGCGCAAACTTGTCTGGCGAACCTGTGATATGCAGCGGGCGCTTACCATAGGCCTCGCTAAAAAAGCGTGGCGTTGGCATATCGCCCAGCAGGAACTGAAGGAGGGAATTGGTTTCTTCACTCATGGCATTACCAAACCGGGCCGTGTAATTAACGATACACGTCGTGCGCGCAGATGCGCGATCTGTGTTGGCGGAATCCGGTCTTCGATGTAGCTGATATCTAGTTCGCGCAGATTCTGAATGGAAAAGACCCACTCAGGCAAACACGAGATCTGCGTTCTGGCCAAGCCAAGAGACTCCAGTGCGGCACACTCACTTAGCGTTTCGGGCAGGGATACGAGCGGATTCGCACCAAGGTTGAGTCGAGAAAGGGCCGAGTGCCCTGCGGGCCAATCAAAGGTAGTCAGTCGATTGCGATAAAGGCTGAGCGACTTAATTCGTGCTACGTCCACAGGCATCGCTGCAAATTCATGAAGATCATTTTTTTGCAGATAGAGATGCTCTAGTCCTCGCGGCAGCTGCGTGAGGGGCATCTGCTTGATGCCGTTTGCCGAGCCTGTCAGAAACTTTGTGTGTGAGGCATAGCATGTCAACAAGGAGCATGAATGCCACGCAAGACGAAGACCACCGCAGCAGCGGACAAGGCGGCGCAGCCGCAATTCTCAGCCAAGCTGCTGGAGCAACTCATCCCCGGACCGGTAACGCCGGCCGAGCTCGAAGGCATCTTCCAGCAGTTCAAGAGGTTGGTTCTTGAGCGCGCCCTGGGCGCCGAGATGAGCCATCATCTGGGCTACGCGAGCGGCCAGGCCAAGCCCGAAGGGGCTGGCGCCAATCACCGCAACGGCAAAAGCGCCAAGACGGTGCTGACCGATGCGGGAGCGCTGCGCATCGACGTCCCCCGCGACCGCGAGGGCACTTTCGAGCCGCAACTCATCGGCAAGCATGAGCGCCGCTTCACCGGCTTTGACGACAAGATCGTCGCCATGTATGCCCGGGGCATGACGGTGCGCGAGATCCAGGGTTTTCTCGCCGAGATGTACTCGGTGGACGTCTCGCCCGACCTCATCAGCAGTGTCACCGACGCCGTGATGAGCGAGGTCACGGCCTGGCAGACGCGCCCGCTGGAGGCGATGTACCCGGTGGTGTTCTTTGACGCGCTGCGGGTCAAGATCCGCGAGGATGGCGTGGTGCGCTCCAAGGCCGTGTACCTGGCGCTGGGTGTGCTGCCCGATGGCAGCCGCGACATCCTGGGCATCTGGATCGAGAACACCGAGGGTGCCAAGTTCTGGATGAAAGTCTTCAACGATCTGAAGACGCGCGGTGTCCATGACATCCTGATCGCCGTCACCGACGGGCTCAAGGGTATGCCAGAGGCGCTGGGCGCGGTGTTCCCAGCCACAACGCTGCAGACCTGCATCGTGCACCTGATCCGCAATAGCCTGGACTTCGCAAGCTGGAAGGACCGCAAGAGCCTGGCGGCGGCCATCAAACCCATCTACACAGCAGTGAGCGCCGAAGCGGCCCAGACTGAGCTCGATGCGTTTGAAACGGGGCCCTGGGGCCAGAAATTTCCCACGGTCGTGGGCGCCTGGCGCAGGGCCTGGGACAAGGTGATCCCATTCTTCGCCTTCCCGCCCGAGGTGCGACGCGTGATCTACACGACCAATGCGATTGAAAGCGTGAATGCGCGGCTGCGCAAGATCATCAAGACCAGAGGACACTTCCCCAGCGACGATGCGGCCACCAAGCTGATCTGGCTGGCCCTGCGCAACATCACCGAGGACTGGGGGCGAGCAGCCAACCATTGGAAATCAGCGATGAACCAGTTTGCAATCCTCTACGAAGAACGATTTATGAAACCGAGCACGTAAGATATCCAGCCAGCTTCACGAAATCGGTGAAGGTTCAATGAGCCTCACACACGGAAATTCGGACACGCCCCGTTTGCCGCCAAGCCAAGCCACCGACAAGTGCCCAACTTTGACACAAGTCCATCCCATGAAAAAGCATTACTGCCAAGATCGATTACTTCAGAATGAAGCGTCTCCCCCAGATCATCTAGCGCGTCGTCACCGAGACCGGCGTGAGTCATCTTCAGGATGCGTGGAGAGATTACTTGAATATGGCTTGCGATACGCTTCCAAATTGCACGCTCGGCAGGCTTCAAAAGGCTGATTCCGGCGCAGGGGTCGTAGAAGTCAAGCATACGCTTGCGCGCATTCCACTGGGGCGCTCGCGGCAAGAGGCGGGCAATGCAGTTCAATTCGAATACATCGCTAAAACTCGTCGCATCGGCTAGATTCAAAATCTCGCGAGCCAGGGCGGCAGCGGTGAACCGATCGAGCTTGATCTCCAGCATCTCAAAGATGCCGACACCGCTGAAAAGACGACTGACTTTGATGCTGAATGGCGTTTCGGGAGTGACGAATTCGTCTGATGCATGACGATCGCCATGCGCGACCACCACAATGGCGCATTCACGATAACTATCGCACGACGCTAGGCGGGCGAGGTGAATGTGTACTTTGTCCGTAAGATCGTTGTCGCCAAAAATCGGCAACAGCAGCACAACAACCGGATAGCTAGCACCATCGCGCGTTGCAAGCTCGTGATCGGACAGTCGACTAAGATGAGGCTTGACGCCCTGAGCACTCAGGGCCTCGACGAGTAAAGCTTCCCCCTCGGTCTCCCTGGGCAGCCCCGAGACGAGCCGCAGGGATTCATCCATGCGAAATTGCGAGCAGAAGATCAGCTAAAGTCCTTGTCGCAGTGGTCGGCCTCTTTCCACATACCGAACATGCCTGACAGATCGGACACCGCTTCAGCATCCAGATCACTCAGTTTCAAAACCTCCCGACGCAAGACATTTTCATTAGAAGCGCCGTTCGGCATTACATTGTTATTCAGCTCAATCAATTGCATGGTCATTTCCTTCGTATTGATTATTGACAGCCCTGCGCACGTAGTAGTGCCAACAAGGCAGTTGCGGCATCTCTGCAAGAGTTTGTATCAAAATTACGGGGGTTTGTCGATTTTATGGTGCGGCAGTCCCTCGCCACGATCATAGAGCTTGTCACCGCGTTACCTTGTTGACTCCCGACGAAGTACCGTCCTTCGCTTCTTTTGATCCCGTCGCCAGATTCTGTGCCAGCGCACCGGCTCTTACGCCTGCCCATCCCAGGGCTGCGACCCAAAACGTCGGCAAAACCAGGAACATCGTCCCCATCACGAAATTCAGGAGCATGTCGCCGAAGGCATTGTTCAGCCCCACCAATGGGTCGAAGTTGCTGTGCGGCCGGTTCCAGCCGAACCCCCAGCCATAGAGTGCATCGAGGATGGTGCTGTCGACCCAGCGAGCGAGCTGGAACCAGAAATCCACGAAAAACAGCGCGAACTGCACGACGCTCACGGTAACGACCGTCTTCAGGTCATAGGTGCCCACGACCAGCACCAGCGGGATGCAGATGACCAGCGCCATCTTGAGCAAGGCCAGCACCATGGGCAATGCCTGACGAACGACGTCCATGGCGGGGAATGCGGCAATCGCCCCAACTGCCATCCCGACGTCGCCAGTGGCTCGCGTCACGATGTTCGGCAAGGTCTTGTCGATCTGGCCGCCGTAGTCCGTATAGACGCTGCCCTGGTTGAGCTTCTGCTGCCGCGGCGAGGCGATGGCGCGGATCACGGAATCGTCCACCTCGGCACGGCTCAGGAACCCGGCCCAGCCCGCCAGGCGATTCAGCAGGCTCGAGTCCACCTGGCCCAGCAGCCGGGCGCGCAGGCCGTTGCTGCCATCGGCCCACCACTGCCTGCAGTTCGGGTAGCCGCCACCGCTGGCCACCTGCGCAAGCCCCGCATCGCGGGTGCTGTCGTAGGGCCAGTCGTTGCGCGGCGTGCTGGAGCGGTAGGTGTCGTAGTAACCGCCCGTGTCCGTGAAGAAGCGCGAGCCGATCCAGGTCACGTCGTGCATCTGTGTCTCATCGAGGTCCGGGCGCTGCATGAACAGCTTGGCGCGCGCCGGCCCGTAGCAGTCGCGCGAGAAATCCGCCACCTCCTGAGCCAGCACCGGATCGTCGATGCGCGTGGCGTCGATCTCCATGCGCATCTGCCGCAGATCGGTGCCGCACGGGATTGCGGCCACCGAGGCCCCCGTGATGGCGCGCGAGAGCGCGTGCATGAAACCCCACCAGACCGGCACCTTGGCACTCTGGTTGTTGATAGTGCTGAAGGACTGCGACCAGCCGGTATCCGTGGGCTGCGGCACGCTGACCTGGCACTGGGCCGAACGCGAGTTGTCGTACCGGATGGTGTTCAGATCCACGTCGATGAACGGGATGCCGGCGAACATCACCACCACGATGGCGACGAACACCCGGTTCTCGATGCGCGCTGCCGAGAGCACGCCCTTGTTGCCTTCGTCGGCGCCTTCCGCGCGCGCCTTCAACCATTCCTGCACGATGATCGCCACAAACGGCAGCGCGAAGACGCCGCTGGACACCAGCACCGCCCAGATGCCGTTATGGACGATCCAGGACACAAGGGTCAGGTAGTACTCCAGGTAGTCGGTTGTGAAAAGCGTCATGGCCCCAAACTCCCCTCAAGCCTGCATCAGCAAGCTGGCTTCCAGCACCACGATGGCGACGACGCCGGCGATCTCGCTGCGCACCAGGCGGCGCCGTGCCTGCCTATCTGTCCCGTCTTGGTCCTCGCGTGCCAGCAGCCGGCGGCGCATCCAGACCCAGCCATAGGCCGTCGCTCCGTACAGGCACAACCGCCACACCAGGAAGTAACCCGCGGCAGCCACCAGCCACTGCTCCCATCCAGCAACGCTGCCGACGAGGTAGATACCGACGATGTTGGCGCCCACGGCCGCGGCGATGATCGCCACCGTCCACAGCAGCGCCTTCGCCGCGTGCCGGCTGAACAGCCAGCGCGGACGCAGCCACCTGGCGCGCGTCGGGCTCATGGGGTGCCTCCCGGATTGCCCTTCTGGAGCCGGTCAAGGCGGTCGGGAACCGGATCACCTTCGTAGATGCCGCGCGAGCCGGCCGCGCGCGTGCCGTGGCGCTGGATGATGGCCATCGGCGAGTTGTTGGCCAGCTCGCGGCGCAGCTCCAGTTCGGTCTTGAGGTTGCGGATCTCCTGATCGAGCGTGTCGCTCTCGTGGGTCACCGCCTCGACCGCCAACTGGTTCGCGGCCACGTTGGGTTCCTTCTTGCCGGTCAGCAGGGTCCGCTGGAGCAGCAATGCCTTCTCCAGCACCGACGACAGTGCGACCTCCGATGCCAGGCGCCGCGCCAGCAGGTCCTGGTCCGGCTCGTCGCGCAGCGCCTCGATGACACCCCGCGTGATGGGCAGCGAGGTGCTGCTGGCCTCGCGCAGGTTCTCGAACGTCGTGTTGCGCGTCCCCGAGATCAGTTCCTGCAAGGCTTCCAGCTTCGCTTCATATTCCTCCTGGATCAGCGGCGTCAGCCCGACGCCGGGCACCGTCTCGGTCTTGGTGCAGGAATCGCATGTGCGCTGCACCTGTTCCCCGAGAACCCGCGTCGCCCATTCGACCGCTTGCTGCGGCGACGTCCAGGTCTGGCAGGACAGGCTTGCGCAACTGGCGGGGGCGATGGACGACGTATCGGTCACGCTGCGCCCGTTGACCAGGTTGTAGCCCGCGCGGGTGACGTCGCCGACCACTCGGATGGCCGACTGGCCTGCACCGCCGGCATTGCTGCCGCCCACCCAAGGCACGCCGTCGTTGCCGCGGCGCGTCTCGGCCTGCTCAACAGCCGAAACGGCATCCGTGCTGGACACCGCATCACGCAGCGCCATGCCTTCGGCCACCTGGCTCCAACCAAGCTGGCCGCCCGCCATGTCGGCCATCTTCTCGGCCATCGCCCTGCAAGTGAGTTTCGAGCGGTCGAAATCCAACCTGGCTTGCAGCACGCCGTTCGTGAGCAGGTTGTAGAGACCGGGATCGGCACGCTGGATGATCAGCGCCGGCAGGGACGCCACGGCACTCGTGGCGCTCTGGATCACGTTGCTCATGATCTGCTGAAAACCTTGGGTGATGCCATTGAGCTGGTTGCGCAGCGTGGTCTGGATGCTCATGTCGCCGCAGATCAGGTTGCTGTTCCAGCCCACGCCGACCCCGATGGAGTGCATGCCGGCCGCACGGCCCATTGAAACGGCGGTACCGCCGCCGATCGAGTACATGACTTCATCGCCGAGGACGGGGCCGCTGCTCTGGAAGCCAGCCTGCGCCCACGCGAGGCCGCAGCCCAGGGCGAGCGCGCCAGCCAGCACCGTGGGGCGCAGCAGGCGGCATGCCTTGGTGGAGAGGTTCATCAGTTCAGGACGCTTCATCGCCGTACCCTCATTGGAAATCGACGCTGCCGAGGAACACCTGGCCGCGGCGTTGGCAGCACGCATAGGGCCGCCACAGGGCCCAGGCGTAGTCGCCTTGCTGGGCCTGCGTCAGGAAGCCGCTGCGCGGAAAGACCGTGCAGGACGAGGACAGGACGGGCGTGAGCTCCTGCCACTTTCCGGTCGAGGCATCACCCTCCATCAGCGCGCCGGCAGGCCAGTAGCCGGGCCGCGAGTTCGCCAGCAGTGGCTGGTAGACATGGATCTGCCCGCGCCGCGTGACGACATCGCCCGCGCGCTGTGCCACGACCGCGCCAGCCTTGTGGTCGTCGACCTGGTGCAGGAAGCCACCGCGCGGATAGACGTTCCCCCACAGGTTGAGCCTGGTGCGCGCACCGATCTCGCGCAGGCCCGGGATCAATGCCTCCGGGTAGGCCATCTCGGGCACGTTGTAGCGCCAGGCCAGCGTGTCCAGGGTGCTGAGCAGATACGGCACGAAGGCCGTGCCCGCGCCCTCGCAGAAGTAGCCCGACGACGAAACGAACTGGTTGAACACCTCGACGCCGGGATGGCCGATGACGTCCGCGTTCTTAAACTTGGCAAGATTGTTCTCGTGGTCTTCGTTGGTGGTGCCGTCGCCGCCAGCCTGGGCGGAAGGGTTGGGCAGGCTCATGGCACGCACTTCCACCCACGGGTTTTCGCCGGTGTTGCTGTAGCTGGAGACGACCACATCGGGCACGTAGTGCCGGACCTTGATGGAAGTACGCACCGTGCAGCCGGTCCAGGTGCAGTAGAGCCAGTAGCAGATGCCGACCACCCGGTACTCCAGACAATCGGGCGATGCCACCGAGCCGACGATGGTTGCGGTATTGATGGCGTAGCTGCCCGTGGCGCTGAAGAGCAGCAGCGAGGCCACCGCAACGCGCAGACGGCGCATCAGGTCGAAGGGACGGGTCACGGCTGGTTCCTCCGGTGCTGCTCGATGCGCGCGACAGCGCGGGCCACGTCCGGCTCGCCATAGACCACGTAGCGCTGATCCACCACGACGGCCGGGATGCTGGTGACGCCCAGGCTCCATGCGTCGGTGACGCCCTGGTAGGCGGACGCGATGCGGCGCTGGAGGCCCACGCCGCCGTCGCTCAGCCGACGCTTGACGATGGTCGCTGCCTGTTCGGGATCGGCGGGCAGCTCCGCAGAAAGCGCCGCTTCAATTCGGGGCGCTTCGTCCAGCTCGATCAGCCGCTCGCCACCCATGGTCTTGACCGGGTGGCGGCTGTCGGTGACGACCACCACGTCGGCGGCGAAGGTGGCCGGGCTGAACACGGCCAGGGCCGCCGGCAGCGCAACGGCAAGGCCAAGGGTTCGCCAGCCTGACGCGAACCTGGAGAAAGATGCTGGCATGACGCGCGCCCCGGAAGTGGATCAGGGCCATAGTCAAACGCGAAGCCGATGCGATCCCAACAAACAATGCGCATCGTGGACTGCCCGCATACCTGCTTGTCTCTCCCCCATGAAAAAGCGGAGGCCGAAGCCTCCGCGTGGATCAAGGAGCCGATGCCGTCGCTACAGCAGGCCGGATTCCGCGAATGAGTACGGCGTACCTTGACCGACGATGATGTGGTCCAGCACTCGCACGTCGACGAGCGCCAACGCTGCCTTCAGTCGGCCGGTCAGAACGCGATCCGCGCTCGACGGTTCAGTGCATCCCGAGGGGTGTTGGTGCGAAAGAATCACCGCGCCGGCATTCAACTCCAATGCCCGCTGCACGACAACACGCGGATAAACCGCAGTCGAATCGAGCGTGCCTTTGAACATCGGCTCGTAGGTCAGCACCCGGTGCTGGCTGTTCATGAACACGATGGCGAACACTTCGTTTGGCTCGGCGACGAGTTTCAGGCGCAGGTAGTCCTTCACCGCCTGAGGCTGGTCAAGAAGCGGTCCAGCCTTGAAAACACGTTGCTCCAGCAACGCGATGGCTTGCCGGATGATCCAATCATCAGATTGGGACGCTGGGGAAAAACGTGGCTCCACGCAGGAGTCATTGACGATGAGAGACATGGCTAACCTCCAGAATGTGAACGGAGGACGCCACCCAGGGAGGGCAAGCCCTCCTGGGGATGGAAACAGCGGAACAAGTTGCGTCCACCACCGCGTAGCGGTGATTGTTCGCCGCCGGGATGCGAAGCGAACGGGTAGCGGTCAGCGCGGCAAGCCGCGCCGTAGCCTCCAAGACCGAGGGCTACCTGGGCATGTCGCCGACAACGTCGGCAGGCATTTCGGATGTTGGAGTGACGGGGGCGATCGCCGAGTCGCTGGCCGTGTCCTCAGCCGCCAGCATGTCCATGGCCGACAGCAAGGCGTCGCCCTCGATCGGCCCCTGCAGCAGGATGGCCTGGCCCGTCTGGCGATCATGCAGGCGCAGCGACGGCGTGGCGGTCACACCGCTGTTGGTGGCTTCCGCGGCTTGGGCGCGAATGGCGGCACCGGGACGCTCGCTTGTCATGCACTGCTCGATGGCTGGCGTGGATTCGGGGTAGCGCAGCCCGTCGGGCAATCCCTGGCCATCGCTGCGCGTGTGGGCATAGACCCACTCGATGGCTTGCCAGAACGCGGCATGCCCGCCCGTTTCGGCGACGCACTCGGCCAGACGCGCCTCGGCCGACGCAGCCGGTTCGTGCTCGGCCAGCGGCAGGTGGTGCCATTGCAGGGCCACGTCGGTGTTGATGCCGATCCACTGCTTGATCTGCGGGAAGTACTCCCGGCAGAACGGACATTCCAGGTCGGCGTAGAGCGTCAGCGTGAAGCGGCCCTCCGGGTTGCCCATCTGCCAGGGCGGCCCGGAAGGCTGCGTCATGCTGACCAGCGCGGGCGACTGCGGCGGGGATTCGCCGAGCGACCGGGACACGAGCCAGATCAGCAACAGCAGGACCAGCGCAGCAGCCAAAGCCCAGGGCCAGCGGGGCCGCCCGTGGCGACGGCGGAACGCCTGCACCTGCATCGGAATGGAAGGACGTTTCTGCTCCATGGCGTTCTCCGGCTTACGACAGTTCCAGGGCCGGCGACTCGATGCCGCGAGCCTGGTCGATCTTCTCGGCCACCTTGAAGGCCGCTTCCAGTTCGGTGCAGCCGTATTGCTGCATGAGCTGGTAGCGCTCGGCCTTCTCCTCGGGTTCGGTCTGCGCGAGCGCGAGGTACAGGCTCGGCGGCACGGCGCGGAACAGCACTTCCATGCTCTTGGAGAGGATGACGCCCTCGGTGAACTTCCCCGCTTCTTTGCGCGCCGAGAGCATCAGCGCCTTCTGCGCTGGGCTCAACTCGCGGAACCGCGCGATCTTCTCGACTTCATCGGGTGGCATGCTGAGGCAGATCCACCACTCGATCATGTTGAGCATGGGCTCCGCGGCGCGCGGCAGATCGTCGATGTTCTGCGTTGCGAGCCAGAACCACGCGCCGAGCTTGCGCCACATCTTCGTGATCTTGACCACGTAGGGCGCGAGCAGCGGATTCTTCGTGATCACGTGCCCCTCATCGGTGACGTTGATGATCGGGCGGCCCAGGTACTGATCGCGCTCGGCAATGTTGTTTACCGTGCTGATCAGGCTGATGTACGCGATGGAGAGCTGCGCGTTGTAGCCCTCGCGCGCATAGGTCGCCAGATCGACCAGGGTGATGTCGGCCTCGGGCCATGGCGTGCCATCACGGTCGAACATCTCGCCATCCGTGCCTTGGCAGAACATATCCATGGCGTCTGCCATCTCCAGCAGTCGCACGCGCCGCATCTCGGGCAGCATCGGGTCCTGGCCGCGGACGCGCAGCGCGTTGCGCACGTCGCGCGTGAGCACGGTGCGCTTCTCGCCACCTCCGTTGTGGCAGTGCTCGGCGGCATCAAGGATGCACTGGCGGATCAGCGAGCGATCGGCTCGCGTCATCCGGGCCTCTTCCTTGTCTTCGCCGCCCGTGATCATCAGTCGCGCCGTGATCTCCAGTTCGCCCAGCACGTCGCGCTGCTCGTCGGCTTCCATCGCGGAAGTGTCCGGCGGCAGGTCTTCGTCCAGCGCATCGGCATCGAGCGTCTGCACGTCGCTCGGCGTTTCGATCAGCCGGCGCGCATCGGCGAATGGCGCGAGGCTGATGCCCGAGCCTGGGGCCAGCTTGACCCGGTTCACGGTCAGGCCCAGGCGCTTGGCGAAGTCGCTGAACAGGCCGAAGCTGTTGCCGGCTTCAACGATGAAGAGGCGCGGCCGATAGATGGCCGTGACCTGGTTCAGTAGGTTGTTGAGCGTGGCGCTCTTGCCGGAGCCGGTCGGGCCGAACAGGAACAGATGGGCATTCATTTGCCGATCCAACCTGTTCAGGGGATCGAAGGTGATCGGGCCACCACCGCGATTGAACATCGTGATGCCAGGATGCCCCGTGCCCTGGGCCCGGCCCCACACCGGCGACAGGTTCGCCGCGTGCTGCGCGAACATCAGTTGCGTGTACCACTTCTTGCGATCCTGGCTGGGGTTGTAGCAACACGGCAGCCAGCGCAGGTAGCTGTTGAGCGGTGCCACCTCGTCGTCTTCGCGCACGGGCTGCAGGCCCGCGTTGAGCATCACGTTCGCGAGATGAAGGCCGCGCCGGTCCAGTTCCGCTTCATCGCGGCCACGCAGGTAGAACGCCAGTGTGCCGCGATAGAGCTTGTGCGCACTGCCGATCAGGGAGCGGGCTTCATGCACGTCCTTGAGCGTCTGCTCCGACGCCAACGTCTCGCCGACGGCTTTTTTTTTCAGGTGGTTGAGATCCGCTTCGAGGACATCCTGCGGCGTGGCGACCATCGTGAGACACATCAAGGTGTCCTCCGGCATCTGGTCGAACAGCGTGTTGATCGCGTCGCCCTTGCGCGTCTCGCCGGTCAGGTGCCCGGTGCCGGGCGGCATGCGCAGGCGGTCGGTGATCAGCACGCGGTGCGGCATGCCATCGAAATACCAGGTGCCATGCGCCACGTCGGAGCGCGGCTGACCGAAGAACAGCCGCTGGCTGAAATCCCGCCCGCTCGCCAGTTCGATCTCGCCGTCTTCGGTCTCGTCTGGATAGCGGGCCAGCGCATAGAAGCGCTCCCGGTCCTCGGCCCCAGGCCCGAGCAGCGTGGGACGCGGGTTGAACCACCGCAGCAGCCAGTCGTGGATGTCGGCCGCGGCCATGCGCCGGGCCTGGATGCCGGCGTTCGCCAGCCCGCCGCACAGGCGGTCGCAGACGATATTGAGCATCTGCTCGGGTGTCTGGCCGCGGCGGCTCGTCTGGCCCTGTCCCTGTCCGGTCACGCGGCGATAGACCACCATGCGCACGCGCCGTGTCTGGCCGCGCCAGCGCAGCCGCGTGACCACCGTGTCCTCGAACAGGCCACCCGGCTTGGCCACCGCGCGCAGGTGGTGGCCGAAAAAGCGAAGGTAGAACTCGGTGAAGACCGTATCGCGGGCGCGCGGCTGCACGTAGTCGCGCAGGGTCTGCATGTACTGATCGAAGCTGGGCTCATCTTGGGCGTAGAGCTGCAGCACCCAGGGGTTCTCATCCAGTTCGTCGAAGCTGTCCTGGAGCGCGTTCTCCAGTGCATCGCGGGCATGCGCGAGCCAGCCGGGTTCCCTGCCCTCGGTGCCCAGCGGCACCAGCTCGAAGAAGGCCGCCACCGATTGGCCGTCTTCCAGCAGCATGGACTTCGACTCGGGCAGGAACTCCACCCAGGGCAGTAGTTCCGCAAACGAGGGCGCGACGTCGTACAGCGCTTGCTCGTCGGCCACGGTCGCCGGCCTGTGCCCATGGACCGCCGCGCCGGGTTCGGAAATGCCGGCTTGGCGCAAGGCCTCGACGTGGCGCTGCCAGCCGTCCGGCTGCTCGTCCTCAGTGGTGTCGCCGGCGCTGGTGGCGGCGAGCCTGGACCAGGGAAGTTTCCACCGCATCAGTAGTCCTCCACGCGCTCGCCCGGCATGGCGTACTGCACGCGCTGGTACAGCGGGAAGACCGTCGTATAGCCCGGCACGGGTACGGGGTCCGTGCCCGCCAGGTGGGGGAACACGTACATCGCGAAGTCGGGGTTTGGCAGGCGCTGGAACTGGCGATGGACCTCATTGCGCGCCGTGCGCGTGTAGCGCATCTGCTCGGCGGGCGCGGCCTGCATGTCCACCTCGGTCAGCGGCCGGCGCAGGCTCTGGCGCGCATCGAGCAGTTGGCGACGCGCCACCTGGCCCGCGCCACCACCGCCGTCGCCGGCTTCCTGCTGCCAGATGTCCATCATCGTGCTGCCGCCGTGGGGCAGCAGCTTTTCCTTGCTGGTGGCGCAGCCGCCGAGCACCGCGACGGCGAGGGCCAGCGCCAGACCCTTATTCAAGTTCGAGAGCATGGCTTTCTCCTGCGCGGTGATCGACCTTGCGGCCTTCGGGATCGAAGTCGATGGAGAGCGGCTTTTCGAGATGGACGGCGACCTTCGCGCCGGGCTGGACGTACACCGCCGCGAAAGCCTGGCCGTAGAGCTTGTTGACCCAGCTCGACATTTCCTGGACGCCACTGGCGAGAATCCGGCCCACGGCTTCCTGGCCGCTGATGCCGACCGTCCCGATCGACCCATCGGCACCGACATAGGACGCCCTGCCGCTGTCGGATTCGATGAGCGAGGCCACCCCGGCACCGGCCGCCGTGATCAGGGCCTGCGAGCCGAGGTACTGCTGGGCGTTGCTGCGCCGCTCGCCGCTGACACAAGGGATGCCGTAGGGATCGCTGATCCAGCCCAGGCCCCCACTTTGAGAGTTCTGCTGCTGGTTGTTCTGCTGGTTGCCGTCGCGGTCCTCGGGAATGGTGCGGATCGTGCCGTCGTGGAAAACGAAGGTGATGCTGCGCACCTGGCCGCGCACGCACGAGAGCGTCCAGTCGCCCGAGGCGGTGCCGGAGAACACGGCGCCCGCCACGTCGGGAATGTCGATGCCGTTGGCGGTCAGGTTGTCGGGGCCGACGAGGACTTTGAAGGGGTACGGATCGTTCACGGTGCCGTCGATCGGCACGCGGCCGATCAGCGCCGTCATCGCCACCGACCCCATGAGCGTCGAGTTCGTCGGCACGGTATAGACGGGCTTGGCGGACGTGACCCCGGCGGCGCGCGCACCTGCGTTCGCCACGGTCTCCGCCGTCGTTTCCAGCGTGCTTTGCGCGGGGCCGAAGCTCGTCGGGAAGTTCATGCCGCTACCCGTGCCGCGACTGCCATTGCGCCCATCGGCGGACTTCGCGTCGTCCGGCTCGACCCAGCGCACGCCGCCTTCCATCCCGGCCTCGTCGCCATCGCGCAAGCCCAGGCCCACGGGCAGATCGGCATGGCCGCCGCCGCGCCCGCCGATGCTGTCCAGGCGCCGCTGCAGGTCCGCGAGCAGCCCCTCGGTCTGCTGGCGCTCGCTGGCCGCCTGCTGCTGGTCGCGGCGCAGATTGGAGCGTTCAGCCTCCAGCGCCGAGTTGATGCGCTGGTCGATGGAGTTCTCGCGCTGGCGCAGGCGCTGGTTCTCTTCGCGCTGGGACTTGTTGTCCGAGAGCGCGGTCTGAAGCTCGGTGCGCAGTTGCTTCACCTGCGCCACCAGAGTCGCCACGGTATCGCGGGGGGTATCGCCCTCGATGCCCAGCGCCTTCATCTCCTCGGGCGTGAGCTGGGCGCCGGCATCGGCTGCGGGCTGTGTCGACGCGCTCCCACCGGTGAACAGCCGGATGGCGACGAACAGCACCAACAGGGCCACGGGGATCATCAGCCACTTCAGGAGTCCGTTACTGCGCATGGCGAGTCTCCTTGCCATCCGCGGCCTCGCTGTCCCGTGTCTCGATTTGCGGCTGCGGCAGATGCGCAGCCGGGTCGAAGCGGTGGATAGCGGGCAGCAGCGACTGCGCGAGGCCACGCCCGCGCGTCACCAGGTACAGAACGGTGGTGTCCTCGGGCGTTCCGCGTGGACCCAGCGCCTCGTGCTGGAAGGTGGCCGTGAGGAAATCGCCTTGCAGCACGCGCGGGTCGAGGGTGATCCAGCCGGTGCTGCCGTTGGTGAGGCGCACGGCAGTCACCCACTGGTCTTCCAGCCGCCATGAGGCGAGCGCGACCGCGCGCACCGGCAGCGTCGGCATCAGGGTGCCCAGGTCCAGGTCGCGGCGCAGGTTCACCCGCATCACGCCCGGCAGCGGCTCGACCGTGCGCAGCGGTGCATACAGGTTCTGCGCGGCGAAGCGCGTCAGCACGACCGGGACCGGGGTTTCACGCCGCGTCGTCCGCGCGGCTGCCTGACCCTGGGCGCGGGCGGGGAACGCATCGGCACCTTCCGGCTGATCGCCATAACGCGCCGGGGTGCTGTTGCCTTCGACGATGCGCACCGGCTCCAGCTCGGCTTCGCCGTCCTTGGCCGGCTCGGCGGCGATGTCCAGCAGGATCAGCGCACCCGTGTCGGCGTCCTGCAATTGCAGCCGCGTGGGTTCGATCGGCTCGCTGGCGCGCAGGTACACCGCGCCGCCCGCGCTCTGCACGCGCAGGCGTTCGCCCACGCCGGCAGGCACGCCCACGCGGACGTTCCTGTCGATGAACACGATGCGCTCCTGGCCGACACGCAACGGCACGGCCAGCGGCAGACGTTCCCAGCGCAGGATCTCCACCGCATGGGCGACAGGTGCTGCGACTACGACCAGCAGCCCCAGCAGTGCGAGTACAGGATGCTTCATGGGGTTTCTCCTTGGGGCGCTTGCGGAGCCAAACCGCCGGGCGCCGGGCGCGTCGGCTCCGGGGCGCCGATGCGCTGCGGCGCCCCTTCGTAGCAGTCGAGTACCAGGCCGAACGGGTTGCGGGTGGGATCGATGTCCACCCGCGTGACCTTCACGGGGTAGCGCACCAGGGCGCGCTTGACCTGCTCTGCGCCGTAGTACTCGTCGGCAGTGATGTCCAGCGTCACCACCCAGTCGCGGTCGGAGACCACACGCACGCGCGCCGTGGGGTCGTCGCCGTAGCCGCGGCCGGGGATCTCGTAGATGCCGCGCACGCGCTGGCGCAGCTCGCCGGTGCTGCGGCGGTAGTCGTAGTCCGCCCGCAGGAAGGCCTGGCAGGACGGCGTGAGGTACGGCGAGAGCGTGTGAAGGTTGCGCGCGTAGTCCTCTTCGCCATTCGTCGGCCAGCGGTTGAGGGTCTGGAACACGTAGAACGTGAACGCATAGACCGATTCGGGCGGCACTTCCCACCACTTCCGGGTACTGCCGGAGCGCAGGTCAGGCGGGACATGAATGGTCAGATCGCGCGGGGCGCTCCACCAGCCGCCACCCATGACCAGGGCGACGATGACCAATGCCCCCGCGCCCAGCCGCAGCGTCTTGATGTGCGCCTGCAGGTGGGTGATCTCGTTCTTGAAGCGGCTCATCGCGCCCCCTTTGAAGCAGACCTTCGGGTGGTCCAGAAGCCGGAGCGCGAGATCAGCACGTGGCCGCCCACCCAGCCCGCCATCAGCGGATGGCGCGTGGTGATGCGCCATTGCAGTTGCCGATACAGCCAGGTGTCGGGGCGCCCGCGCTTGAGGCGCCGCAGGATGCCGCCGCCGATGAAGACGCCCAAGGCCACGCCCAGGACGACGAACGTCGGCGCGATGGCGATAGTGCGAAACACCCAGGAAAGCGGCGCGCCGACCAGCAGGCCGGCGGCGCCGGACAAGCCGCAGCAGATCCACAGCTCGTCGGCGGTGAGGCCGCGCACGACAACGGGGTGGCGGTTGAGCCGGTGCGGAAGGAACGTGACCGTCCCGTCCGCACGGACGTGCTGCTGCTCGGACATACCGGCCTCGCTTTACAGGATGCCGGTGGCTTCGGTGAGCAGCCAGATGCCGATCACGAGCAGGACGGCGCCGATGGCGACCGTGAGGCCGAACTGGCCCCACGTTTTGCGGCCGGTGTGGATTTCCGCATAGGTGCCGTAGGCGTGATAGCACACCCCGATAAACATGGACGCCACTACGAGCAGGGCCACGAGCATGATGATGTCGTAGCCATAGTTCCTGATCGTCTCCATGATGCCGTTGCCGGTGCCGCGCGTCGGGTTCTCCAACTGCGGCAAACCCTGCGCGAACGACAGCGCGGGCAGCGCGGCAGTGCCCAGGGCCACGACGGTGCGCTGGGCAAGACGGGAATTGAGGATGCGGTTTTGCATGGTGATGCCTTTCAGGTCAGGAGAGGAGGAAGAAACTCAGGACGAGGTACATCGCGACGAAGCGGATGCAGACGCCGAGGAACTGGCGCTGGTTGAGGCGGCTCTCGGACCACCCCACATAGGCCGTTCGGATGGCCCAGACGCCCCAGACGAGCAGGACGGCGAACACAACGCCGACCAGGACAGTCGCCATCGCGGAAGGCGCGATGCCGCTGTTGGCTTGAAATGCCGAGACCTGGGCGCCGTTCATGGCTTGCCCTCCGCAGTCGCCAGCGGCGATGGTTCAGCGACCCGTTCGGTGCGGTAGTCGCCGGCCAGTTCGGCAGGGTCGCGTGGCTGGGCGCGCGACGGGGTGAGATGGACCTGGATGCCAGCGCGCACGCGCGCCAGGTCAGCCAGTAGCCGCGGGTAATCGAAGTGGTAGCGCTCGCCAGGGATGACGGGGGCATGCGCGGCGCTGTGCGCGACGGTGCGCTCCAGTGCGTCGAGCTGGCGAAGTGCCGCGACCAGTTCCTGGCGCTGCGCCGGGGACTCGGCCAGCGCCATCGGGGATTGGCCCAGCAGGAAGACCGTCACAAGAAAGGCGGGCACGCCGCGATGCGCGGCGTGCAGCCAGATCGTAGCCAACATCGCACTATTCCTTCCGCTAGATCAGCGATGCGGTGATCTTGGTAAAGAGGCGATTTTTCTGCTGCAAAAAATAGGAACCGCGCGGCGACCGGGTTGTGGATTGCCTGCGAACTCACCACTGGATAGTGGTCACCGACAGCCGCCTATTGGTAGAATTGAGCAAACTTGGCAAGTGACGGCTATGAAAGACCAACCGAAATGGTTTTCAGATGACTGACGCCGAAAGCGAAATCCTCACGCTTGAAGAGGTCGCGGCATACCTCAAAGCCGGCAAGCGGACGGTCTATCGCCTGGCTCAAAGAGGAGAGATTCCGGCGTTCAAGTTGGGAGGGACGTGGCGTTTCCGGCGATCCGAACTGGATAGCTGGATCGCCAGCAGCATCAGCAAGATGAAACTGGAGACGGACTGAGTCTGGAAAAGCCAGCAGCCGAGTAACGCCTGAGACACATGGGGGAGACCGCAGTTGACGACAACGCAGCTCTTGACACCGCATCAACGTCAGTACGTTGCGTGGCTGCTCACGCGCCGTGCGGCGGGCGACTCCGTGGAATCGCTGGCCTCAACACTGGTCGACTCGCAGGTTGATCTCAATCCACATCAGGTCGATGCCGCTCTCTTCGCATGCCGCAATCCCCTTTCGCGTGGTGTGCTCCTTGCTGACGATGTGGGGCTCGGCAACTCCAGTAGCAGATCGAAGGGCGCACGCTGTTCACTGTTGAGTGGGAGCTGAAATAAGGATGAAGAACATGCCAAAAACTCAGCTTAAAAAGCTGATCGTTGAAAAGTTCCGCGCACTGAATAACGTGGAAGTCGAATTTGGCGACCACATCACAGTCATCTGTGGAAAAAATGGCACGTCCAAGTCATCCATTCTTGGTATTGCTGCGCAAATTTTCAACTTCGAGAAAGACTATTTCAAAGACTCAGCGCTTTCGTTCCGGCAAATCGCTGGTGGCCCGTTCAAGTCCCAATACAGCGAGCATTTCAGAATTTCTGATCAATTTGACCAGCCCGGTTCGATGACGGTCAACATAGAGCTGCACGATGGATACACAGATCAGAATGCGACCGCAAAGCTCGAATTGATGAAGCGGGGCAAATCGCCCAGACCAGTAGTTCGCAACAACAGCACTGTCGAAAAGGGGGAGAATACAAGTCGCAACTTCACGCATCCGGTAATTTTTCTGAGCCTCAAAAGGCTCTACCCGATTGCAGACCGGGACTACAAGGTCATTGATTTCGATTACCTGAAGAACCACAAGTCACAATTTATTGGATTGACCAATGAGCTACTCAACCGTCAATCTTCCTTGGCAACAGGAACGGAAGGAACCATCAGTTCTGCCGTGGCGCATGGTGACAATTATGATCAAGAATCCGTTTCCGCTGGTGAAGATAATGCCGGTCAGATCATCTTGGCGTTGATGTCATTCCGCAAGTTAAAAGAGGAATACGCCGACTACAAGGGTGGTTTGTTGCTGATAGACGAAGCGGATGCCGGGCTGTTCCCAACGGCACAGGCGAATTTGTTGAAAATTTTGGACAGGGAATGCAAAGACCTGAATCTTCAGGTCGTGATGACTTCCCACTCGCCCACGCTGATTGAGTACGCCTACCAGCAAAGCCAGCAATACCGCCGGAAATACAAAACCATCTATCTGAGCAACACGTTTGGTGGTGTGCAGGTGATGCAGGACTGGTCTTGGGTTCAGATCGGTGCGGACATCAACACTAGAACCGTCGCGGCAGGGGCAGACGAAAAGCTTCCCAAGGTCAATGTTTACTTCGAGGACAAGGAAGCGGCCGATTTCTTCGCTGCCCTGATGAATCGGCAATCCATCAAGAAGTTTACGAACCCGCTGCCGGAAATCACCTTGGGTTGTTCAAACTACCTTCAGCTGATCGACAAGGGAGTGACGGAGTTCTCCGAAAGAAGCATCGTGTGCCTGGACTCGGATGCTGCTCAGCAGGTTGGCAGGAAGAACCCGAAGACCGTAGTTCTTCTTCCGGGAAAACTGCCTCCTGACCAGCTGATTTTCGAATATCTATTCAACCTCTCTGCCGGGGATGATTTTTGGCGAAACGATTTAGGGTATGCCCGCCCCAATTTCACCCAATCAGCCGCGGAAGTCATTCGTGAATTTGCCATCAACGGGAATCAAGCTGATGTGAAGACAAGCATCGCAGCATACCAAGGTGGAAGTAAGTCGCGAGAAATCTTCAAGCGCTTCTACAAAGATGCTGAATTTCAAAAGCTTGTTGCCTTGGCATCCAAGCCATACAACCCGTGGAAACACTGGATTGAAAACAATCAAGATGCTTGCAATGAATTCTTGAAAAAATTCGAGTTGGCCCTTCGCGGCGTGATGAGCGGCGGCTATGCTGTTGATGGTGGCAAGTTGGTCGCATTGAAAGTAAAGCTGAAGGGGAGTTAGTCATGTATTCCAACAAGCTGTATAGCCCATTGCGCTATCCAGGTGGCAAAGCGCAATTCGCGCCCTTCATTGCTGAAGTGATGCGGCAGAACGGCCTCGTCGGTGGTCACTACTTGGAGCCGTATGCAGGCGGCGCCGGCGTGGCGCTGGAGTTGCTGTTCCACGGCCACGCTAGCCATATTCACATCAACGATGCCGACCCGGCGGTGTATGCCTTCTGGGTTTCTGTCACTAAACATTCTTGTGCTCTGCTGAATCTGCTTGAAGCCACGCCCATCACCATCGAAGAGTGGTTCAAGTGGCGAGCAGTCTTGCGCGGCGATGTCAAAGCCAGCATGGTCGAGAGAGGATTTGCAACTCTGTTCATGAACCGAACAAATCGCTCCGGCATTCTCAAGGCCGGTGTTATCGGTGGCAAGAACCAGGATGGCGAATACAAGCTGGATGCGCGCTTCAAAAAAGACGTGGTTGCAGCTCGCATTCAAGAAATTTCCAAGCGTGCGGAAGACGTTACCGTGTATTGCGAGGATTCTCTTCAACTTCTCAAGCGGTGCTCTGAATTCCTGCCGAAGCAGTCTCTGATTTACCTTGACCCGCCTTACTACGTCAAAGGAAAGGGCCTGTATCGTAATTATTACGAGCATGACGACCATGTGGCGATTGCCAAAAAGCTACAAAAAAATAGCTTCAAGTGGCCTTGGGTGGTCTCCTACGACAACAGCGAGGAAATTTGCGCTATGTATAAACTCAGTCAATCGCTCAGCTATGGCTTGAACTACACGGCACAGCGCCGGTATGTGGGAAATGAGGTGATGTTTTTCAGCCAGAACCTTGTCGTACCGGACGAGCAAATTCCTCAGGCCAAGGCTTTTGCTTGAGGACCCAACACAAAAATCGTTGATGAGCAGCAAACAATAACTAGAACTGACATGGCGGCGCTCGAACCCCAATACATGGCCATTCTGAAGAAGGTGCTGGCGGATCAAGCCTGCGAAGGGGCAGTTCCAGATCTACTACAAGCTCGGCACCGAGCAGCCGGAGTACATCCCCGACTTCGTAGCCGAGACGGACGCGACCATCTTCATGGTGGAGACCAAGGCGCGCGCCGACATCAGCACGCAGGAGGTGCAGGCCAAGGCCGCAGCCGCCATGCGGTGGTGCAAGCACGCTTCAGACCACGCGGCGAACGTCGGCACCAAGCCCTGAAAATACCTGCTGGTGCCCCATGATGAGGTCAACGAGTCGAAACTGCTCGCGGATTACCTGCGCTATGAGGTCAAGGCGTAGTCGAACGGCCGCTGTTCCCCCACGGAGATTCCGATATGAGTCGTGCTCATCTGCGCTTCCAGGTAGATTCCCGCCTCGCCACATTGTTGAGTCAGGAATATTCCTCGTCCGAGCGAGCGCTGAAGGAACTCGTTGACAACGCATGGGACGCCGACGCGGAGCAGGTAGCGATCCTCCTCCCCACGCCCCTGAGTGGCGACCCTCTCGTTATCCAAGATGACGGCACTGGCATGACCGAGGAAGAACTGCGCCGCCACTATCTGTCGATCGCATCTGATCGGCGCTCGCGGCGCGGTGAGCGCACGGCCGGAAAAAATCGTTTGGTCAAGGGGCGTAAGGGCATCGGCAAGTTCGCCGGGCTCATGGCCGCAGCGGTGATGGCGCTTGAAACCCGTGCGCGCAGTCGATCATGCCGCATTATTTTGCGCCTAGACGACCTTTCGCAAGTCGACGACATTGAACAGCTGAATATCAGCCTGCAGAGCGAGCCTTGTGGGCCGAACCTGCACGGCACGACAATCACGCTGAGCGATCTTCATCAGGGTCTGGCTTATCCGGATGCCAATAGGCTGCGCCAGATTCTTTTGCAGGACTATGGGCGACAGGATGACTTCGCAATCTCGATCGATGGCAAGCGGCTTGACGTCGATGATGTCTCCGGTAGCTATTCGGAGCATGAAGAGGAGCTTCCACGTGCGGGCAAGATAAAGCTGCGTTTCTCCATCAGCGATGGCAAGTCTGGCTTGCGCCAGCCTGGCGTTACTCTGCGTGTAGACGGCAAGGCCGTAGGGCGGCCTGGGTTCTTCGGCCTTGATCGACGAGATGACTTTCCAACCAAGCTGCTGCGAAAGCTCTACGGCGAGATCGAAGCAGATGGACTACGCGACCACATCACGGCGGGCTGGGATGCGGCGGTCGAGAACAGCGAACTTCTGAGAGAGGTTGAGGGCTACGTCCAGCCCATCTTGCGAGAAGCCTATGAGCAGCAATACCGGCGCGAAATTCAGTTAGCGCAAGCCCGCTTGCAGCGAGCGATCCTCACGCGCTTGTCGGCTCTGCCAGAGCACAAACGTGTATTTGCTGATCGCGCGATCAAAAAGATTCTCGACAAATATTACGGTGAGCCGGAGAGCAAAGTCGAGCCGGTGGTGAATGTGCTGTTGGAAGCGATGGAGCGTTCTGACTACCGCATCCTTCTGGAGCACATCGCAGAAGCAACACCGGGCGATGTCGCTGGGGTGGCTGAGCGCCTAGATGAATTTGGCTTGGCAGAGATGGCCTTCCTTGTACAGCAAGCGACGGCTCGTCAGGTCTTCCTTGATCAACTGGACGCTCTCGCTCGTGACACCGCTACGACGGAGGCAGTCGTGCACAGAGCCCTGGAACGAAACCTATGGGTATTTGGCCCCGAGTACTCGCTATTTAGCTCGAACAGTACGTTGCGGAGGCAAGTGGAAGATATCCTGGGCAAGACCTACAAAGGTGAAAAGGCTGACAGGCGCCCCGACCTTCTCCTCAACGAAAACCTCGGTGGACAGTATCTGTTGATTGAGTTCAAGCGGCCGAACCATGCGCTGAATCACGATGACTACGTACAAGCGATCGGTTACAGGCACGAATTGGCAAAGTATTTTTCTTCTTCAATTCAGGTTCTGCTCGTTGGCGGCAGTCGCTCCCCCGACTTTCCTACGGACAATCGTGAGCCGCATGTTGAAGCTCGGATTTTTGGTCAGGTTATTTCCACCGCGCGGCGGCAAGTTGAGTGGCTGCTTCGAACGGAGTCTTTATGATTTCTATCAATGGTTTGAATATGGAATGAATTCCGCACGAGAATCATGCACCACACGCGATTTGCTTATAAGTATTTCTTAAAACTGCCCGCGGTCAGGCTCACGGCCAGCCCCAGCAATCCGGCGCTCGGCAGCAGGATCAGCAGCGGATGCACGGAGATCGGCAGCGCCAGGTACGTGACCCAAGGCAGCACGGCCAGCGGCATCAGGCTCGCTTTCGCGCGGTGGTAGATGAAGCCGGACTCGCGGCCCGCGCCGAACCGGCGCACGTCACGCCTCACCAGACCGTCGATCAAGCCGACGAATGCCGCCGTGAAGATCAGCGGCAGCGTGAGCACCAGCACCAGCAGCCGCACGAGGAAGGTCAGCGTCGTGAATGCCGCGGCGATCAGGTAGCTTTCGGTCCAGACGTAGACTTGGCTGATGTAGTAGCGGAAGTTGCGCCCACCGTCCTGGTTTTGCCCGTGGCTGGGCGCACGGGCGCGCTCGGCGGTCTGGCTCATGCGCTCCAGCAGCCCCGAACGCACGAAGACCCATTCGTAGCCGGTATCCACCAACTCGTGCGCCGTGCGCCCTGGTTCCTGCACGACCACGCTGCGCGTAAAGTGGTTGGACAGGTGCCCCAGTTCGTACTGCAGCATCTGCTGGGAGTGCCGCCAGCTTTGATCCTCCCAGAACAGGTGCATGCCCACGCACTCCATGACGATGGAGAACAGCAGCGAGCCGATCAGTACCCCAAGCAGCCGAAAAGGCAGCGTGATCGTGCCGATGACCAGACCCTGGCGACGGCCTTGCTCCCTTCGTGTGGTGCCGGCGGCATCGCTCATGGTGCGGCCTCGTCTCTGGCCATGTCGCCCGCGCCGGAGGCAGGAGCGTCGGCGGTGGCCACCTCATCGAGCAGGTCATCGGGCAAGGCCGTGTCCTGCAAGGCCGGGGAACTGGTGAACTCCCACCACTGCGTAGCCTCGCTGTAGCTCTGGCGCATGTAGCCCGCGAGTTGTTGCAGATCCTGCGGCATGACCTCATCGGGGTCGGGGGCCGGCAGCGGCATCCTGACCTTCCAGAGCTGACCGCCCTGCAGCAGCGCGAAGCATTGGCCTTTGGGCAGGCCGACGACATGCGACGGCTCGATCATCGGCACGCTCGACATGCTGATGCGGTCCTGCGTGTTGCTGGTGAAATCCGTCGCCCCGCGGATGTCCGAGGCGTCGGTCGCGCCGGAGACGATGGTGGTGGTATAAACCTCGACCTTCGGCAATTGCCGGGTCAGCAGTTCGGCTGTGGACGTCTCCCTGACCCGCAACATGAAGAGGTTGTTGAAGTTTCCGATCACCTGACCGGCTTTCGCGCGGTTGCCGATGCGAGCCTCAATGTCGGAGAGCGTCTGCGTGTACGCGGTCACCTGCAGCCCGGCACCGCCGCCCTTGTTGATGAGAGGGATGAACTCGTCGCCCATCAGTTCGTTGAACTCGTCGGCATGGACGTTGATGGGAATGCGCGTGCCAGCCGAGGCACCCGGCAGGCCGTCGTCGATCCCGTGCTTGTAGATGTGCCCGGCCACCGACACCAGGTCGGAGAACATGGAGTTGCCGACCGCTGCGGCAACTTCCGCATCTGACAGCGCATCCAGGCCCACGTAGACGATGGCCCGTTTCCTGATGATCTGCATCCAGTCGAAGATCGGCCGCGGATCGGCCAGGTCGGAGTAGTTCGGAGCCAGGAGCTGCGCGATCTTCCCGCTGGTGAGCTTCTCCAGCAGTGGCAGCAAACTTGCGACGATCTTGTCGAAGTACGTCTTGTCGTAGCGCACGGCACTACGCAAGCCGTCCAGCACCGGGTCGTAGTTGCGCGCCTGGGAGAGGTACTGTTCCAGCGCGACCACACGCTTCTCGCGCCCGATCATGTTCCTTGGGATGTTTTTCTCGTTGAGCTTGGCCTCGATCTGGACGATCACCTCCCAGGCCTTGGGCTCGGTCTTGGCGAAGTAGTGCTGGGCGTACTCGATGAAAAGCGCGTCGATGTTGATGACGTGCCGCTGGATCAGCATGTAGTCCGGCCGCTGCCCCAGTTCCACCAAGGCGCGGGCGACAATGTTCACGAACCTCCACGCGAACTCCCTGAACGCGGCGCTGTTGCCTTCGCCCGAGAGCTGCCCCGCAATGCGGGTGGCGACTTCCGAGATGCGCCCGAAGCGGCCCACCGCGTTGTAGCGGGCACTGATCTCCGGCCAGCCCAGGTGAAAGATGTAGAACTCGCCTTCGCGGCCCGCGCGTTTGGCCTCGACGTACATCCTCTTCAGGAGATCGGCATCGCCCTTGGGGTCGATGACGATGACGACCTCATGCTCACCCGCGGCGGTCTTGCGCCGGATGTCCTGGGTCACGAACAGTTCGGCCAGCCGCGTCTTGCCTACGCGCGTGGTGCCCAGGACCAGCGAATGGCCGACGCGCTCTCCAAGCGGCAGGCTGACGTCCACTTCGTCGGGTTCGATGCCGTGCAGCCGCGGCAGGCCGCCTACGGGTGGCAGTGGCCGCACCGGATTGAAAGGCACGTCACAGCCGGTGAGCTTTGACAGCCGGGACAGCGGGAACGGTGCGAACTCCAGCCGTTCCTCCAGACGCCGCGCCAGCCGGTAGGCCGGCGTCGGCTCGACGTAGCGGCGGAACTCCGGCCGGTACGTCTGCATCAGCCTATGGGTGTGCTTCTGCTCCCACAGGAAACCGCGCCCCACAAACAGGCGCTGCTGGCTGACAGGCACGTCCTTGCTCGTCATCACGTAGCGCGGCAGGCGACG
>Ga0265293_10002829_pt1 | contig 33629 bp, 37 predicted proteins | sample Munlanlewell138R_FD_192505 | JGI IMG/M metagenome (GOLD analysis project Ga0265293, IMG submission 192505) | Leachate microbial communities from a municipal landfill in Southern Ontario, Canada - Leachate well 138R | ecosystem: Engineered > Solid waste > Landfill > Unclassified | place: Canada... | reverse complement strand
ATTATATATTATTTGATAAAATCCTTAGGAGTGTCTCATTTGTCTCATTTTAATTTTAAGTCGCGACCCACTTACTTATTTTGAGTTCAAAAAAAGACGCTTAAAACGCCTTATAAACCTCGCTAGTGGTGGTATCTAACCCAGTTAGCCCGCAATTGACAAAGGCATACCAATATGGTATGTTTTTTGTTGTAAATAGCTCGTTAAAATTTTTTTTAATTGGGTTAATTATTGAGTTTGTTTATTTAAATTAACTTAGTAATTAATCTAATTAGAAATTTTAAATAAAAGAACATGGAAAATTCAATAATTGTATTTGTCATTATCGTTTTTATTTTGTTTGCTATTCTTATCGTAAGGAGTAAAAGGATGAAAAGGGAGCTAAAGTTATTAAGAAAAAGAGTAGATTTAATAAGGGCTTTAACTGAGAAAGGTGTTTCTGGTGAAGATTTTCTAAAAAGAATCACAATTGATACACCACTTAATTTGATTAATTCTCTTTATTGTCCAATTTTTATTTTTTATCAAAATAAAATTAATCAATGGGATGCTTTGCAGATGTGGATGTTTATTTTTAGTGTTAATAAGATCTCTGAGCGTAATACAGATGATTGTAGCGCTATAAGAGACTCTTTAATAAATATCTTAAAAGAGGCTGTCTTTAGCTGTCCAAGTCGTATGGCTACTATTATTTCAACAAGTATTGTTGAAGATACTAGTGCTAGCGTCTATCGAGGTGTTGACCATATTAGAAGGTCTGAATGTAGAAATTTTATCTTGGAAACGTATAATGGTTTAGAAAACCCCGTAGGCTCTAATTTTGAAATGTTTGTTAAAGATCTTAACTTAAACATTAATTCTTTACTTGAAGGGGCGATATTTACCCCGGAGCAAAAGAAAATGATTGAAGCTGAGTTTATTGCAATTAAAATTTTTCTTAAGATTTAGTTTTTTATAAGGGGATATATTATTTATCTCCTTTTTTATTTTTATGTTATAATTAATATAGTTAATTAAATAAAAAAAACACCCAACTTAATTTGTTGGGCGTATTGTTCGTTCTTATACTTTGGCTTCTTTGGTTTTGGCATAGATTATACCAGATCCAACCATTAGCATGTAAAGAAGCAAACTTATTATTAATACTTTACTAGTTATAATACCCGGATCATTATTCGGAATTACTCCTATTGTCATATCGAGTATTAATAATAAAAATAAGTTTGAGAGTGGGAAAATAGTCATGTATAAAACTATTTTTCTAATCCTTGGAATCTCTATCTCCTTTTTTAATATTTTATCAATTATTTTAGATGGTAATAAAAATTGAGAGATAAAAATAGGAAAAGAGAATATAGTAAGTCCAAGCATCCCTAAAGATTCAAAAGACCTTTCTCCGATTACGATTGATAAAGTTAATATAACCATACCAATTACCGGAAGACCTACTAGAAAAAGTTCTAACAAGGCCATTTTAACTAATGTTTTTTTTGTTCTCATTTTTTTATTTTTTTTGTTTATATTTTCAAATAACTAAAATTTATTATACCATTTTTATACATAAAAGTCAATATGAAATTAACAGTAGTGCTATTGGTTACATTTTTAATCTTATCTAATCCAGTATTTTCAGCGATGCTTCAACCTACTTATGGAGTTAATTATGAAACAGGTGAATGCGCTGAATTTTTTATGGGTGATGAGTGTATGAATTGTAAACTTCCATCTGGATGGGAGAGGATAGATGAGTTTAAATGTCCGTCTGAATATGTGGAAATTAATATAGACTCAATTTGTACTCCACTGAGAGATAATTTTTGTTGCACAATTGGCCATTCAGGGGCTGACGGTGATTGTAGTGATTTAGTTGTTAATAGTTTGGAGGGAAGGTGCTCTTTTGTTAGTGATTGCAACAGACTGCCTTCTGGGTGGTTTTATTCTGATAACCTTTGTCCATCTGAATATGAGTGGGCAGATGAAGAGATTTCTTGTAGAGATTTTAATATTTGGCTTTTTATTGCACCAGCTATTTTATTGCCTATTACATTCTTCTTGTATATAAAAAAATTTAAATAGACCGTTGTTTTTTTGTAGTGTTGACAAATAATTTAAATAGCTATACCATAGGTGTAGGTATTTAAAATTAATTTAATTTTTATGGATTACAAACAAAAAACCATTATTACTTTAAAGAAAGCAAAATCTTTAAACTCTAAAGTTATTGAAATGCTTGAAAGTGACAAATATTGCATAGATATAATTCAGCAAAATCTGGCTATTATTGGCTTATTAAAATCGGCTAATTTATCATTATTGGAAGGGCATTTAGGTTGCTGTGTAACAGATGCTGCTATAGCAAAAGATAAAAAGAGATTAGGGGAGATGATGAATGAGATATTGAAGGTTGTTAAAACTGCTCAAAATAAATAACTCATATGAAGAAAATTTTTTATATAAAAGGCATGCATTGCGCTAGTTGCGAGATGCTAATAGAAAAAGAGATTAAAAAGGGAATGCCAGGAGTAAGAGTTAAGGCATCTTGTAATAGTGGAAAATTGGAAATTGAAAATAATATAATTGACGACTCTCTAGTTGAAAAATTAGTTGCTAACTGTTCTTACGAGGTTGTTAAAGTTAATAATAGGAAAAATAGATTTACTTTTAAAGATTTTTCTGAGTTGTTGTTAGCCTCCTCTATAGTTTTCCTTTTGTTTGTTTTTCTGTCTCGGTTTGAATTATTAAAACTATTTCCGGATCTAAGCAGTGATATTAGTTTATTTATAGCTTTAATGGTTGGTTTAGTAGCTTCTTTGTCTACGTGCCTAGCTATAACCGGAGGATTGGTTATTAGTTTTTCTGCTATTGGAGGAGAGAAAGATACATTTTTTAAAAAAAGCATTCCTCAAATATATTTTCATATTGGTAGGATAGTAAGTTTTTTTCTTTTAGGTGGCATACTCGGGTCTTTGGGTAGCTTTGTTCAATATTCTAGTTTATTCACAGGAATTTTGACCATCATTATTTCGGTTGTAATGTTTTATATTGCTTTGAATATATTGGGGCTATCTAGCACTAAATTTTATTTACCCAAAATAATAGGTGAAAAAATATCATCTATTAAAACTAGCAAAAGACCATTTTTCATAGGTCTCTTGGGAGCTCTGTCATTTTTTTTGCCTTGTGGTTTTACGCAATCGATGCAAATATTAGCCGTAGCTTCTGGTAGTTTTCTTTCTGGCTCCTTAATTATGTTATTTTTTGCCTTAGGTACACTACCTGTTCTTTTTTCTGTTGGTGTTGGTTCTAGTTATGTGAATAATAAAAAGTTCGGTATTTTTAATAAGTTTATCGTTGTTATAATTATATTGTTTTCATTTTATTCTATTAACAACGGATTAAGCCTCCTTGGTTTTAAGTATTCTTTTAATATTTTCAAGGGTCAGTCATTGACTAGCAGTATAGAATCAGACTATCAAGTTGTTCAACTTGATATTGATTACACCTTCGTTCAGAAAGAATTCAGAATTAAAAAAGGAATTCCAGTTAAGTTTATTATAAATGCAATTAGAGTCACTGGCTGTAGTGATGAGGTTATAATATCTCAACTAGGCCTCTCTACGGGAAAAATGAAAAATGGAAATAAATATACTTTAGAATTTATCCCTGAAAAAGAGGGAATTATTCCTTTCTCTTGTTGGATGGGAATGATTAACGGACGATTTATCGTCGAATAAAAATATGAAAAAATCAATAGAATTAATAATATCTGGAATAACTTGTTCTTCTTGCGCGGCTATTATTCAAAGAGATTTAGACTCTGACAAGAGGATATATAAATCTTTTGTTAATATATCAAACGACAAAGCCCTTGTTGAGTTTGATGATGTAAATATTTCTGACTCAGAAATTATTGATATTATAAAGAAATCTGGATACGAAGCTCGCATATTTACTGACAAGGCTGACCATTCTACTGATAAGGTTAAGAAAACTAAGAATATATTTATTTATTCTCTTGTTTTTGCTTTACCTCTTTTTTATATATCTATGGGAGAGATGGTCGGATTACCGTTTTTTGACATGTCTATGATGATGCATCACTCATTACAGCTAATTCTTTGCTCGTTTATTATTTTAATAAACATAAGGGTGTATACTTCTGGCTTTCCTAAGTTGTTCAGATTAAAACCTAACATGGATAGTTTGATAGCTATAGGAACTGCCGCTGCTTTTATATATTCAGTTCTTGTTTATATTAATCTTTTCATAGAAGATCATCATGTCTATTTTGAGAGTGCTGGTGTTATTTTAACCTTTGTAGCTCTTGGTAAATATTTAGAAGAGAAAACCAAAGGTAAAACTAGTAATGCTGTCAAAAAATTGATTGGTTTACAAGCTAAGAAAGCAACAATTATTCGTGATGGTAAAGAAATTGAAATTGAAATTTCTAGATTGTCAAAGGGTGACTTGGTTGTTGTTAAGGCTGGTGATAGAATTCCGGTTGACGGTTTTGTTATTTTTGGTGAGTCAACAATAGACGAGAGCGCTATAACCGGTGAAAGCATGCCAGTTTTTAAAGAAAAAAATAGTTTAGTTATTGGTGGATCTATTAACAAGACAGGTGTTTTGAGATTTGAGGCGACCAAGGTTGGAAATGATACTATGTTGTCTCAGATTATTAAAATAATGGAAGAGGCTATTTATTCTAAATCTCCTATACAGTTGCTCGTAGACAAAGTCTCATATTATTTTGTTCCTATTGTTATTATCATTGCTATGGTTTCCTTTTTTGTCTGGTATTTTTTAGGTTTTGGCTTATATTTTTCTTTAACTGTTTTTATTTCTGTTTTAATTATAGCTTGCCCATGCTCTCTTGGACTAGCAACACCTACTGCTGTTATGATGGGTACAGGACTAGCCGCTAAAAGAGGAATTCTAATTAAAAACTCTACAGCCTTAGAAATGGCTAATAAAGTTGATGTTGTTGTTTTTGACAAGACTGGCACATTGACAAAGGGAAAGCCAGAACTTGTTGAAATTTTTCCTTTTGATTTTTTAAATGAAAAAACATTAAAAATAGCAAGCTCTTTAGCGGTTAATTCCAATCATCCTCTTTCCAAGGCTGTTAAAAATTATTCCCTGAGCCAAAAGATCGACCAAATAGATATTGATAATTTTGAAGAAAAAGAGGGTATGGGATTAAAGGGTTTTTGTAAGCAACATAAAAGTATGTTGTTGTTAGGTAACAAGAAGTTACTGGAGTCTGAGGGTGTTGTTATAGATGTTTCTACGGAAGAAGTTTTTGATAGAATGTCCAGCGAAGGTAAAACACCTCTATTTGTTACTCATGACAAGAAAGTTGTCGCCCTATTAGCTATTATTGATGATATTAAAGTTAGTGCTTTGAAAGCTGTTAAAAAGATATTTAGTCTTAATAAAGAGGTTTATATAATTACTGGAGATAACGAAAAAGTAGCAAAGGCAATAGCAAAAAAATTGAATATTAATAATTTTTTTGCTAATGTTTTTCCTGGTGATAAGGCCAAGAAAATTAAAGAATTGCAAAAAAAAGGATTTGTTGTTGCGATGGTGGGAGATGGTATTAACGATGCTCCAGCCCTAGCCCAGGCTGATCTTGGGATAGCAATGGCATCTGGTAATGACATAGCTATTGAAGCCGGTGAAATTATATTAATAAAGAATGATTTGATGGACATTCCTTTATCTATTGATATTTCTAGATTTACTTTTAAAAAGATAAAACAAAATCTTTTTTGGGCTTTTATTTATAACACTATAGGGATAACGGTTGCTGCGGGATTATTTTATTCTTTTTTTGGTGTATTGTTAAATCCTATGATTGCCGCACTAGCAATGTCGTTTTCTTCAGTTAGCGTAGTTGCGAATTCTTTATTTATGAAAACTTATCGATATTAAATATGAAAAAAATAATTTTTTTATTACTTTTAATTATTCTTTTTATCTTTCTTTTTTTTGTGAAAAGCAAGGAAAGAGAAGAGAGGCCAATTGTTACTAGTTTTAATGAGTGTCTAGAGGCTGGATATATGATTATGGAAAGTTATCCTCGTCAGTGCAGAACTCCTGACGGTGTTTTATTTGTTGAAAATATTGGTAATATTTTAGAAAAGGTTAATTTAATAAGGGTATCATCTCTAGTTGCTAATGACAGGGTGTCTAGCCCACTGAACATATTTGGTGAGGCTCGTGGTTATTGGTTTTTTGAAGCTGATTTTCCAGTAGAGTTAATTAATTCATCTGGTGATATAATTTCTTTTGGTATTGCTACGGCAAATGATGATTGGATGACGGAAGATTTTGTTTCTTTTGATCTAGTCCTCGAGTTTGATAAGCAATTAACTGGGAGTGAAGGTAAAATAGTTTTTAAAAAAGATAATCCTTCTGGATTAATTGAGCATGATGATTTTTTAGAAATACCAATTATTTTTAATTGACATTAATAATATTTTCTGATAATCTTTTTTTAGTATAGAACCTTAAAATTATATATATGATGGGATCAAAAAATGGATTCGGAATTTATGTGGTTCCAGGATTCGATTTAAAAAAACCTTTTTTGGGGAGCCCGATGACAGGGGTTGCGTTAGTTCAAAGAAAAGTGCCTGTTAAAATAGGCAAGGCCTCCAACAAGCTGATTCGTAGTTAATTTATTTATAGAGTCTTTTTTTAGGCTCTTTTTTGTTTTTATGATATAATATAAATATGAATAATAAAAAAATAGCTATATTTGATATTGATGGAACAATTTTCCGCTCAAGCCTGTTGATAGAGTTGGTTGAGCTTTTGGTTAGTGAAGGTCTTTTTCCTGAAAGCGCCAAAGATGAATATGTGGATGCATACAAAAAATGGTTCAATAGAAGTGGTTCATATGAGGACTATATTTCTGGCGTGATTTTAGCTTTTGAGAAGAATATAAAGGGAATTAATTATGATGTTTTTGTTGAAGCTTCTAGACAGGTAGTTGAGCTTAATAAAAATAGAGTATATAGATATACCAGAGACCTTGTTAAGAAATTAAAATCTGAAGAGTACTATTTAATAGCCATATCTCATTCTCCCAAAGAATTAGTACAAGATTTTTGTCAAAGTTTGGGATTTGATAAGGTTTATGGATGGGTTTACGAAAACAAAGAAGGTTTTTTGACCGGCAAGTCTCTTCATCTAGATTTAATATCAAATAAATCTAAAATTTTAGATCGTATTATAAAAAAAGAAGGATTAAAACTTAAAGATTCTATTGGTGTCGGTGATTCAGATGGTGACATATCTTTTCTAAGTCTTGTTGATAATCCAATTTGTTTTAATCCTAATGGTAAATTATACAAAGAGGCAAAGAAAAAATCTTGGCCGATAGTAGTTGAAAGAAAAGACGTTATATATGAAAATCTATAAAGATATTATAAAAGATTTACAGGTTGAAATAGATCAAGATTATAAAATTGGTTGTATTAATTTTTTTAAGGAAAAAATTACTTTACATGGAGTTAGGACGCCTATTGTTAGAAAAATTGCTAGAAAGTATTTTAAAGAAAAGATAAGGTTTTTTAATAAAGAAGAATTATTTAATTTGTGTGAAATTCTTTTAAAAAGCGACTATAATGAAGAAGCTACTATTGCTATTCAGTTTTTGAAATTAAGATTGTCAGATTTACGTAGAAACGATTTTAAAAAATTAGAAGGATATTTAAAAAAATATATAAACAATTGGAGCAAGGATGATGATTTCTGTACGCATGTTCTTGGTCATATGATTGGCAGGTATCCAGAACTTAGAAGTGAGTTGTTCAAGTGGTCAAGATCAAGTAATATGTGGGTTAGAAGGGCTTCAGCCGTTAGCCTGATTTCAATAATTAAAAGTAGTCTCTCAGAAGCTTTTGAAATTTCTAAAATCTTAATGAGCGACAAGGAGGACTTGGTTCAAAAGGGTTATGGCTGGACACTAAAAGTCGCCTCTAATTATTATCAAAAAGAGGTTTTTAATTTTGTAATGGAGAATAAAGAGAAGATGACAAGAACAGCTTTGAGATATGCCATTGAAAAAATGCCAAAGAATTTAAAAATTAAAGCCATGAAAATTTAATATGTTTTTAATACTAGATATTGGAGCCACAAATACAAAATTGTCTCTCTCTAGGGATCTGAATAAAAGTTTGTCTTTTCAAATTTTTAAAACAAACCAAAACTTTGATTTGTGGTTTTCTGAAGTTGTTTCAAGGGTCAATGATTTTGGTCCTTTAAAGGGGATTGTCCTAGCTCTACCAGGAGTTTTAAGTGATAAAAGGGATAGGTTGATTAATTGTCATAACTTACCGAAGTGGACAAATAAGAAAATTAAGAATAGATTTGATAAAGAGTTTAAATGTCAGACATATATTTTTAATGATGCAAATTTGGCGGCCTTAGGTGAGGCTACTTTTGGATCTGGTAAGGGATTTAAGAGTGTATATCACATAATGATAGGGACTGGATTGGGAGGCGCTAGAATAATAGACTCAAAAATAGATTATTTTAATTCAGGTTTTGAGCCAGGCCATCAGATTGTTAAAATCGGTGACAATGGAGATATGGTTAGTTTGGAGTCACTAGTCTCTGGTAAGAATTTTTTTAAGATATACAAAATAAAAGCTGAAGATTGTAATAATGAAGAAATATGGAGCGAGGTTAGTAGATATTTGTCAATTGGCTTAATAAATATTAGCACCATAATATCTCCAGATATAATAACTATTGGTGGTGGTCTTTCAAAAAAGACTATCTTATTAAAATTATTAAAAAAACATTTTAATAAAGATTTAAAAGTGATAAAACCACCAAAAATTTTAAAAGGAAAACTAGGTGATGAAGCCGCCATTTTTGGTGGTTTTCATTTTTTGAAAAATTTAAATAATAAACATGGGTAAATTTCTAAAAAGAGTTATAATAAAAAAAGAAATTAAAAAAGTTCAGTTTTTGAAGTATTTATCAAAGCAGCAGAGAGATATATTTATAAAAAGTACTAAAGACTTTTATGGAAAAAAGATAATTCATATAAACGCAACTGCTAAGGGTGGTGGAGTGGCTGAACTATTACAGAGTATTATTCCTTATTCAAAATCTTTGGGGATTCAAAGTGAATGGTACGTAATTAATCCAAATATTGGAGGTAATTTTTTTAAAACAACTAACAAATTTTTTGATGGACTGCAGGGGAGAGAGGTTGAAATTAATAATAGTGACTGGAGAGAGTATGAAGTTAAGAGTAGGTTAATGGCCAAGGAGATTGATAAAATAGATTGTGATATTTTAGTTATTCATGACACTCAACCCCTTCTAGCTGGTTATCTTTCTCAAGTTAAATGTAGGAAGATTTTCTATAATCATGTAGATACCTCATGTCCGTTTAATAAAGTTTGGAATAAGTTATATGATACAATTAACTCTTATCAAGAAATAATATTTAGTAATAAAGATTTTGTTAATAATAATTTAGATAAAAATAAGGTAAAAATATTTACTCCAGCTATAGACCCTTTATCAAAGAAGCAGGAAAAGGTATCTAGAGACAAGGCCAGAAGGTATTTATCAGAAAAAGGAGACATACCTCAAAAAGGATCTTTAATTGTCCAGGTTTCCCGATTTGACCACTGGAAGAACCCCATAGGCTTAATCGAAGCTTTTAGATTGATGAAAGAAAATAATTTATTGTTAAATGATACTAAACTAGCTCTAGTTGGATTTAATTCGGCCAAAGATAACCCATTGGCAGAGATAGCTTTTAAGGAGGTATTAGATTTTACCTCTAAGGATAATAATATTTATCTTTTTTATAGGCCCAGCGGTAAAAACATCATTGAATTTACTATGATGGCTCAAAATGCTGCCGATATTGTCGTTCAGAATTCCATTAAAGAGGGCTTTGGGCTAACTGTATCTGAGGCTATGTGGAAAGGTAAGGCCGTTATTGGTGGTCCCGCCTCTGGTATAAGGAAGCAGATAGTTAATGGCAAGAATGGCCTCATAGCTAAGGATGTAAAAGATTTAGCCAAAAAGATGGAAATTCTATTACTAAACCCAAAGAAGAGAAGGGGGTTAGGAATTGAAGCTAAAAAGAAGGTTAGAGATAGTTTTTTGTTTTCCAGATTTATTGTTGATTTTCTTAAAGTTTGTTTTTCTAGTTTTTAAGTAGCTTTAATTTTACAAAATTATAAATATAAAGTATAGTATACAGGTAATTATAATTAATTTTTTTAAAAAAAATATGGCAAAAAGAAGTACTGGTGTTGGTAAAGGTAAGAAGTCAAAATCTCACAAAACAGCCAAACGCCTAGAAGTGAAGAGAGTAATGCTTGAAGAAAAAGCTGCTAAAAGAAAGAAAGGATAATAATTAAAATATAATAAATATATGGAGGAATTAAATCAAGTATTTGGTAACTATGCATTGATTGTGTTTTTATTGATTCTTTGGACTATACCATGGAAGGCTGTTGCCTTGTGGAAGTCAGCTAGAAGTGGTCATAAAGTGTGGTTTATAGTTTTAATGTTTGTTAATACTTTAGCAATACTGGATATATTGTATATATTCTTCTTTAATAAAAAGAAGGTATAGTTTTTTTGTATAAATAATTTTAATAAAAATGGGCGAACTTAAAATATTAGGTAAAATAGATTTAAGTGGTTTTGAGGCTAGAAAAGAAAGGCCCAACCTAGAAAAAGTTAGTGGTATACTTAAATCTAAAATGGAGTCACTGTGCATAGAGACTAGCAAAAATTTCCCTGGCTTTATGGATGAGGATGGCAGTATAAAAATGGAGGGTGATGAATCTGCTTCTCATGGAGAGTTGATTAGAGCCAAGGAGGAGGGATGGGCTAAACTCGAATATCTAAACATAGAAGACTGGAATAAGAGAAAAGAGAAGAAAGACTCTAATTTAGCTGAAATCGCAATAACCTTAATCTTGCATGAAAAATTAAAAGACAGGTTTTTAGTTGCCAGAGCTTCGAAGTATGACGATTATGAAAACGGCATAGACCATGTTTTGCTAGATAAGGAAACAGGGTCTGTTGTTTGTGGTTTTGATCAAGTTCTTGGTATGGGGAAACATGATGGCTCTGATAAGAAAAAAGATAAAGTACAAAATATTATAAAAAAAGGTGGGGCTAGGCTTGAATATGGCTGTACAATAAATGAGAACGGAGAATTAATTAGGAAAAAGCTAACAAATATCCCTTCTTTCTTCTTGGGAATATCAAAGGATGATCTAGATAAGCTCCTATTAAAGGTCCAGAAAAATGAAAATATTACAGACTTTTCTGATAAAATAATGAAAGATATGATTAACTCTTTAGATGGTCAATTTGAAGAGGTTAAAATGATTGCCGAAAACAATAACTCCGATCACGAAAAACTATTGGAAAATATTGAAAATTTTAGAAAATCTTTAGACATTATTAAAGAAATAGCCTCCTAGTTATTATTATGTTCTATAAATCTCTTGAAATATTAAAAAAAATAGAAGAAAAAGGTTTTGAAGCTTACCTAGTGGGTGGTTGTGTACGTGATTTGTTGATGGGCAAGGAGCCTAATGACTTTGATATAACTACCAACGCTTTGCCAGAAGAACTTCTTAAAATATTAGATGATTCCAGGTATGAGAATGACTTTGGAACTGTTTTGTTACCTATTAGGGATGAAAATGGTAAATCTATCTCGGTTATAGAGATAACTACATATCGTAGTGAAAGCGGCTATCGTGATCATCGTCGACCAGACGAGGTTGTTTTTGAAAAAGAATTAGATAAAGATTTGTCTCGTCGTGATTTCACAGTTAATGCGATGGCCTTATGTTTACCTGGTGATAATCAAGGCAAGTATAATTCTAAAAGAGTTGATATAAATAAAGAGGAGATGTATTTAGTTGATTTTTTCGGAGGTCTGAAGGATATTAATCTGAAAATTATTAGAGCTGTGGGAGAACCAGTTGATCGTTTTAAAGAAGATGCTCTTCGTATGATGAGGGCGGTTCGTTTCTCTTGTCAATTAAATTTTGAATTAGAGCCAAAAACAGAGAGAGCTATAAATAAAATGGCCGGGAGTATTAAATTTATTGCAAAAGAAAGGATTAAGGATGAATTAGTTAAAATATTATCATCAGACTCTCCGTCTGAGGGTATAGAAAGGTTGAAAGATTTTAAATTGTTACAGTATATAATACCCGAGTTGCTTTTAGGGGAGAAAATGCAGCAAAATCATCATCATATTTATACAGTTTTAAAGCATAATATATTATCTTTGAAATATTGTCCTAGTAAAAAGTGGCAAGTTCGTTTAGCAGCCTTGCTACACGATATTGGCAAACCAGCTTCGATGAAGATTGTTGATGGAAAAAGAACTTTTTATAATCATGAATATATAGGGACTAAGATTGCAAGAAAAATATTGGAACGTTTAAAGTTTTCTCGCGATGATACTGAGATGATTGTTAATCTGGTAAAAAATCACATGTTTTACTATAATGTGGGAGAGGTCACAGCAGCCTCAGTTAGGAGGCTTATTGCTAAGACCGGTAGAGAAAATTTAAAGGATCTAATAGATTTGAGAGTAGCTGACCGACTTGGCTCAGGAACTCCCAAGGCCATGCCTTACAAGCTTCGTCATTTGCAATATATGATGGAAAAAGTGCAAAATGACCCAGTTTCTGTTAAAATGTTAAAAGTTAATGGAGATATGATGATATCTGATTTAAAGATGTCTCCAGGCCCTAAAATGGGGGCAATTTTGGATGTCCTATTGGCAGAGGTTCTGGAAAGCCCAGAGTTAAACGAAAAGGATATCCTGGTGTCAAAAGTTAAGGAGCTTGATAAATTAAATTTGGAAGAATTGAGGGAGAGGGCTAGAGAGATTATAGAGGACAAGAGGGAGGAGGACGATAAAAATATTAAAAGAAAATTCAAGGTTTAAATTATGTTGTTGACTTGATATATTTAAGTTGTTATAATTGTAATACAAAGTATTACAATTAATTTTAAAAACATGAGAGAAGTTATTAATATTTCTTTACCGGCCACAATGGCAAAAACCGTTAAGATGGCCGTAAAGAGGGGTGAGTATGCTTCTACTAGTGAATTTTTCAGATCATTACTTAGAAGGTGGCAAGAAGAATTTTTGTTAGAGGAGCTTGAGGAAAGTAGATTGGAAATTAAAAATGGCAAAGGTAAAAAACTTAGATCACTTAAGGATTTAAGATGATGTTTTTATGGATATTATTTATAGTCAAAAGTTTTCTAAAGAGTATAAAAAGATTCCAGATAATATAAAGAAGTTAGCCGAAGATAAAGAGGTGCTATTTAGAAAAAACCCTTTTGATTTAAAATTAAAAAACCACAGATTGAGAGGTAAATTAAAGAGTTTCTATTCCTTTTCAATAGATTATAAGTATAGAATTATTTTTGAATTTTCAAAAGATAAGAAAAAGGTTTATTTTCATTTAATAGGTAAACATGATATATATAATTAATAAAAAATAATATGAAAAAAATATTCATTGTTTTTAGTTTGTTTTTATCAGTATTAGTTCTATCTTCTTGTAGTGTTGGCAAAGAAGCTAATATTCAAGAACCAGAATTAATTATTGATGGTTTTGTAATAAATGACTTGGATGATGTTAATTATCTAGGTTTTGGACCTATGGTTTCCGTTCCTGGCCCGATTGGAACATTTTCTGAATTAAACAATTATGTCTTTGAGGTTGTAGGCCCAAGAGATGCTGACAATATTATTGAAGAGCTTATTATTAATAACAGCGTCGTAGTTCAACCAGAGATTGCAAGTATTGAAGGGGTTGAATACGTTAAATGGTCTGAGGGTGTAGATTGTGATCAGAGAGCATTGGAAATTATAGGGTATGATAAAAATTATAAGTTATATAATATTAGCTGTTTGAATAATCAAGAATATGATTTTAATTATTTAGAATCTATTGCAAGCGATATTATTATTAATAAATCAATTTCAAGTATTAAAAATTAATTAGTATGAATAATAAATTTTTTCTTTTGATTTTTATATTGTTTTTGAGTGGCGTTGCTTTTTCAGTGTATTCAAGCGCTGAGCCAAAAAAAATTGAATATCAAAAAGATGATAATAAAAAAAATATGATTGAATTAAATAGAGATATTTTAGAAAAATATTCTCAAGCTGAATTTAAAACTAGCGAAGGTGATTTTGTTATAAAGTTCTTTAACGAGCAAATGCCAGAGACAGTGACTAATTTCTTAACTTTAGCTGAGAGTGGTTATTTTGATGGTATTAAGTTTCATAGGGTTATTGCCGACTTTATGATTCAAGGTGGTGACCCCTTAACTAAGGATGACTCATCTCTTGGTATGTGGGGTACAGGTGGTCCTGGTTATGCTATAGCTGACGAGCATGTTCCTGGTTTAAGTAATTTAAGAGGAACTATTTCTATGGCTAATTCTGGGCCTAATTCTGGCGGGTCTCAATTTTTTATAAATGTTAGAGATAATACATTTTTAGACTTTGACAAAGAACCTCTATCTAGCAAGCATCCTGTTTTTGGCGAAGTTGTTTCTGGTATGGATGTTGTTGATAAAATTTCTAATGTTTCAAAGGATGTAATGGATCGTCCAGAAAAACCAGTCATTATAGAGAAGGTTAATTTGATGAAATAAAGTTTATGAATATATATTTGGATAATGCAGCTACAACCAGGGTTGATAAGAGAGTTATAAAAAAGATGTTGCCTTATTTTGATAATAAATACACTAATGCCTCTTCCATTCATTTTCCTGGACAGGAAAATGATATAGAGATAAATAACTGCAAGAAGGAAATAGCTAGTGTTCTAAATGGGAACAGTCAAAATATTGTTTTTACATCTGGAGCAACAGAATCTAACAACCTAATAATCAAAGGGGTTATGAGGGCTAATGTTAATAAAGGTAAACACTTTTTAATATCAGCTATTGAACACCCATGTGTTATGGAGTCAGCCAGAGAGCTTCTGGGTGAAGGTTTTGAGTTTGACTATGTACCAGTTGATAAAAATGGTGTTGTTGTTTTAAGTGAATTGGAAAAAAAGATTAGACCTGATACTGTTTTAATATCTATTATGGCAGTTAATAATGAAATAGGCAGTATTCAGCCGATGATTGAGATTGGTAAAATAGCCAAGAGAAATGATATATATTTTCATACAGACGCTGTTCAAGCTGTGCCTTATTTAAAGATTGATATTAAGAAGTGGCAAGTCGATTTTTTAAGCTTGTCAGCTCATAAGTTTTATGGACCTAAGGGCGTTGGCTTAGCCTATATTGATAAAAATATCAAGATAAGGCCAATAATTGTTGGTGGTGGTCAAGAGGATGGTATAAGGGCTGGAACATATAACCTGCCAGGCATAGTGGGTATGACAGAAGCTTTAAAGTTGTCATATCAAGAGAGGGATAGTTATTTAAAGGAGGTTAGAAATATAAGAGATTATTTCTGGCAAGAAATAAAGAAGAAAATTAAAAATATTAATCTAAATGGTGATTTAAAAAATAGAACTCCCAATAATTTAAACATTATGTTTAAAGGAATAGAAGGGGAGGCTATATTAATAGATCTTTCACTTAAGGGTATCCATGTTTCTACTGGGTCAGCTTGTTCTGCTCAGAATTTAAGGACATCTTCCGTTATTAAGGCGTTGGGTGTTGAAGATGATTATATGAATAGTAATATTCGCTTCACCTTTGGTAGGTATAATAAGAAAAGCGAAGTGGATTATACTATTGATAAATTAATAAAAACAGTGGAAAGACTAAGGTCTTTTACACCGATTAAATAAATAATTAAATTTTAAGTATATGGCATTAAATTATAGTAAAGAAACATTAAAACACTTTAGAAATCCAAAGAATATTGGAGAAATAAAAAATCCAGATGCATTTGCCGAAGTTGGTAATATGGTTTGCGGTGATCAATTAGCCTTCACTTTAAAAGTGGAGAAAAATAAGATAAAAGATATTAAGTTTTTATCATTTGGTTGTGCTTCTAATATAGCCACTGCCTCAGTAATGACAGAAATGGTTAAAGGTATGACTCTTGAAGAAGCTAAGAAATTTGATTGGAATAAGATAGTTGGGGAACTTGAAGGGTTGCCAAGTCAAAAAGTTCATTGTTCCGTTCTAGCTGTTGAAGGTTTAAAGAAGGTGATATTAAATTACGAAGAAAAAAATAAAAAATAAAAAATATGAATCCTGTTTATCTTTATATTGTAGGTGCTTCATTCCTAACATCCTTAATTTCTCTTGTCGGTGTTTTGTTTTTAAGTTTTTCAACCGATAGGTTAAAAAGAATGTTGATGTTTCTAGTTAGTTTGTCTGCTGGATCTCTTTTAGGTGGAAGTTTTCTACACTTATTACCAGAATCTATAGAACACTCAATAGCGCATGGTCATAATCATTTTGATGGTATTTGGTATGGCGTTTTGTTTGGTATAATTATATTTTTTATATTAGAAAAAATAATTCATTGGCGCCATTGTCACATTCCAACATCAAGCGACCATATTCATCCTGTTGGTCCTATGAACTTAGCAGGAGACGCCTTGCATAATTTGATAGATGGAATGATAATTGCAGGTGCTTTTTTACTTGATGTTAGACTAGGAGTAGTAACAACCATAGCTGTTATTGCGCATGAGATACCGCAGGAAATTGGTGACTTTGGTGTTCTTATTCATGCTGGGTATAGTGTAAAAAAGGCTTTGTTTTTCAATTTTTTGTCGGGTCTTTTTTCTTTGATAGGTGCTATTTTAGTTATATTTATAGGAACTTTTTCCGATAATTTTATTGATTTTATAATTCCAATAACCGCGGGTGGATTTATTTATATTGCTACAGCAGATTTAATACCAGAGTTAAAAAAAGAATGTGGAATATCTAAATCATTAAAACAATTACTAGGAGTATTTTTAGGAATTTCTTTTATGATTATTATTAAATTCTTTTTTCATATCCATTAATTATGTTTAGTAGATTAAAAGAGCATTTTTTAAAATTTGATTGGATAGTTTTTTCTTCAGTTTTATTACTGTCTCTTTTTGGCTTGGCGGAAATATATAGTGTGGCGCTAGGTAAAGAATCTTTTAGTTTGGATAATTTTAACAACCAAATATTATATATAGCATTAGGAATAATTTCTGTTTTTTTATTATCATTTATTGACTATAATGCTATTAAAAGTTTTAGTAATTATTTTTATGTATTTGGTGTTTTTATCTTAGTTTTGGTTCTTTTTGTCGGTAAGACAGCTAGGGGAACTACGGGGTGGTTTGAGGTTTTTGGTTTTAGTATTCAACCAGTTGAATTTGCTAAAATTATTTTAATAATATTTTTAGCTAGATTTTTTTCTAACACATCTTTAAGAGGCAGACCGTTCAAGATTTTTAGTATATCTTTTCTGGGATCTTTTTTCTTAATATTTTTAGTATTATTACAACCAGACTTTGGCCCTTCTGCCATTATGGCGGCATTTTGGTTTTTAATGTTTGTTCTTGCTGGCAACTTGAAATGGAAACATATATTGATTATAATTATACCCTTCATAGCTGTAGCATCTCTATCTTGGACTTTTTATCTGAAAGATTATCAGAAGAGTAGGATATTGGTGTTTTTAAATCCAGCTGAAGATTCTTTGGGCGAGGGTTATAATGTTTCTCAAGCTTTGATAGCTGTTGGTTCTGGAGGTTTGACTGGTAGAGGTATTGGATTTGGGTCTCAATCGCAACTTAAGTTTTTACCAGAGGCTCAAAATGACTTTATTTTTTCTGTTATTTCTGAAGAATTAGGCTTCCTAGGCTCATCTTTACTACTGTTGTTGTTCTTTATTCTGTTTTCCAGGTTGTTATTTTTAGTCAAGCGTATGAAGGATGATTTTTCTGTTTTTCTCATTTTGGGTGGCTTGGTCTTGATTTTTATTCAAATGTTTATTAATATTGGTATGAACATCGGAATAATGCCGGTTGTTGGTATATCCTTACCATTTGTTAGTTATGGTGGTAGCGCGACAATAGCCAGTTTTGTTTTGATAGGTTTAATACAGAGTGTTATAATCGGATCGAAGAATTAAATTAAATTAATAAAGTAATTAAAAGTTTAGAATAAGAAAATATTTATTCACTTTTATTTTTTAAAATTAAATATATGGATCTTAAATTAAAAGCAGAAAAAAGAGAGAGGAAAGAAAAATTAGAAAACGATTTTGTTGCTGGTGTTATCTATGGACCAAGCAGTGAGCCAGAGTCTTTAAAATTAAATCGCAATGAATTCGTTAAGGTTTATAAGGTTGCTGGTGAATCAAACCTTATTGAATTGGATTTTAACGGGAAAAAGGTTAACGTTTTAGTTAAGGACACTCAAAAACATCAAACAAAGGATAATTTTATTCACATTGATTTCTATGAGGTTGATATGACCAAGACAATTACAACAGAAATACCTTTGAATTTTGTTGGAGAATCTAAGGCTGTTAAGGCTTTAGGTGGTTTGTTGGTTAAGAATATGGACGAGCTGTCAGTTGAATGTCTACCTTTAGATTTAGTTGATCACGTTGATGTTGATATATCAGTTCTAGACGAGATTGGAAAATCTATTCACGTTGAAGATATTTCCATATCTTCAAAGATTAAAGTTTTTAACAATCCTAGAGATCTAGTTGCTTCAATTATTGAGCAAAAAGATGAGGATGACAAAAAGACCGAGGTTGCAGAAGTTAAAGTTGATGATTCAAAAAAGAAGGAAAGTGCTCCAAGCTCAACCGATAAAAAATAATTGTTATTTAGTTTAAACTTTTAAAAAAATATGCTAAGATTTGTTGCTAATAAAAAAATAGCTTTCATTTTCTTAGCATTTTTTTTATTTATAGCTAGTATTTCTAATGCGAGTGCTAGCACTAATATAGATGATCCATATTATGAAAATCAATGGTATTTAAAAAAAATTGGGTATAATTATGTTCATGATTATGGACTAAGAGGGCAATCACCTATAATAGCGGTTATAGACTCTGGAGTAGATATTGATCATCCTGATTTAGTTGGTAATATTTGGGTTAACAAGGGCGAGATTCCTAATGATGGAGTTGATAATGATTTAAATGGCTTTATAGACGATGTCTATGGTTGGAATTTTGTTGAAAATAATCCAAACCCTAGACCAATTATAAATAGCAGATCAAATGACGATGGTTTAAATCATGGAACAATGATAGCTGGTATTATTGCTGCTAAAACTAATAATGGCATTGGTATAAGCGGGATAGCCTCTAATTCAAAGATAATGGCCCTTAGAGCCCTGGATGATAAGGGGGAGGGCAAGGTAAATGATGTTATTAGGGCTATTGATTATGCTGTTAAAAATGGAGCAAATATTATTAATTTGTCTTTTTCTGGTGATGCATATAATAAAGCGTTTGAAGATGCTATTGATAGAGCTCATAGGGCTGGAGTTATAGTTGTTTCCGCTGTTGGTAATAAGAATTTTAATTTAAACCAGAATCTAGCCTATCCATCTTGCTTTACTTTTGACAGTTCTGAGAATGCTATAATTGGGGTTGCTTCTTTGGATACATTAAATCAGAAAGCTAGTTTTTCTTCTTATGGCTCAAACTGTGTAGATATTTCAGCTCCTGGTGTTAGTTTTTTCTCTACATCTTTTTATGACGAAGTGGAAAAAGACTATATTGAATATTTAGGCTATTGGTCTGGCACCTCAATGTCAGCAGCTGTTGTTAGTGGAGTGATAGCCTTGATTAAAGAAGTGAATCCTAAATTGAGTAAAAATGAAATTTTAGAAGTTCTTTTTAAGAGTTCTGATAACATTTCGATGCTTAACTCTAAATATGGAAGTGACTTAGGTTCCGGTAGTGTTAATGCTTTTAACTCTGTTCGTTGGGCTGATGAAAAGTGGGATAATATGAATGGTAAGTTTTTATTATATCCACAAAATAAAGTTGAGAATTATAGCTCTAGTGAAAATCCATATAATTTTAAAATAGTTAATAATAAATATGATTTCGTCGATAGCCTTAGTTTAGATGAAAATAATTTTTATAATAAAACAAGCATCACCATTGGAGATGTTGACGGTGATGGTCTGTTAGATATAGTTATTGGTTCTGGGCTGGGAGATTCTCCCTATGTTAAAATATTTGACATCAAGGGTAATTTGAAGGGGCAATTTTTCGCCTATGACGAAAAGTTTAAAGGGGGAGTAAATGTTGCTCTAGGTGACATAGATGGAGATGGAAGTTTAGATATAGTAACTGGAGCTGGGCCAGGTGGAGGTCCTCACGTTAGAATATTTGACATCAAGGGTAATTTGAAGGGGCAATTTTTCGCCTATGACGAAAAATTTAAAGGGGGAGTAAATGTTGCTCTAGGTGACATAGATGGAGATGGAAGTTTAGATATAGTAACTGGAGCTGGGCCAGGTGGAGGTCCTCACGTTAGAATATTTAACTCTAGAGGAATATTAACTGGTCAGTTTTTTGCTTATGAAAATAATTTTCACGGAGGAGTTAAGGTTGCCGTGGCTAATATTTATGGCAGTGATACCAAGAGAAATAAGGAGATAGTAGTTGCTCCTGGTGCTGGTAGATTAGCCGAGGTTAAGATTTTTGATAATTTTGGGAAAGAGAGAAAAAGTATAGTTGCATATTCTGACAAGTTTAAAGGAGGGGTAAATTTGTCTGTTGCTGACATAAATAAGGATGGCCTTGATGAAATAATAACCGGGGCTGGGCCAGGTGGAGCTCCTCATGTTAGAGTTTTTGATGGTGGGGGAAAGCTTGCTAAGTCTTTCTATGGCCTAGATGTTAGTTTTTCAGGTGGTATTATTCCTGTATATATAGAAGATTATAAGCAAAACGTTGATTATTAACTCGTAAAAGTGTATAATGTTATTATTAAAATTAAAATATTATTATGTCCCCAGTAATTTTTGATAAAAAAAATATATTAGTTCTAGGTGGCGCTGGATTTATAGGGTCTAATCTTTGTGACGAATTATTAAAAGAAAATAAGGTTATTTGTGTTGATAATTTTTGTAGCAGTACTGCTAAAAATATAGAACATTTATTACCTAATCCTAATTTTGTCTTTATAAATCATGACATGAATAACGAATTGAATTTAGAGACTTTGCAAGAGTTGGATAAATTTAAAATATCTTTTCAGGGTATTCAGGAGATATATAATCTAGCATGTCCAATGTCTCCTAAGAATTTTGACAAAAATAAAGAGATTATAGTTTTAGCCAATTCTTTGGTTATTAAAAATGGTCTTGATATAGCATTGAAGTATAAGTCTAGCTACATGCACTTTTCTTCTTCTGTTGTTTATGGTTTACGTAAGAATGGTGAGAATAACAAAAAAGTAAAAGAAGACTATATAGGAAGCGTTGATTTTTTAAGCAGTAGGGCTTGCTATGATGAAGGAAAGAGGTTCGCTGAAACTTTGATTAATACATACAAAGAAGTTCATGGCCTAGATACAAAGATTATAAGAGTTTTTAGAACTTATGGACCGAGAATGGCCTTAAGAGATGACCAAATGCTTCCTGATTTTGTTAATAATGCTTTAAATAATGATGATATAGTTATATTCGGTGATAATGACTTTTCTTCAACACTATGCTATGTTGATGATATTATTGATGCAGCTATCAAGGTTATGAGATCAAATCAGAGTGGGCCATACAATGTTGGTTGCGAAGTTGACGTTAGACTGTATGATGTTGCTAGAATGATTATAGATATAACTGATTCAAAATCAAAAATAGTTTTTGAAGAGAGCAAATTGTTTATGTCTGAATTATTTATACCTGATACCTATAAAATTAGAAATGATTTTGGCTGGATGCCAGTTGTAACATTGGAGAATGGTTTGAAGAAGGCTATTTTAGATTTACAGGCAAATAAGCAGATGAGAAGCTTTTAAATCGCAGCTCTTGCTATTTTTTTAAAAATGATGTATAATTATATTGTTTGAAACAAGACTTTGTTCTAATAGATTCTTACGTGAGTTAAACTTAGTGAGAGAGAGTTAGATAGAGGGTCGACTTGTTTTTTTTATTTAACGTAAGAATGTTTACCATGAAAAAATTATTTGTAGGAAGCCTACCTTTTTCTACCAGAGAAGATGAATTGAAAGATTTATTTTCACAAGCTGGTACTGTTGAGTCAGCTATTATCATTATCGATAAAATGACTGGCAGATCAAAGGGTTTTGGTTTTGTTGAGATGTCTTCTGAGGAAGAAGCTCAAAAAGCTGTTTCAATGTTTGACGGTTCTGATCTTGGTGGAAGAAATATCGTTGTTAACGAAGCTAAGCCACAAGAAGATCGTCCTCGTTTTGACAGGAGATAGTATATAAAATTAAATAGCCCTTTACAGGGCTATTTTTTTTATTGTATAATTAAACCACATGACATTAGATTTATTAAAAGAAGCTTTTAAGGATAAACCAAGTTTTAGACTTAAGCAAGCTATAAAATTAGTTTTTCAAGACTTTATAGAGGATTGGGATGAGGCCTCTGTTTTTTCTATTGATCTTAGAAAGGAGTTAAATAAAAAAATACCTCTAAATATAAAATCTGAGATATTTCTATCTAGGGATAAGAAATCTGGGAAAGCAATAATACAATTAATTGACGGATCAATGGTTGAGGTTGCTCTTATGAGTCACAAAGATAATAGAAACACTGTTTGTGTTTCATCTCAGGTTGGTTGTCCATTAGCTTGCAAATTCTGCGCTACAGGCAAGATGGGATTTAAAAGGAATCTGGACTATAGTGAGATTTTAATTCAAGTCTTGTTTTGGGCTAGACATTTAAAGACAAGAAACTCTAGAGTTACTAATATTGTTTTTATGGGGATGGGAGAACCTCTTTTAAACTATGAAAATGTTTTTAAGTCTATAAAATTCTTGCACGATAAAGATTTTTTCAATATTTCATCTAGAAAAATATCCGTATCTACTGTTGGTATCTTTGATGAAATAAAAAGACTCAGTGACGAGAAAGTTGTTGTGAACTTGGCCGTATCACTTCATTCTGCTAATGATAACACTAGGAAGAAATTAATGCCTTATGCTAAAGCGATAAAAATAGGGAAGTTAATGGAGGCTGTTGATTATTACATTAAAACTACAGGCAGGAAGGCTATGTTAGAGTATTTAATGATTAAGGGTGTAAATGATGGTCACAGGGACCTAGAAGAGTTAATCAGGCTAGTAAAGGGTAAAAATCTCTTAACTGTTAACCTTATTCCATATAATATAACAAGTACTAGTGATCAGTTTGAACCATCCGGCAGAGAAGTGGTTAGAAAATTTAAGAATTCATTAATGAGAGCGGGTATTAATGTTATTGAGAGATATAGATTTAATCAAGATGTTTTTTCGGCTTGTGGACAAATGGCCCTTAAGAAGAAGTCTTGACATATTTATTCTTTTTGCTATAATTACAACATAAACTGCAGACAGTAAGCATTATAAGACTTACCGAGGTTTTTAGATTAATTTTTTTATTTTGTCTAAATTCAGTCTGCTTTTTAAAAGCAGTTTTTTTATTTAATACTTAAATTTATATATTTTATGCCAAAGAACAAAGAACAGAAGCAAGAGATACTAGATGATTTAAACGATAAAATTAATCGTTCTAAGTCAGTTGTTTTCGCTAGTTTTGACGCTTTAGGAGTTAAGGATAATGAGGAATTAAGAAAAAAATTAAAGCAAGAAAATGGTGAGTACTTTGTTTCAAAGAAAACACTATTAGATTTAGCTTTTAAGAACAATAATATTTCAGACATAGATATTAAGAATTTGCCAGGAAAGGTAGCTGCTATTTTTGCTTATGAAGATGAAGTTTCTCCAGCTAAGGTTATTTTTAACTTCAAGAAAAGCAATGAGGGTAAAATAACTTTTGTTGGTGGTATCTTGGATGGAAAATTTGTTGGAGCTGAGGATGTTGAAAATTTAGCTCAATTACCAGGAAAACAAGAACTTTACGCAAAGATGGTTGGATCTTTAAATGCTCCTATATCTGGATTTGTTAATGTTTTAGCCGGTAATATTAGAGGTTTGGTTAATGTTTTAAAGGCTATAAGTGAAAAGGATAATAGTTAATATTTAATAATTAATATAAATAATTATTTAAAGTATTTTATTTAATTAAATATTTTAAATAAAACAAAATTATGTCAGAAGAAAAAAAGGTTGTAGAAGTTCCAGCAAAATTTGAATCACTAGTTAGTGAAATTGAAAAAATGAGTGTTTTAGATTTAGCTGAATTAGTTAAAATTTTGGAAGATAAATTCGGTGTATCAGCCGCTGCTCCAGCTATGATGATGGCTGGTGGTGCTATGCCAGGTGCTGCAGCTGATGCTGTAGAAGAAAAAGATAGCTTCGATATCGAAGTTACTGAAGCAGGTGCTAACAAAATTGCTGTTATTAAAGTTGTTCGTGAAATAACAGAAATGGGATTAAAAGAAGCTAAGGATTTAGTTGATGCAGCTCCAAAGGTTGTAAGAGAAGGTGTTAAAAAAGAGGAGGCTGAAGAATTAAAGAAGAAATTAGAAGAAGCTGGTGCAAAGGTTACTTTAAAATAGTTTCCCTAGTTCTAGAAATAAAAAAAGGAAGAGGTTTACCTCTTCCTTTTTTGTTATTCAAACTAACCTTTATGGCATTAACATTTCTTCTTTGTATATCTTGTTTTCATTTAATATGTACAAGGTATTATTTTTTTCATCTATAGTGAAATCTTTTATATCATTTAAGTTTGGTAAATAATACTGACTAAGCAGATCTCCTGTTAATTTGTCAAATTTTATTATTCTTTTATTGCTCTTGTCCAGTATGTAAAGATAATTTGAAACAACTTTAACTGTATTAATTTTTTCCAGTTTAGGGTCGGTATATCCTAAGGATATGTCATTATTCAGGCTTTCTCCTGTTCTGTATTGACTAACAACTCCATTATTGAAAATTATTTCTATATCATAACTCGTATTTATACTTACAATTCCTTCACTGATAGTATTTTTTAGCCATCCTTCTGGGTTTTCGTATTTGTCACCCCTGTTATATCTGTATACTTGATCACTATTTGCCACATAGAGTCTATCCATATAAAGATCAAAATCAAGTGCGCTATCTATATCAATATTAGCTTCTTTGTATTTTACTTCTTTGTTTTTGTTTATTGTTATCAGGTGGGAAGATGTTAAAAGATATATTATATCTCCTTTTTCTTTTGATATTATCTTGCTAGATTTTATTTTGTCAGAATTTTCCAAGATTGTATTTATACCTTCTTTTATGTCTATTGAATAGATGCTCCCATTTTTATCAGATATATACAAGAAACCATTCAAGATTGAAAGGGAAGAACTATCAACATTTTCTTTTAGTAAGTTTAAATGAGTTAGTTCTTTTGGGTTTTCAATTTCTATCATTTTGCTAATTGAGTTTTCTTGTCTTTTTAGCTCTTTTTCTATTTCTGGTAATTCATTCATAGCATCCCTTTCTTTTTGGCTTAAAGATTGTATCTCCTCTCTTAACTCCTGTATTTTTGTAATAGCCTCGTCTTTATTGTTGTATAGTAGTAAGGTGTCAATTTGCCCTTGTTTAGATTTTAATTCTTGTTCTGTTACTATTATCCTTTCTATTTCTACTTCCTTGCTCTCGTTGTTTTTTTGTACCATTAGTTTTATCGCCAAGATTACACATAGGGCTACTATAATTATAGCCACTTTTTTTGTTTTCGATGTATTTTTACTTGAGTTGGTCACCATTTCAATTACCGGGCTTGGTTTGGGCTTGATAGACTCTTTTCTTCTTTTTTCTATGTTTCTGTTAAGATGTTCGAATATATTTATTTTATTTAAAAAAGATAGTATATTTTTTCTGATCCTTTTTTTGTCTATATTTCCTGTTTTTTCTAATATTTTTTGAGTTTCTTTTTCTGACTGAGAAATATCCCTTATGTTTAATAGGTTGTCGTCTCTTTCTTTATTGGAGCTATTTTTTATTATAACGCCAGCAAAATTTGAGTGATTGTTTATTTTCTTCAAGGTGCTCCTTATGTGTTCTTTAGCGCTTTCCAAATTTAATCTTTCTAATATTTCCACCATCTTTTTGTTTAGTAGGTATTGAGCTAAAGATAGTGTTGTGATTATTATGTATGAGTTTGATGGTATTTCACCATTTATTATTGAAGAAAATATTTTTGATCCTTGATTGTCATCTTCTTCTGGTTCATCTTCTGGGTTTATATCGCTCATTTCAAGCTCACCTCTCACTTTTCTTAGTAGAAATGATTTATTACCTCCCAGATTTGATAAAAATATTTCTCCCTCGTAAACAAGACAGACGGTTAAATTAATATTTTTAAGATTTATCTCTATCTTTTCTATGTTTATATAGTCTATTAAATCTCTATTGGTTTTAACCAGGGAAGCCTCGAAAAAAGCCTCTATTTTTAGACTATTAATTTGCTCACTTAATAACATCTTGTCGTTTTTGTAGTAATTGTTCAGCAGAAGATCTTCTATTTTAGCTACTACTTTACGAGCACCAGAGCCAGTTTCACTCGATTCTATAAGTAAGGTTAATTGACCAAATTTCTGGTCTTTGTATTCTATTTTTTTAGCCTGTACTAAACTTTTGTCTAGGTTGTTTAATACATTTAAACTTGCTATTTTTATAAACATATATTATAATTATTATATTATAATAATAGATAAATATTAATTTTATTGAATTATTATTGTAAAAATTTAAACTTAAAAACAATATGTTGGAAAAAATTTTTGGCTCTAAATCAAGGGTTAAACTTTTAAAAATATTTTTATTAAACCCCGATAGCAGTTTTTATATAAGGCAACTATCTAGAGATTTAAAGCTCCAAGTTAACTCTGTTAGAAGGGAGCTTATAAACTTGGAAGAGTTTGGCCTTATTTCCTCTACTAATAATAACATAAATTTATCAGATTTGTCCAATAATTCTGAGCTAGATTCTAGTGCTAAAAAAAAGAGCGATACAGTAGAGTTAACTAGTGGTAGCTTAAAAGATAAAAAGTATTACAAGGTGAACAAAAATTTTATTTTATTCTCAGAGATAAAGTCCCTAATCTTAAAAGCTCAAATACTTTCAGGTGAAAATTTTATTAAAAAATTAAAGGATGTTTGTGATCCTAAATTTATATTACTAGGGGGAATGTTCTTGAACAATGAAGGAGCTCCAACAGATGTGCTTATTGTGGCAAATATTGAGAACCATAAACTTTTGAAAATTATAGATGACCTTGAATCAGAGATGAATAGGTCTATAAACTTTACTGTAATGGATGAAAAGGAGTTCAAATACAGACAGGAGGTTGCCGATGTCTTTTTACACAATGTTTTAAATAATAAAAAAATAATCTTATTAGACAAGATATTAAATGTCTAGTTTTTTAAATATGAAAAAAATGTTTAATATTAAAAATAAAGAAGCATTCTCTTCTTTATTTTCTTTTTTAATAGTTTTATTTCTTTTGATGGTTGTTTTTTATTCAGTCTTTCTTTTTATAAAATTTAAGAATATTAAGAATAATATAGTTCTAGGTCAGGCAAAGATCGAGGAATCTCTTAATCTTTTTTCTGAAGGTGATTTTTTAAATGCTAGCTTTTCAGCCGAGGAGTCTAGTAATTTTTTTATTTTAGCTGTGAATGACCTTGATAGTGTTAAAAATTATTTTATTCTTAAGAGGCTTTCATTTGTTTCTAATAATGTAAACGATTTTTTAACTATTGCTAGGGCTGCTGAAGTTTTAAGTCACTCAGCGAGCAAAACTTTTTACATAGCTCAAGAAGTTGAAGATATAATGGCCGGTAAAAGTTTTGAAAGTTTTTTTGATTTTGATGAGTATGAAAAAGAGAGGGTCTTAAAAGTTCTTTTTGAAAACAGTGCCGAGTTTAATGGGATTAAGGCCAATATTGATTTGTCTATTTTTTATATAGAAAAAGTTAGAGATAATAAATATTTAATTCGTTATGATAGCCAGATAGATAAACTGATAGAACAGCTACTTAACTCTTCTAGTCTTTTGAGTAATTTAACATCCTTGTCTATTATAGGTCCAGCCTTCCTTGGTTATCCAGAGGAGGTCTCTTATTTGGTTTTATTTCAGAACAATAACGAATTAAGACCCACTGGTGGTTTTATTGGTAGTTATGGAATTCTAAAGATTAGATCTGGTGAAATAATTAAGATGGAAAGCAATGATGTTTATCATTTAGATATGCCAGCTAGTTTAGATAAAACATTTCAAGCTATACCACCAGAGCCGATAAAATCTTATTTGGGTGTTAATAGGTGGTTTATGCGTGATGCTAATTGGTATCCAGATTTTCCTGATAGCGCTAAAAATATAAAATGGTTCTATGAGAGAGAAATGCTTGCGTCTGGTAGGGGGCATGAGACGGAGGATTTGTTAGCTGTTATAGCTATTACACCTAGAATGGTAACTGATTTATTGTATTTAACGGGGCCAGTAAAAGTTGAAGGCAATTCATATGATAAAGATAATTTTATAGACGTTTTACAATACGAGGTTGAGGTGTCTTTTAGGGATGATGATATTTCGGAATGGGACAGAAAGAATATAATAGGAGATATAATAGAGGAGATGAAGAATAAATTATTTTCAATGTCATCTGAAAAATGGAGTGAGTTGTTAAATGTCTTTAATGAAAATATTGAGAGAAAAAATTTAATGGTTTATGTTTTCGATGACTACAAAAGAAATATAACCTCTAGTTTTAACTGGGGCGGGGAAATTAAAAAATCAAATTCAGACTTTGTTATGGTGGTTGACGCTAATTTAGCAGCTTTTAAAACAGACAGAGTTATGGAGAAGAGTATAAGTTATAAATTAGATCAAGAAGGCGGTATAATAAGGTCCAATTTAAGAACTTCTTACAAGAATAATGGCTGGTTTGATTGGCAGACAACTAGATATAGAACTTATACTAGGGTGTACATGCCTTTAAATTCAAATCTTTTGGGGTATTCCGGGTTAAGCTCTGGCAATGTTGATAGTTTTGTTTATGATACAATTGAGAACCCAAAGAGTGGTTTCGGAGCTTTTATATCAATTGAGCCAGGAGCTACAGGAGTTTTAAGTTTTGATTATCAATTAAGTGACTCAGTTTTAGAAAAAATAAATAAAGAAAATTATTATTCTTTGCTTTTTCAGAAACAAGCGGGAAGCGAGATTTCAAGTTTTGAAGCTCACCTTAAATTCGAAAAAGACATAAAAGAAGTTAAAGGTGAGGGATCTTTTGAGATTTTAAATAATAAAGAAGTTAAATGGAGCTCTCCAACTGATAAGGATTATGCTTTGGAAGTTTTCTTTAAATAGTGAAGTATGAATGAAAAAAATATTTTAAATAAATATCAAATACTGTTATTTTCTTTTTTTGTTTTTATTCCGATATTATTTTTGTTTCAAAATGATTATATTATTTCAGTTATTATACTCTCATCTGTTCTTTTCTTTTTCTTATTATTTTTAAAGATAGAAATTGGGTTATATTTAATGGCAATTTTTCTTCCATTTATTGAACCATTTTTTTCTTTTAAATCTTTAGAACTTCCAATAGTTGACCTAATATCCTTGTTTATTCTTCTTGCTTTTTTTGTTAGAGAGTTTTATTTATTTCTGTATAATGGCAAGAGTTTAAGGAGTATAAAAATGCCTTTTGGTATATATTTCTTCTCCTTTTTCTTCATTTGTCTTCTGTCATCTTTCTTTAGTCATGATATTATTTCTTCTTTGTGGTATTCATTTCGTTGGATATTGTTTTTTTATTTAGCGTTTGTGGTTTTGCCTTACAATTTAATAGATAGCTTTAAAAAACTAAAGAAGGTTATAGTTTTAATATCTATTTTGGGATTCTTGGGAGCTGTTATGGGCTTAGTATCTCTATTGGTTCAAGATTGGTCTGATTCCTTTTTTAGAGTAACAACCTTGCAAGTTTTTGGAAATTGGATATTCGGTAGTAATTACAATTTGTTAGCTGAATTTTTAATAGCCTCATCTTTTGTGATATTATCTCTTAAGTTTTGGATAAAATCACTTAGAGGTAAAAGACTTGTAAATGTGCTATGCGCCTTTTTATTGTTAATGGTTTTTTTAAGCTTTGGTAGAACTGCCTGGATAACAATGTTCTTACAATTATCAATTTATTCTATTATCTATTTTTCTTTTATTTACGAAAAGAAAATAAATAGAAGGGTTTTTATCTTACCTTTTATTGCTCTCATTTTTATAGCCCTACCTTTTATTGTTAAGATGGTTTCTTTACAGGAGGCTAATATTAGCTCTACTCAAAATAGGATGCTTCTAACTACTATATCAATAGACGCTTTAAAGGATAAGCCAATGCTTGGTTATGGTAGCGGAAATTTTGTTCATCTAGTTTCAGACAATATTAGATTTGTTGCCAAATATGGAGACCCATTAGATTCGCATGGCTTTATACAAAAGGTTTTAGCTGAAAATGGTTTATTAGGCTTTATCTCTTTTTCATTATTCTTGTTTATGATTTTTAGATATTTGTATAGAGGCTTGGTTTTGCACAAGGAATTCTACCAACTTTTATTACCCCTTACGGTGGCTGCCTTTGGCTCATATTTTTATCAAATATTTAACACCTCGTATTACAAGGGTCGTGTTTGGCTATTTATATCATTAGCCTTAGTAGCTGTTTACCTTGTTGAAAATTATAAGAAAAATAAATTAAATGAAAGAAAATAAATTAAAAATATTATACATCATACCATCTCTAGCTCCTGGTGGGGCTGAGAGATTTATTTTAGATTTGATATATAGTATTGATAAGGATAAATTTGAGCCAACACTTTTAATGTTTAACGGTGGCGGTTTTTTTCTTAAGGATTTTAGAAAAAGAAAAATAGCTTACAGAATTTTAAATAAAAAATATAAAATTGATATAAAGAATTTTTTAGATATATATAGATATATAAAGAGAGTTAAACCAGATATAGTTCATACTCAATTAGGTGGTGATATTTATGGTAAATTAGCAGCAAAAATGGCAGGAGTGAAAACTATCATCTCCACCGAACAAAATGTTGCTATTAATGATAGTTGGTTAATTTTAAAATTTAAAAGAATTACAGCTAGCTTTTCTGATAAATTAGTTGCAATATCTGAGGCTGTTAGATCTGATGTGGTTAAAAAATACAGATTACCAGAGTCTAAAGTGGAGTTGATACACAATGGTTTAAATATTGAAAAATTTTCTAACATAAAAAAGATTAATAATAAAAACAATAGTGTAATTATTGGTTCGGTTGGTCGTTTAAGTGAGCAGAAAAATTTCTCCTTATTAATTAAAGCTTTAAGTTTTTTTGAGGATTTTAAATTTGAATGCTTAATAGTTGGTGACGGAGAGCTTAAGAGTGCCTTGCAAAATCAAATAGTTGAACTAGGCTTACAGTCTAAAATAAAGCTTCTTGGTAAGAGAGAGAATGTGCCAGAGTTCTTGTCTACTATTGATTTTTTTGTTTTGCCCTCTAAGTGGGAGGGTTTAGGTGTTGTCCTGCTAGAAGCCGGAGCTTTATCTTTACCGGTTTTAGCTTCTGCTACCGGTGGAATTTTAGACTTGATAGATGATGGTCAAACTGGAATTTTATTTAAGAATAATAATTTAGAAGATTTAAAGAAAAAGTTAAAATATTTTTTTGACAAGAAGAACAAAGAGAAGTTAGAGGTTATGGCCAATAATTTAAATAAGGAGGTTATTAAAAATTTTGACATTAAGGTTATAGCGAAAAAATATGAAGACCTTTATTTAGATTTAATAAAATAAAAAAATGAGAATACTTCAAGTTAATAAATTTAATTATATTAGAGGTGGTGCTGAAAAGTACTTTATTGAAATATCTAAAAAGCTAGAAAAAGAGGGTCATCAAGTTGCAATATTTTCTATGCATCATCCAAAAAATAATCCAAGTCCTTGGGATAGATATTTTGTTTCTAGGATAAGTTTCAACGAAGCAAAGTTGAGAGATAGGATTATTGCTCCTTTTAGAATTATATACAGCCTTGAAGCTAAAAGAAAATTTAAAAAAATAATTAAAGACTTTAAACCAGATATTATTCATATTCATAATGTATATCACCAGATATCACCCTCAATCCTTGATGTGGCTAAAAAGTATAAAATTCCAGTTGTAATGCATTTGCATGACTACAAGCTTATTTGTCCTAATTACCAACTATTTGTTGATAATAAGATTTGTTATCGATGTAAGGGTGGAGGGTATTATAATTGTATAAAACATAAATGTTTTAAGAAGTCACTCTTACAGAGTATCTTAGCAACAGTTGAAATGTGGTTTCATCACAAGGTTTTAAATATCTATAAAAAGAATATTAGCCAGTTTATAGCCCCTAGTGATTTTATGAGAAAGACGGTTGTGGATTTTGGTATTGATAGTGAAAAGGTTTCCTTAGTTTATAATTTTAGTGAAGAGCTAGAGGTTGACAATAATGCTGAGGTCGAAAATTATGGGTTGTATTTTGGCAGAATATCAGATGAGAAGGGGATAGATGTTCTACTTAGAGCCTTCTCTCTTTATAAGGGAGAAATGAAACTGAAAATAGTTGGCTCTGGTCCAAGTGAAGAAAAAATGAAGGCTATGTCTATAAAATTAGGGTTAGGAAATAAAGTTGAATTTTTAGGACCCAAGTTTAGTAAAGACTTAGTAAGTATAATACAAAAGGCTAAAGCTATTTTCATTCCCTCTATTTGGAATGAAAACATGCCTCTTACGCTTCTTGAGTCATTATACTTATCTAAGGTTGTTATTGCCTCTAGAACCGGAGGATTGCCAGAGTTGATAGACGATAAGATTAGTGGATTTCTGTTTGAGAACGGAAATCCCGATCAATTAGCTGAGTTAATAGCTAATTTGAGTAATTATAATCTAGAAGATATTGGTAATAAGGCGAAAGAAAGGGTTGAAGGTCTTAATATAGATAATCATTTTGATAATATTTTAGAGGTGTATAACAAGGTAAAAAAATCTTAATACTAGCATATTTTTGTTGTTGCTCTTGACAATTTTTAAAATATATGATATAATTTACAGCATATTATAAATTTTAAAAATTTAATTAATTTTAAAAATATGAAAAACATTAAGATACTTGCTTTAGTTTTTTTAGTTATTGGAGCTGTTGTATATTTTACAGCTAGCCCAGCCAGAACAAAGTTGAAAGCTTATTATTCTGGTGATGCCATTAATTATAATGGTACATTAGTTGTGGCTTCGACTGACAGTGAAGCTTTAGAGATATTTAAATTGGGTAACAATGGATTGGAGAGAACTATGCATTGGAGACCTTACGACTCTAGGTTTAGTAAGGACGATAGTTTTTACGGTGTAAAATTAAACATTGAAAACAGAAGACTTTATGCTTATGTTATCTCAGGTTTTTCTATCTATAAGTATGATATCTCAAATTTAAACTCATA
>Ga0265293_10002828_pt1 | contig 33637 bp, 30 predicted proteins | sample Munlanlewell138R_FD_192505 | JGI IMG/M metagenome (GOLD analysis project Ga0265293, IMG submission 192505) | Leachate microbial communities from a municipal landfill in Southern Ontario, Canada - Leachate well 138R | ecosystem: Engineered > Solid waste > Landfill > Unclassified | place: Canada... | reverse complement strand
GAAATGGCGTTAAGTTGCGATTTCATTTATGTTGGCAGCCATGTCCGGTTTGCCTTGCCCGAAGTTGGCCTGGGTATCATGCCAGGGGCGGGTGGAACACAAAACCTGCCACGCGCGATTGGTGAGCGGCGTGCCAAGGAAATTCTCATGACGGGTAAACCGTTTACCGCAGGGCAGGCACTGGAATGGGGCCTGGTGAATAAAGTTTGCGAACCCGCTGCTGTTCTTGACGCAGCGCTTGAAACGGCAACGGTGATTGCCGGTAATGCCCCGCTTTCGGTGAAACAAATCAAGAAATCCGTGCGCTATGGCGGCCAAATGGAATTGCGTACCGCTTATCGCTTTGAAGTGGAAGCCTATAACCATCTGGTTGAAACCGAGGATCGCTATGAGGGTGTGCTTGCCTTCAATGAAAAGCGCAAGCCGGTCTTTAAAGGCAAATAAGCATAATTTTATTCAGGATAAGAAAAATGAGTAGTCTGACGCAGGATATTGTTTATTTTATTAGTCAGTTTGATCAATACAATGTAGATCCAGCGGCGTATCGGCTGGCCAAAATTGGCATCATGGACAGCATGGCTTGCATGTTTGCCGGCAGTGAAGAGGCGGTGGTTCAAATTCTGGAAAAGCATTTTGGCCAGCGGGCAGGCAATGGCCAAACTGATGTAGCGGTGCCTTTTCTGGAACAAAAACACTTGCCTCTGGAACAGGCGGCTTGCCTGTGGGCAACCGCAGCGCATGCCCTTGATTATGACGATGTAGCCATGTCGGCGCATCCCAGCACGGTACTGATGCCGGTTGTGATGACGGGGGCCATTCACTTGTCGGCGTCTGGGCAAGCGGTGTTAAATGCCTATATTTTGGGGTATGAGGTGTGGGCCGAGCTGTTTACCCGTGAAAAAGATCCCTACCATATCAAGGGGTGGCATCCAACCGCCATTTTCGGCACCGTGGCAGGGGCAGCCGCCTATGCGTATTTAAGCCGTTTACCCCAGGAATTAATCACCAATGCCTTGGGGATTGCGGCCAGCATGGCCAGTGGGCTGGTGGCCAATTTCGGTACGATGACCAAACCCCTGCATGCAGGACGGGCAGCCAGTATGGCCATAGAGGCGGTAGAACTGGCCCGCGCCGGCATTACCGCCTGCCCGGATATTTTCGAGCACAGGGCCGGTTTCCTGAAAGCCACCTCGCTGGCCGGCAATGTGGATACCCAGACACCCGCCGCATTGGGTCAAACCTGGCGGCTGGTGCAGCAGGGACTGAATATCAAACAATATCCGGTTTGTTATTCCGGTCACCGGGTGATAGACGGCACCTTGGCCATTATCAATAAAGAAAATTTTAATCTTGAAGAAATTACGTCCATTGTCGCCACCATTGGCCAGCCACAGGCATCCATGTTAAGGAATCCATGCCCTGAAACAGGACTTGAAGCCAAGTTCAGTCTTGAATTTGATATTGCCTGCGCATTGCTGGTTCGTAAAGTGGGGCTGGCAGAGCTTAGTGACGATTTTGTCAAAAGGGCAGATCTGCAATCTCTTTATCCGAAAATACGCATCACGATTACCGATGAGCTTGACCCGGCAGATACCGCTTTCGCCTTGCACGATCGGGTTGTTATTGAATTGAAGGATGGGCGGGTGTTTGATTCGGGCGATATCCGTTACCCGATAGGGCATGCCAATTTGCCACTTGATGCCGAAACACTGAAAGCCAAATTCATGGATTGCCTGCAGATCTGGCATAACCATACGGGCATTGCCGGCAAGGCCCTGCCCTTGTTTAAGGCGCTGTCCGGGCTAGAGCAACAGGACAATATTCGCGTCACCCTGGACGGGATTTTTGACTGAGTATGACATGACCGACCGCCTGTCCGTTATGCCTGGAAAGTTTGTTAATGATGAAGAGAATATGACTATGCTTGCTTCAGAACCCTGCGGCCCTCTTAAAGGTATCCGTATTATTGACCTGACATCGGTGGTGATGGGGCCTTTTACCACGCAGATTCTGGCGGATCTGGGAGCCGATGTGATCAAGGTTGAGTCGCCCGCCGGGGATACTACCCGGAATATGGGTTATCGGCAGCATAAAGGCATGGGGGCCAATTTCCTGCACTTGAATCGTAACAAGCGTTCGGTCGTGCTGGATCTTAAAACGCCAGAAGGCCGTGAGGCCTGTCTGGCCCTGGCCAAAACCGCTGATGTTTTTTTATATAATGTGCGCCCGCAGGCAATGGCGCGTCTGGGGCTGTCTTATGAGGCGGTAAAGGCGGTCAATCCGCAGATTGTATATGCGGGTGCCTACGGATTCAGTGATAACGGTCCTTATGCCGGCAGACCGGCCTACGATGATCTTATCCAGGGCATGACGGGCATTCCGGCCCTGTACAGCCAGCATACGGGCTTGCCACCCCGTTATGTACCCTTGACTATGGCAGACCGCATTGTGGGCCTGCAGGCGGGGATTGCTTGCCTGGCAGGCGTACTGGAAAGCCGGCAATCCGGGCAGGGGCAATCGATTGAAATTCCCATGTTCGAAACCATGGCGCAATTTGTGTTGAATGACCATCTTGGCGGTGCCACGTTTGAACCTTCCAAAGGCGAAATGGGTTATTCCCGTCTGCTGGTGGAACCACGCAAACCGTATCAGGCTGCTGACGGTTATGTGTGCGTGATTGTGCATACCGATGGGCACTGGCAGCGTTTTCTGGACCTGGTGGGCCGGCCCGATTTGTTGGCGCCCGGTTCGGTCTTTGAGTCGGTGGAATCCCGGGCCCGGCATGTGAACCAGGTATATGGTTTTCTGGCCGATATGATTTTGGGTCATACCGTTGCCTATTGGGTTGAAACCCTGGCAGCGGTAGATATCCCGGTAGCACCCTTGAATCAGGTGGAAGACTTACTGGAGGATCCTCATTTGCAGGCGACGGGGCAGATTGTGAAAATGGTGCATCCCACTGAAGGTAACTTGCGTACGGTGGCACCAGTGGGTAATTATTCACGCACCCCGCCCGGTATTTACCGGCATGCGCCCAATCTGGGTGAACATACGGAAGAAATTTTGCGTGAAGTGGGTTTTTTGCCCGAATCTAGTCCGCCTTGCGAAAAGTGAAATCCAGCCGTGGCGACCTGAATGTGGATGTAAGGGGGGCATTAACATGGCTGGTGATCTGTCATGCGTAAAACTTGGGTAGCAATTGCGGTTAAAATTGTTGTCTTTAAACGGAGAACGATTGCATGAGTCAGAAAATCAGAGTGGGTATTGCCGGTTATGGCAATTTGGGCCGGGGTACGGAGCTTGCCATTGCAAAAACACCCGATATGGAATTGGTGGCGGTGTTTACACGCCGTGACCCGGAAAGTGTTTCATTGGTTAATCAAAACGTGCCGGTTCACAAGCTGGACGATATTGCCCAATTCCAGGACAAAATAGACGTACTGGTATTGTGCGGTGGTTCAAAAAGTGATTTACCCGAGCAGGGACCGGCTCTTTCTGCCTTGTTCAACACGGTTGACAGTTTTGACACCCATGCCAAAATTCCCGAGTATTTCGAAGCGGTTAACAACTCCGCCGAATTGGCTGGCAAAACTTCCCTGATTGCGATTGGCTGGGATCCGGGCCTGTTTTCGATTAACCGTTTGTTTGGCGAAGCCATTTTGCCAGAAGGCGCTACTTATACGTTCTGGGGCAAAGGCCTAAGCCAGGGGCACTCTGATGCCATTCGCCGCCTGCCGGGTGTTAAAGCCGGTGTGCAATACACCATTCCGGTGGAAGAGGCCATGAACAAGGTACGCAGCGGTACCATGCCTGTATTAAGCACCCGTGAAAAACACACCCGTGATTGTTACGTGGTGTTGGCTGAAGGCGCCAGTGCCAGCGAAGTGGAACAGTCTATCGTGACCATGCCCGATTATTTTGCCGATTACGACACCACTGTTACGTTTATTACTGAAGAAGAACTCAAACGTGATCACGCGGCCATGCCGCATGGTGGCTTTGTGATTCGCAGTGGCAAAACCGGTACGGGCACCAACCAGGTTATGGAATATTCACTGGCGCTGGACAGTAATCCCGAATTTACTTCTAGCGTGCTGGTTGCCTATGCCCGTGCCGCTTACAAGCTGAACCAGATGGGGCAAACCGGCGCGAAAACAGCGTTTGACGTGCCACCAGGCCTGTTGTCGCCCAAGAGTGCGGCAGAATTGCGTAAAGAGTTGCTGTAAATGGATTGGTTCCCACGCAGGAGCGTGGGAACCAGTAAAAAACCCTCGGTGCGAGGGAGTTAGCCCAGTCAATTTGCATAACCTCTGATGGGGTGCAGCGCACCCAATCAAGTCTGTGTATTACCTAGGAAACCCCCACTTCTAAAGTGGTGGGTAGTTCATATCAAGAATGACAGGCAATCAGGTTGCGTACCGTTCTGGCCGCCTCCAGTACTTCTCCAGCCGTCATGCCGATGGGGCCAATGCCTTCTGAGACCAGGTAATCGGCTGCGGCGCCATGCAGCCAGACGGCACCGGCAATGGCCTGTTCAGGCGTGATACCCTGGGCCAGGCAGGCGCCAATCATGCCTGCCAGTACGTCACCGGTGCCGGCCGTGGACAGGCCCGGGTTACCGGTATGATTAACCGTGATTTCCCCTTTGGGACTGCAGATAACCGTTTGATAACCTTTCAGAACAGTCCAGGCGGTATATTTGCCAGAAATTTGCCGTGCCGCCTGATGGCGGTCTTTCTGGATATCGGCGGTGGTGCATCCCAGCAACCGTGCCGCTTCACTGGGGTGAGGCGTTAATACCAGTGGCGCCTTCTCATGGGAAAGGGGAAAGGCGTGTTCAGACAAAAGCGTGAGGGCATCGGCATCCAGTACAATGGCGGCATTTGGATAGCGGTTGAAGAGGGTGGCCAGGCAATTTTGTGCCAGTGGTGTCAGGCCCATGCCGCAACCGGTCACCCAGGTGCCAATATCCTCTTTGCCCAGCAGTTTGCCTGCCGTGTTTAGCATGAGCTCGGGCTGCACGGTATCGACTTCCAGCGGTTGGCTGTCCTGGGTAAAGCCAACATGAACCCGCCCTGTACCCTGTTTCAGGGCGGCGCGGGCGGCCAGCAGGGCGGCACCCACCATGTTCTTGCCGCCAGCCAGAATGCCCAGGGTGCCAAAGTTGCCTTTGTGGCTGTCCAGTGGCCTGGGCTGGCACAGTGCCGGGAAATTTTCTTGGGCAAAAATTGCAAGCGATGTCATCATGGTGATTGTTAATTGTCTTGAGGCGGGTTAGTGTTGGCGGGTGTGCCGGCAGAAAAAACCACATAACTCCAGTGGATGTCATTGCGGCCCAGCGTGTCGCCTTTGTGAACACTGTGGTGCAGCAGGTGCAGGCCATGTGTTTTGCCCAGTTCAATCACCTCTTCATCGGAAATATCAAACATATGGCGGTCAGTGGGTACCGGGCCATGACGCAGGGACAAGGACATGACGCCACCCGGGAGCAGCAGGTTTGCACAAGTGTTCATGGCAATTTCCCTTTCTTCCGGTGTCAGGTGCATCCATACCGCGGTTAACAGAAGCAGGTCATATTTTTTGTGGCTGGCGGTAATCTTGTGTAAATGTGGCAGATTGTCGTCAATCCAGTTGATCTGTTCATGGGCATGCAGCTGCTGGCCATGTTCACGCATGCCGGCGGTGGGCTCAACGGCATCCACAAAATGGCCTGCCCGTGCCAATGCCGCAGCATCACGACCGGTACCGGCGCCAATATCCAGAATGCTGGCAAGTTTGTTGTGGATGGGATAATGGCGTATGACAGGTTTGTGGACTTTTTCAAACGTGACGCTTTCGTAGTCTTTGGCAAATTTTTCTGGCTTTTGGGCGTAACCGCGTGTACCGGGAACAGATGACATGATGTTTAGGTAATATTAAGAATGTTAAAAGATGGAAGAATCATAGCGCAATCAGGGACTGTGGGAAACGTTGGCATTCAGGCCGCAGTCAAGCAAGAAAGTCAATTATCAGGGAAAAGCATGGAAAGTGCAGACACAATTGTTTCTATCAGGGAACTGAACAAAACGTATAAAAATGGTTTCAGCGCGCTTAAAGGCGTCAGTCTGGATATCCGGCGTGGAGAAATCCTGGCTTTACTGGGTCCCAATGGCGCCGGTAAAACCACAATGATTGGTATTGTTACCGGTTTACTTAATTCGACCAGTGGCACGGTAACGGTTGATGGCATGGACATTGTCCGGGATGCCAGGAAAGTAAGGCCCAAGATTGGTCTGGTACCCCAGGAATTGTATACTGATGCTTTTGAAACTGTCTGGGCTACCGTTAGCTTCAGTCGTGGTTTGTTTGGCAAGCCGGCCAATCCGGCGCATATCGAAAAGGTGTTGCGCGATTTGTCATTATGGGACAAACGCAATAATAAACTCCTGAGTCTTTCCGGGGGCATGAAACGGCGTGTCCTGATTGCCAAAGCCCTGTCCCATGAGCCCACTATTTTGTTTCTGGATGAACCCACTGCCGGGGTTGATGTAGAGTTGCGCCATGATATGTGGCGGATGGTACGCCGTTTGCGGGAACACGGGGTGACTATTATTTTAACTACCCACTATATTGAAGAAGCCGAAGATATGGCCGACCGGATTGCCGTGATTAATCATGGGGAAATTATACTGGTGGAAGAAAAACAAACCCTAATGCGCCAATTAGGCAAGAAGGAGCTGTATGTGCAGTTGAAAACGCCCTTGATGTTTATTCCACCAGAACTGGCGACATTTCAGCTGAACCTGGCCGATGAGGGAAAAACATTGGTTTATACCTATGATATTCAGCAGGAACAGGGTGGTTCTGACGGCATTGCTTCTTTTCTGAAGCGGCTGGATCAGTTGCAGATTGAATTTTTTGATTTGAAGTCAAAAGAAAGTTCGCTAGAGGAAATTTTTGTCAATCTGGTCAAGGAACCGTCATGAATTGGTATGCCATCAAAGCCATTTATTTGTTTGAAATGGCCAGGGCTTTCCGGACCCTGACACAAAGCATTGCTTCGCCGGTATTGTCCACTTCCCTGTATTTTGTGGTGTTTGGTGCAGCGATTGGCTCGCGCATGGGACAGGTGGATGGGGTCAGTTATGGGGCATTCATCATACCCGGCCTGATTATGCTTTCATTGCTTAGCGAAAGTATTTCCAATGCCTCGTTTGGTATTTACATGCCACGTTGGTCGGGAACCATTTATGAAGTGTTATCGGCACCGGTTTCTTTTGTGGAAGTGGTCATTGGCTATGTGGGGGCGGCCACCACCAAGTCGGTGCTGGTTGGATTTTTAATATTGCTAACGGCAAGGCTGTTTGTGGATTATGAAATACAGCACCCCGTGTGGATGTTGCTGTTTTTGCTACTGACAGCGGTTACGTTCAGCATGTTCGGTTTTATTATTGGCTTGTGGGCGGAAGGGTTTGAAAAACTGCAAATCATTCCGCTGATGGTGATCACACCGCTTACTTTTCTGGGTGGGGCGTTTTATTCCATTAATATGCTGCCTGAATTCTGGCAGAAAATTGCCCTGTTGAACCCGGTCGTGTATTTGATCAGCGGTTTTCGCTGGAGTTTTTATGGTGTGTCTGACGTTAACCATTACATCAGCTTGGGCATGATACTGGTGTTCTTGTTTATTTGCCTTGGCTTTATCGCCTGGCTGTTCAAGACCGGTTACAAGCTTAAGCAATAATCATTTTTTCCAGCTAATAAAAACAGCCCCTTAAACCTTGGTTTTTCAAGTGTTTAAGGGGCTTTTAACTGGTTGGTGTCAGGCGCTTTTACCGGTATCGTCTGCCTGACTGCTGTTATCAGTATGGTCCGTTGTATTAGCGGATTTTTCAGCAGGATTGTCATCGCTGGCACTGTCAGGGTTTTCAGGGTCGCTGCCGGCGCCATTGCCGTTGTCGGTGCTGGGGGTATCGGTCGTCACCAGTTCCACCACTTTGGCCCGTGACATCATGCCAATGAATTCATCGTTTTCATCGGTAACGGCAACCGGCTGATCAGACTGCAGCATGTGGGTAAGCACGGCATCCAGGCCGGTGCTGGCCGGTACACTGATGATATCCTTGACCAGGCTGGAAATATCCCGCAGCCCGCTTCTGACGGCCTGTTCGGTATCGCTCAAATGCAGGATACCGGCAATGAGATTGCCATCAAGTACGGGGGCGAACTGGTAATCGTATTGTTTCATTCTTTCCAGCGCCAGCGCGGGACGGGTGCGCATGGTAAGCGCCAAACGGGTTTTATTAACGGCATGTCCCGCATTCAGGATTTTGCTGCGGTTAACATCCTGCAGGAAGGCTTCAACATATTCATTGTTGGGAGACAGCAGGATATCTTCTGGCGTGCCTTCCTGAATGAGTTCGCCGTCTTTTAAAATGGCGATCCGGTTACCCAGTCTCAGGGCTTCGTCCAGATCGTGGGTAATGAATACAATGGTTTTGTTCAGCCGTGATTGCAGTTCCAGCAACTGGTTTTGCATTTCGCGGCGGATAAGCGGATCAAGGGCGGAAAAGGCTTCGTCCATCAGCAGGATTTCAGCATCGGTAGCCAATGCCCGGGCCAGGCCAACCCGTTGTTGCATGCCGCCGGATAATTGATTCGGGTATTGATTTTCAAAACCGGCCAGGCCAACCTGTTCCAGCCAATAGCGGGCGGTTTCTTGTGCCTTTGCTTTGCCAACGCCCTGGACATTCAGCCCATAGGCGGCATTTTCCAACGTGGTTTTATGAGGAAGCAGGCCAAAGCGCTGAAACACCATGCTCATGGTTTTCTGGCGGAATTTTTCCAGTTCTTTCTTGCCCAGCTGTGTGACATCGGTGCCATCGACCAGAATCTGGCCGGAAGTGGGTTCGATAAGCCGGTTGAAGTGCCGGATAAGGGTGGATTTGCCGGAACCTGAAAGACCCATGATGACGTAAATGCTGCCTTCTTCGATACTCAGCGAGATATCTTTCAGGCCCAGGGTATGCTGGCTTTTGGCCAGTAATTCTTCTTTGCTCATGCCCTGTTTAACGGCCTCAAGCCATTTCTCTGGATGCTTGCCGAAGATTTTATAAATATTCCTGACTTCTATTTTACTCATCGTGCACCTCTGATTTGCTTGCGTTTTCCATAAGATTGGGTAATCCGGTCAAAAATAACGGCCAGAATGACAATACCCAGCCCGGCCAGTAAACCGCGTCCCACTTCGAGGCGGTTAATGCCCAGCAAGACTTCATAGCCCAGGCCACGGGCGCCAATCATGGAGGCAATGACCACCATGGAAAGTGCCATCATGGTGGTTTGGTTGATACCGGCCATAATATTGGGCAGTGCCAGTGGGATTTGTACGCCAAAAAGCTGCTGGGTGCTGGAAGCACCAAAGGCTCGTGAGGCTTCAAGGACTTCTGCATCAACCAGGCGGATACCAAGATCGGTTAAGCGGATGACAGGCGGTACGGCATAAATGACAGTGGCAATAATGGCCGGAATTTTACCCAGCCCAAACAGCATGACGACCGGAATCAGGTAAACGAAGCTGGGCATGGTTTGCATCACGTCCAGTACGGGTAGCATGACAGAGCGAAAGCGATTGAATTTGGACATGAGAATGCCCATGGGAATGCCAATAATAATGGAAAGACCGGTTGCCATGATCATGAGCGAGAGGGTTTGCATGCCGGCGTCCCAGAGCCCCATGGCACCCAGTAGAAAGAGCATGGCACCCATGCCAAAACTGAATGCAATGCGCCGGCTCATGCCATAGGCAAGAAGCATGGTGAGAATAATGATGCTCCACCAGGGTGCGTTGCGTAATAATTGTTCCAGCCATACCAGGGCGGCAAGAATGGGTTCGGACATGCTATTTAAGCCGTCGGCGTAATTCATGACCAGGTAATCGACAAAACCGTCAATGCTGTCACGCACACTGCGGGATGAAATGATTTCGGGAAACATATAAGATCCGTTTTTTAATTAATGATGGAGCTTGCTCCGGCCTTATCCTGTACAGGAAAGGGCCGGAGCAAGCTCATGTTTTTATTGTTGTGACGGGTTTATATTACAGTGAAGCCTGGACACGTTTTGCGACGTCTTCAGGAACCCATTGGGTCCATGTGTTGGCATGGTTTTTCAGGATCCATGTGGCGATGTCACTGGCTTCATCACCGGTTTCTTCCATACGCGCCAAAGCGGCATCAAGGACGTCAACGGGCAGGGTTATTTTAGATAGAAACTCGGCCAGTTTAGGAGCCTGTTTGGAAAATTCAACGTTAATGCCAGTATAAACAGGTGTGGTTGGATAGGCAGAAGGTTGTGGATTTTCACAATCGATGGCTGTTAAACAGGCAAATGTTTTTTCATCGTGTTCGGGCAGTTCAAGTTCTACCAGCTCAAGTGAGCCAACCAGTGGTGTTGGATACCAGTAGTAAAAGGCGATATCCTGTTTGCGCTTGTAGGCCGACATGAGGGCGGCTTTTTGTGCTGCGCCAGTGCCGGGTGAATACATGTTGAAATCGTCTTGTAGTTTGAGGGCTTTATGCAGGTTATTGGTGACCACTTCGCAGCTCCAGCCGGCCGGGCAGCCAAAGATACGGCCTTTGGATGGATCTTCGGGGTCTTTGAATTTGTCTTTGTATTTCAGCAGGTCGGCAGGGGTTTTGATGTCAGGGTATTTTTCTGCCGTGTATTTGGGTATGTACCAGGCTTCACCGCCTGTGAAAAGTGAGCCGATGGCTTTGACTTTACCGGTGGCGACGGCTTTTTCCCAGGGGTCGCGTTCGCTGTTAAGCCAGATTTCGGGTTTGATGTCGAGATCACCGCGCTCAAGTGCGGCAATGGCAGACAGTGTTTCAGTAGGCAGGATATCGGTTTTGCAGCCATAACCTTTTTGCAGGATATAGCTTTCGACTTCGGCCAGAATAAGATTGGATTCCCAGGTCATGCCGCCAATATTGATGGGGCGGTTAACTTCACATTGAGGGGTGTCAGCAGCCTGGGCAGATTGGGCCAGACCCAGGGTAGCCAGGGAAAAAATGGTTGCTGAGATAAATTTATTAGGTTTAAGCATGGCGCTAAGCCTCCTTAAGTGTCGCAGGTTACTGAAAAATAACTGTGCTTGCCAAAGAGGGTGTGCGGAAAACGGCGTAGCCGTCGATACATACCAACATTAATTGAAGGGTGAAATAAATTTACCCATTGACAGGTAATACCATGTTTTTTGTTACATGGTAAACACAATTTGAATGTATAAATTATTGTTAAGGCCGTTATTTTAACAAAAATAATCATATTTATCAAATGTTTCCATAATCATTATTATATTTTAAAAATGAATTAATAATTATTTAATGTTTAAAATTATTTAATTTGTTAATTTATTATTGGAACAAATGGTGAAAAAAATTTTATTTTTGGCTATTTTTCTAGCCGATTTTTTATTATGAATTTGTGCTTTTTAAGTTCCCGGTGCATGTTGAACCTTTTAATTCAAACAGGTGTGCACACCAAGGGAAATGAGCGCTTGAATGGTGTACTGGCAATACGCGGCAGGATTGGTCTTAATAAAAAGCCAAATTAAGCTATGATTAGGGGAAGGAGGACGGTAAGAGTTAAAAAATTCTTATGGATACAGGCAATAAAATTCTTTTCTTTGGAGATACGCATGGTGGATTTGATCATTGCGCTGAGATTGTCAGGCAAATCAAACCCCTGGCCATTGTGTTTCTGGGAGATATACAAACACCGTATCCGTTTCACAAGCAATTGGCCGATATCATCGATCTGACGGAAGTTTGGTGGATTCATGGCAATCACGATACCGATACCGAACAGCAATATGACAATTTGTTTCTTTCCGAACTGAAACACCGGAATTTAAGTGGTCGTGTCTGTGAGGTGGCTGGCGTGCGTATTGCCGGTTTGGGTGGGGTTTTTCGTGGAAAAATCTGGGATCCGACTCAACCCGACTGGAATTTTTATTCTCCTGAAGATTTTATGGCTCGGGGAGGCTTTCGGGCAACATGGCGAAATGGCATGAATTTGCGGCATCGTAGCACCATTTTTCCCTCTGAGTACGAGGCATTGTTAACAGAAAAGGCCGATGTCCTGGTTACTCATGAGGCACCCTCATGTAACCGTTTCGGTTTTCAGGTACTGGATAATCTGGCTGGCTACCTGGGGGTGCATACGTATTTTCATGGCCATCATCATGATAATTACGATTACAGCAGCCATTATGCCCGCCAGGGTTTTCGGACCTATTCGGTGGGCTACCGGGGAGTGACCGCACTGGATGGTCGTATAGTGTTGCCGGGTGAGATGGATGGCCTGCATGAAAACCGGGTGGCCAGAATATTTCGTGGCAGTAGCGCGAGGTAAGCATTTGGCGGGTAGCCGGGACATTCAACCGTACTTATCTTGACTTTACCATCATGGGAAGGTTTAAGATCAGCGTGTATTTTCAATTTTGTTTAAGCAGAAGGAAGCGATCATGGAAAAAGAACTGGAATTTAATGTGGATGGCATGACTTGCGGTAATTGTGTTGCGCATGTCAAGAAAGCCATAGAGGAAATAAACGGTGTAGAGACGGCCCAGGTCAGCCTTGAGGAAAAAAAGGTGAAAGTCAGCACTAACGGGCAGGTTAATCCGGCGCAAATCAAGGAAGCCATTGAAGAAGCCGGTTACGATGTGGTTTAAAAAGAATTAATCTAATCCATAATAACGATATGAGAACGCCCCGGTACAGGACGGATATCCGTGTTACAGGGCGTTTTCAGCGGGTACGGGCCGCTTTATTCGGTCTTGTTTAAGGGTTAAACAGGAACCATCAATCCCAGTAACGGCGATCATCCCTGTATCGGCGGTTATTATCATAACTGCGCCTGTAGTATCTGTTATCACTATCGCTGCTACGGCGATATGAACGGTCATCATCACGGTAAAGCTGGTTACCAATCAGACCCCCCAGCGCTGCACCACCTACGGTAACCAAAGGGTCTCCTTCAGAAACGGCAGCACCTGCCAAACCGCCCAAGGCGGCACCACCTATGGTGGCGGTTGTACGCTGGTTACCACTGTAACCATAGCGGTCATATCCGGCACATCCGGTAATGGCCAGGCTAAACAGGCCAATCAGAATAATGCGACTTTGGCTTTTGATGTTCATTATCAACTCCTTGCAATATCAAACTATGTCAAGTTCATCATCTCAAATGCAAGAGAGTTGGATTGTTATTGTGAGCAACAGATGTTTCCAGAGTTGGCTATTATACCTTTTGGAAACTTATTGAAAAAACAAGCGGAACAGGGTGTTGCCGTTTAGTCCGTTTCCATGGGAAATTGCATGAACAGCGCTTTTCCCATGGAGGGGTTAAGGTGGTAGTCAAGGAAGCCTTCTTCTTCGTAAAGATGACGCGCTAACGTATTGCCTTCGAGTACTTCAAGGGTGATTTTGCAACAACCCAGGTTTTTGGCCAGTTGTTTGACCCGGCCAAGCATGAGTTTGCCAATGCCTTGACCACGGTAGGGTTTTAAAACCGCAAAATCATGGATATTAAGCAGGGGTTTGCAGGCAAAAGTGGAAAAACCTTCTACGCACAGGGCGATACCGGCAGGTTGTTGTTGGTGGAATGCCAGAATTGTGTAGATGTTGCTCCGTTTTTTCAGAGAGGCAATCAGGTTTTTCTGCACATGGACTGATAATTCCTGCCCACCCCCGGTGGGGTCTGAAGCATAATCATTCAAGACAGTTAATATTGCCGCAGCGTGAGCCGGGTTTTCCAAATCGGCAATAATGAGGTCAATCATGAGTATTCCTTACTTTTATTTAATCTGGGTGTATTTCAAATCGATATAGCCAACGGGATGACGCAATATTCCACTGATATTTTCTTTTTGTAGATAAATTTGATTATAGAAAAAAAGCGGGAAAACGGGCATATCGTCAAACAGGATTTTTTCAGCCTGCAATAGCAGATCCCAACGTTTTTGGGCATCCGCTTCGGTGTTGGCCTGACTAACCAGCTTGTCGTACCCGGGGTTTGCCCAACCGGTACGGTTCATCGATGAGTTGCTCAGGAAACTTTCCAGCGAGTTGTAAGGGTCGGCATAATCATTCACGAAAGAGCTGCGTGAGAACTGCAGTTCAAGCCCGCGTTGCTTGGCATAAAAGACTTTGCTTTCGATACTTTGCAGCTGGATATCCACACCCAGGATTTCCCGGTACATGTTTTGTATGGCCTCGGCGATTTTCCGGTCGCTGGGGTTGTTGATATAGCTAAGGGTTACAGGCGGCAGGGTTTGGTAATTTTCATCGGCCATACCCTTGGTAAGGTGTTGTTTGGCGGCTTCCGGGTTGGTGCTTAGCAGATGGCCGCTTTCTTCACGGAAATCTTTGCCATTGGGGCCGGTAAAACCGGGTGCCACAAAACCGTAAGCAGCCTGGCGTCCCTGCTTGGTGACATATTTTACAATGTCTTCCTGGTTGACAGCCAAGGCAAACGCCTTGCGAATATCCGCATTCTGGAAAGGGGGCATTTGGGTATTGAACCGGAAGAAATAACCCCCTGCCTGCGGTACATTTCTGAAGTCTTTATTGTCTTTGACTTTGTCATACAGGGCAGATGGCAGGGGTGAGGGGGTCATGTCAAGTTCACCGGTACGATACATCTGATACGACGTATTCGGGTCATTGACCATGGAAAAATCGACGGCATCAATTTGTACACTGCCGGCATCCCAATAATGCGGGTTTTTTTCAAAACGCATGCTTTGTGCATGTTCCCAATCTTTTAATAAAAAAGGCCCGTTGCCAACATAGGTTTTGGCTTCGGCATGCCATTTGGAGTTGGCTTTGGCTATTTTTTGGTTAAGCGGTGCAAAGTTGGGGTTGGTAATGACATTAAGGAATGACACATTGGGGGCTTCTAGTGTGATTTCCAGGGTGTGGTCATCCAATGCTTTAATACCCAGGTCCTGGCCTTTACCTTCATTGAAGGCTTGGGCACCGGCAATCGGGTAAGCCAGAAAAGCCGCTGGCGAAGCGGTTTCCGGATTAAGCATGTGGGTCCAGCCATAAACGAAGTCATGGGAGGTTAACGGGTCGCCATTGGACCATTTGGCATTGGCACGCAGTTTGAAGGTATAGGTTTTGCCATCATCGGAGATGTGCCAGCTTTCGGCGGTGGCCGGGGCGGCAAGATGCTTGTCATCCAGCCTGACCAGGCCTTCAACCAGGTTATTAAGGGGTTCCCATGAAATCAGATTGAAACCGGCAGCCGGATGCAACGAGGTGGGTTCTTCGGTATTGTTCAGGCGCAACACTTTTTCGGCAAAAGCGGGGCCAGACAGGGAAAAACCTAAAACAGTCACCAGACAGGCAGCCAACAGTTTTTGTTTCATGGAGAATATCCTTCAGTAAGCAGTTGCGTGATTGCCTGTTTTACAGGCAGGTGGATAAATTACTACGGGTGCGTAAGTCTTGCAACCAGCACAGGCTCTGTTGAGTGTGACTGATTGTAGTCAGTTTGGGGGGGACTTTGTTGCAAATAACCAGGGCCTTGGGACATCGCTGGTAAAAACCGCAGGCCGGTGGTGGTGAAAACAGATCGGGTGGCTGGCCAGGAATCGGACGCAGGCTTTCACGTGTCATATCCAGTCTTGGGATGGACTGCAGCAGGCCCTGTGTATAAGGGTGTTGCGGATGATAGAAAATATCCCGCTGGGAACCTGATTCCACGCATTGTCCGGCATACATAACGGCAACCTGGTTGGCAATTTGGGCCACTACCCCCAGGTCATGGGTGATCAGGATGATGGCAATACCGGTAGCCGCCTGGATCTGGCTGAACAAGTCCAGGATTTGTGCCTGTATGGTTACGTCCAGGGCGGTGGTGGGTTCATCGGCAATGAGCAGTTCGGGCTCGCACATCAAGGCAATCGCGATGACCACACGCTGGCGCATGCCGCCAGACAATTGGTGTGGATATTGGCCCAGCCTTTCCTGTGGATTGGCAATACCTACCAGGGAAAGCATTTGTTCGGCTTTGCGCCTGGCTTCATCAGAAGTCAGGTTTTGATGCTTAATAACGCCTTCGGTTAATTGCTCTCCGATGGTCAGGGTGGGATTCAGTGCCGTCATCGGGTCCTGGAAAATCATGGCAATCCGGTTGCCCTGCAACTGGCGCATGGCTTTTGTATCCAGATCCAGCAGGTTTTGTCCTTTAAACAGGATTTCACCCTGGGTGATTTTGGCAGTTTGCCTGGGCAACAGCCCCATGATGGCATTGCAGGTCACCGATTTGCCGCAGCCCGATTCACCCACAATGGCCAGGGTTTCACCACGACGCACGGCAAGTGACAGGTCACGCACGGCATGAATTTGTCCGCCATGGGTGCGGAACTGGATTGAAAGATGTCGAATTTCAAGCAAGGGTGGTGTATTCATCGCTATTTCTTCAGTTTTGGGTCCAGGGCATCTTGCAGGCCATCGCCAAGCACATTGAAGGCAAACATGGTCAGGGAAATGAACAGGGCCGGGAAAAACAATTGCCACCAGTCACCGGACAAGATAACGGGCAAGGCATCATTGGTCATGACACCCCAGCTGGCATGGGGGGCCTGGATGCCCAATCCCAGGAAGCTCAGGAAAGCTTCCGCAAAAATCGCGCTGGGTACGGTCAGGGTCATTTGCACAATAATCGGGCCCATGGTGTTGGGCAGCAGGTTCTTACGGATAATACGGCCGGTGCTGGCGCCAAAGGTTCGTGAGGCCGTGACAAACTCCAGGTTTTTAAGTTGCAGGACCTGGCCGCGCACAATCCGCGCCATGCTGATCCAGCCGGTGATGGTCAGGGCAATAATAATGGTTAACAGGCTGGGCTTCATGACCACCATTAACAGTATTACCATCAGCAAATAGGGCAGGCCATACAGGATCTCAACAATACGCATCATGATGGTATCGGCTTTACCTCCCTTCAGGCCGCTGTACCCACCGTAAGCTACCCCAATGACAAAATCGATCAGGGCAGCCATGAAGCCGACAAATAGTGAGATTCGGGCACCTTGCCAGGTCCGTGTAAATACATCACGCCCCAGGTCATCGGTACCAAACCAGTGCATGGCCGAAGGCGGCATATTCTGGTTTCTCAGGTCTTGGGCCGTGGCCGAATACGGCGAAAACAAGGGAGCAAAAATGGCCATGCCGACCAGGGCCAGCAAAAACACCAGCCCGAGCATGGCCAGTTTATTGCGCCGCAGGCGTTGCCAGGCATCCTGCCAGTAGGAAACATAAGGTCGCTCAATGATCTCATGGATATCGTTGGCATTTCTGACAGCCGGTTGCAGCCATTCGGGCGGGAAGTTGTTTTGTTCATGTTGCTTCATGATTGCCCCTCTTTATGGTTAAGCCGTATGCGGGGGTCTAGCAGGCAATAAGCCATGTCAACCAGAAACAGGATGAAAACCAGAATGGTACTGTAGAAAACAGTGGTACCCATGATAACGGGGTAGTCCCGGGTGCTGATGGAGTCAATGAAATAGCGTCCCATACCCGGAATGGCAAAAATCTTTTCGATGACGAATGTGCCGGTCAGGATGGAGGCCATTAGGGTGCCCAGCAGGGTAACGACTGGCATCAGGGCATTGCGCAAGGCATGGCGGATAACCACGCGCATGGGTGACAGGCCTTTGGCCCGAGCCATTTTGATGTAGTCCTGCGTGAGTGTTTCAAGCATGCTGGAACGAGTCAGCCGGGCAATGATGGCCATGGGTGCGGTCGCCAAGGCGGCAACCGGCAGCACCATATGCATGGGTGTGCGCCAGGTGGCGGCTGGAAACCAGCCCAGGTTGACGGCAAATTCTTGTATCAACAGAGTGGACAGCACGAAATTGGGAATGGAAATGCCCAGCACGGCAATACCCATGCTTAAGTGGTCAATTAAGCCATTATGGTGAAGCGCGGCCATGACACCCAGCACCAGGCCCGAAACCAGGGCAATGCCAATGGCCCACATGCCCAGTTCGAATGAAACCGGAAAACCGCGGCCAATCAGTTCATTGACGGTTGTGTCGGGGTTGGAAATGGATGGCCCGAAGTTGAAAGTGGCCATTGATTTCAGGTAGCTGAAGTACTGTATGTACAGGGGCTGGTCCAGTTGGTGAAAAGCACGCAGGTTCTCTTGCACGGCGGCGCTGGTTTGCCGGTCTTGCTCAAAAGGTGAGCCTGGAATCAGGTGCATCAGGATAAAGGTGAGCGAAGCGATCGTGAAGATCGTGCCGATCATGAGCAGGAATCGTTTGATGACGTAGCTTTTCATGTTAGCGATTTCCTTCTGGAATAAGGTGGCAGGCGGCATAATGACCTGGCGTATGTTCTTTCCAGACGGGCAGCTGTTGCCGGCAAATAGCCTGTGCCTGCGGGCAGCGGGTATGAAATACACAGCCGCCTGGCGGGTTGATGGCACTGGGCAATTCGCCCTTTAGCAAAATACGTTGCCGCTTTTTTTCCAGATCGGGGTCGGGCACCGGAATTGCGGAAAGTAATGCCTGCGTATAGGGATGCAGTGGGTTGGCATACAGTTCATCGCTACTGGCCAGTTCGGCCATTTGACCCAGGTACATGACACCGACCCGGTCTGACAAATATTTCACCATCGCCAGGTCATGGGCAATGAACAGGTAGGTGAGCTCTTTTTCCCGTTGCAGGCGTTGCAAAAGCAGCACGATCTGGGCCTGGATTGAAACATCCAAAGCCGAAATCGGTTCATCGGCAATGATGATTTCCGGTTCAAGCGCCAGTGCACGGGCAATGCCTACCCGCTGGCGCTGCCCACCTGAGAATTCATGTGGATAGCGATGGGCATGAGCCGGATTCAGGCCCACTTCTTCGAGTAATCTGTAAATGTGCTGGCGCAGGGCATTTTTGTTTTTGTGAACCCGATGAATGTCCAGCGGTTCGGCAATAATTTCAAAAATGGTGGCACGCGGGTTGAGCGAGGCGTAAGGATCCTGGAAGATCATTTGGATCTGGCGCTGCCTGATTTGGTTGTCTTGCGGGCTTGTCTGGTGGATGTCCTGGCCATTAATATGGACCTGGCCCGAGGTGGGCTGGTACAGACCCATGATGGTGCGTCCCACCGTGGATTTGCCACAGCCCGATTCACCCACCAGTCCGAAAGTTTCTCCTTTATGGATATTAAATGAGACACCATTCAGTGCCTTGACGCTTTGATGCCTGTCGAGGGGGAAATGTTTTTTCAGCGCTCGGACCGATACCAGCGGCAGGTTATTGTTCTTATGGATGGCCATGACAATGGAATGAAAAAAAGTCTTGTTGGAACGATTTTAACAGTAATGTTGGCTTCAGCCATGGCCGGGTGCCCGGGTAAGGGTTAGGCCGGATCGTTTTTTTGCATGGCCAGGCGCATGACCGGACGGGTCAGCAAGGCATAGAGGCCAGCCAGTGCCGCGCAGGCAAAGCAGAGCCAGGGCAAATGGATGCTGACATAAAGCCATTTGAAGGCTTCTATACTGATGGCGGACATGAACATCATGATCAGGCTCATGGCGCCAGCAACCACCCCTTTGGGTGCCTGAGACGAGAGCAGGGTAAGGCGGTACAAGACTGCAAAACTTAAGCCTTGGGCAAAAGACAGCAGGCTCATGCCCAGAATCAGGCCGGTCAGGGTAAAGGTAGGCAGCAGGCCGGCCAGCAACAGGCTAAGCCCGCCCAGAAAAACCAGTGGCAGGGCATAGTAGATGGTTTGGCCAAGCGGCACTTTGCCTGAGATGCGGGCCAGGGTCAGGTTACCCAGGATCAGGCAGGCAAAAATGGGAATCTGGGATTTGGCATAGCCCAGGTTATCCAGGCCCAGGTCTTTCACCAGAAAAACCGGTGACAGGCCAATCCAGATCAGCATGGGCAGGCCGATAATGGGACTGAACAGGGCCAGTTGCATGAATTTCCGGTTGTGCAAGGTGGTTTTGTAGTGGGCCAGGACGCTACGGATAGACTCCTTGGGGGCGTCAAGGTCAACGGTTTCGGGCATATGGCGGAACAGGCCGATCAGGCTCAGGCAGGTAATGCCGGCAATCATGATGAATCCCCAGTGCCATGACACATAGCTGATGAGGGCGGCACCGGCCAACGGACCCAGTAGTGGGGCGATTAGGGCAATATTGGCCATTAAGGCCATCACTTTGATGGCTGTGCTTTCCCGAAAGGCTTCCTGAATACTGACATAACCTACCGCGCCGATAAAGCAGTGTGAAACACCCTGCAGCAGACGCATCAGCATGAAGCTTTCAATATTGACCGTGAACAGGATCAGGATATTGGTAATGGCGTAATACAGTGTGCCAGCCAGCATGACCCGGCGCCGGCCGTAGCGGTCTGACAGGGGGCCGATCAGCCACATGAGGAGGGCACCGCCCAGAATATAAAGCGACATTGAGGAGGCAACCCAGCTGTCATCCACCTTGAACTCATGCGTAATGGTCAGCATCGCCGGCTGCACCAGGTCGTTGCCAATATAAATCGCAAATTCAAAAAGAACCAGTGCTACTGGAAACCAGATCAGGTCACGTTTATGTTTTTTAGTGTGGGTGGGTGTCATGAGTTGGCGGGTAGCTAGGAGGTCGGTGAACGATAGGGAGTCTGTCTGAAAGACAAATAGTGCTGCAATCAGTGTATGGGATATTTTTTGGTATTGCGTTTTTCGGAAAGGAGTATAGCAGTTTGAATAAAGTGAACTGTCTGTTTTTTGCTTATATTAATACATGAATATATTATTAATATGTCTGTTTTAAAAATCTATATATGATTAAACATTAGTATGTTAGGTTAGAAAAAAATCAATGATAAAAAAACCAACAAATTGATTGATACTGTTTTTTATTTTTAAGCTATAAGGAGGTAGGTTGTGCGTATAGGTATACCCAAAGAAAGCATGCAGGGGGAAACCAGGGTGGCGGCAACGCCAGTAACGGTTGAGCAGCTGCAAAAGCTGGGATTTGATGTGCTGGTCGAACATTCGGCTGGCCAGCTGGCCAGTTTTGATGATCAGTCTTATATAAAGGCCGGGGCGCAAACAGGCACCCGGCAAGAAGTATGGCAATCAGATCTGGTTTACAAGGTCAATGCGCCAAATGAGGAAGAAATTGCCCTGCTCAAGGAAGGTGGCACGCTGGTCAGTTTTATCTGGCCAGCACAAAATCCCGAGCTGGTGCAAAAGCTGGCGGGCAATCAGGTCAATGTGCTGGCCATGGATATGGTGCCGCGTATTTCACGTGCCCAGTCCCTGGATGCCTTGTCATCTATGGCCAATATTGGTGGTTATCGCGCTGTCATTGAAGCCGCCCACCAGTTTGGCCGTTTCTTTACCGGGCAGATCACGGCAGCGGGCAAGGTCCCGCCTGCCAAAGTCCTGGTGATTGGTGCCGGGGTGGCCGGCCTGGCTGCCATTGGCACCGCCGGTTCTTTGGGGGCCATTGTGCGGGCCTTTGATACCCGCCTTGAAGTGGCCGAGCAAATCGAATCCATGGGTGGCCAGTTCTTGAAACTGGATTTTGGTGATGAAAACGGTTCGTCTTCAGATGGCTATGCCAAAACCATGTCCGAGGAATTCATCCGTGCCGAAATGGCCTTGTTTGCTGAACAGGCCAAGGACGTGGATATCATTATTACCACTGCCTTGATTCCAGGCAAACCGGCCCCCAAGCTGATTACCCGTGAAATGGTAGACAGCATGAAACCGGGATCGGTGATTGTGGACATGGCGGCCGCGGCCGGTGGTAACTGTGAATATACCCAGGCGGGTGAGGTTTTTGTGACCGCCAATGGTGTCAAGGTAGTGGGCTACACGGATTTGCCGGGTCGTCTGCCTGCCCAGTCTTCACAGCTTTACGCTACCAATCTGGTTAATTTAAGCAAATTGCTGTGTAAGGAAAAAGACGGCCAGATTGATATCAACCAGGAAGACGTGGTGTTGCGCAATATGAGCGTCATTACCCAGGGTGAAGTGAGCTTCCCGCCCCCTGCCATCAGTGTGTCGGCAGCGCCTGCTGCCGTGGCGGCCAAGCCGGTTGTGGCGGTCAAAAAGGCCGAACCCAAGTCCGCCCGCTTCAAATTGGGGGTACTGGCCGTACTGCTTGTGCTGTTTGGCCTGGCAGGTGCTTATTCGCCCCCCGAGTTTTTGTCTCACTTTACTGTTTTTGTCCTGGCTTGCGTGGTGGGTTACTACGTGGTCTGGAACGTAACGCATTCCCTGCATACACCGCTCATGTCGGTCACCAATGCCATTTCCGGCATTATTGTTGTGGGTGCCCTGCTGCAAATTGGTCATGGCAGCGGGCTGGTCAGTGTGCTGGCATTTATCGGTATTCTTATTGCCAGTATCAATATCGCAGGTGGTTTCCTGGTTACGCAGCGCATGCTGAAAATGTTTAGAAAAGACAAGGGTGAATAATATGTCTCAAGGTTTGGTTATGGCGGCATATATTATTGCCGCATTGTTTTTTATTGCCAGTCTGGCGGGGTTGTCAAAGCAGGAAACTGCCCGTAATGGCAATACATTCGGAATCGCCGGGATGGCCATTGCGTTGCTGGCCACCATCTTTAGCCAGAACGTGGAAGGTCTGGTCTGGATTGTCATTGCTATGGTCATTGGTGGCACCATTGGCATGCGTCTGGCACAAAAAGTTGAAATGACGCAAATGCCCGAGCTGATTGCCATGTTGCACTGCTTTGTGGGTCTGGCGGCGGTTTTTGTCGGCTACAACAGTTATATCACGGCAGATAGCCACGGTACGGTGTCAGCCGCCATGCAGAATATTCACCTGGGTGAGGTGTTTCTGGGGGTATTTATTGGTGCGGTGACATTTACCGGTTCCATTGTTGCCTTCGGCAAACTGCGTGGTTCTATCAGTTCCAAGGCCCTTATGCTGCCACACCGTCACAAATTGAATGCGCTGGCATTACTGGTGTCTTTCTTGTTGATGTGGTATTTCATTGCTGCTGGCGGCTCAACCTTTGCCCTTATTCTCATGACGTTAATCGCCCTGGCGTTTGGCTGGCATCTGGTGGCTTCCATTGGTGGCGCCGATATGCCTGTGGTTGTGTCCATGCTTAATTCCTATTCGGGCTGGGCCGCTGCCGCCGCTGGTTTCATGCTGTCCAATGACTTGCTGATTGTGACCGGTGCGCTGGTGGGTTCATCGGGGGCGATTCTTTCCTACATTATGTGCAAGGCCATGAACCGGTCTTTCATTTCGGTGATTGCCGGTGGTTTTGGCAATGATGCCGTTGCCAGCAGTGGTGATGAGGAAATGGGTGAATATCGTGAAATGGTGCCTGAAGAAGTGGCGGAAATACTGAAAAATGCCAGTTCGGTCATTATCACACCAGGATATGGCATGGCCGTCGCCCAGGCCCAGTATCCGGTTGCCGAAATTACCCAGCACTTGCGCGATAAAGGGATTGAGGTGCGGTTTGGTATCCATCCGGTGGCAGGGCGTCTGCCCGGTCATATGAATGTGCTGTTGGCAGAAGCCAAGGTGCCTTACGATATCGTGCTTGAAATGGACGAAATCAATGAGGACTTTGCCGATACCGATGTGGTGCTGGTCATTGGTGCCAACGATACCGTGAATCCCGCCGCCAACGAAGATCCGACCAGCCCGATTGCGGGCATGCCGGTGCTTGAGGTCTGGAAAGCACAACAGGTTATCGTGTTCAAACGCTCCATGAATACGGGTTATGCCGGTGTGCAAAACCCGCTGTTCTTCAAAGATAACAGCTTCATGTGCTTTGGTGATGCGAAAGGGACGGTAGAGTCCATATTACGGGCTTTGTAATAGAGAATAGAGAATGCGATCAGGGCTATAATTGTTCTTTTACGGTTTAGCCCTGTTTTCATGTCTCAATCTTTTCCCTTGCCCGTACGTGATGGCATTGTGCCTAGCCGCCTGTATTTGCCGCGAGAGCAGCAATGGCCCAATTTATTTAGTTTTTTATTGGTGAAATTTCCGTATATACCGCCAGATATTTTGCGCGAACGCCTGATTCGCGGAGATATGGTGGATGCGTCTGGTGTACCCATGGGGCTGGACAGCCCTTTTGTGGCAGATAGCTGGTTATGGTATTACCGTGAGGTGCCGGCAGAGGTAACGGTACCTTTCGAGTTAGCCGTCCTGTATCAGGATGAATACCTGGTGGTGGTGGACAAGCCGCATTTTCTTGCCAGTATTCCGGGGGGGCGCTATTTGCAGGAAACCGCCTTGATTCGTCTGCGCAAACAGCTGAATAACTTTGAGCTGAGTCCGATTCATCGGCTGGACCGGGATACCGCCGGGGTTTTGATTTTTTGTGTAGACAAGCGTTATCGCGGTGCCTATCAGACCTTGTTCCAGACGCGGAATGTGCGCAAAACCTATGAGGTGATTGCCCCCTTCAGGGACCGTCTGGTATTTCCCTTGTTACGTGAGAGCCATATTCGCAAAAGTGCGCAGTATTTCAGCATGGAAGAGTCTGCCGAGGCACCCAATAGCCGTACCCGCATCAGTCTGTTGGGACATAACGGGAAGCTGGGCCATTATTTGCTTGAACCGCTTACCGGTAAAAAGCATCAGCTTCGGGTACATATGAATGGCTTGGGCATTCCCATTTGCAATGATGAGTTTTACCCCGCCATGTTGCCTGCCCGTGAAGAGGCCTGCTTTGACAGGCCCTTGCAGCTGCTGGCCCGTTCAATTGGCTTTACCGATCCGGTCACCGGGCAGGCTCGTTTTTTTGAAAGTCTGCGAACGCTGGAAATGTTGGCTGATATTAAAGAAACCGTCTTGGATTGAAAAGTTGTTTACTGGGGGGTTGTGTCAATAATGCCAAGATGATTGGCCACATTGCGTTCCAGAAAGAACTGGCGCGAGGGTAGTTCATTGACGCGGGTGCGATTGATAATCATGGTGCTGCTGCCGCCGCCATCCAGGTTCAGGGCATTGTTCACGTTTAGTTTTTTAAACAGGCGTGCCAGCTGGTTCAGGGAATATCCCTGAAAACCGGTTTTACGGCCTTCCACCACGACTAGATATAAATAGCGATTATTGTTACTTAAACCCACTGCCGTGCGTGGGTGTTGGCCACGGGCGTTTGATTGGCAGATTTTCTGGCTGCCGCGCGGGCAGATATAACGGCCATTTTTAAGGGTTTGCCAACCCGAGATAACCGTATGCCAGGCGGGATTATGGGCGGTTTTTCGATTGGGGGCCTCTATAAAACAGCGGTTGTCAATGGTACAGGCCAGAAAGGAATGGTGAGTGGTGTCATAACTGCCTGGCCAGCGGATGCCATGGCTGACATTCAAGCCTTGTGGCTTGTTTTTTTCATCAAAAAAAGCGCCGTTAATGGCGACGGTTGTTTTGTTGGGGAAAGCAAAATTGGACGTGGTTTGATTGGCCTGTTTGAGGGAGGTGCCGATTATCTGAATGCCCGGACAGTGAAGGTCTACCTTGGCAATATGAACCCGGTTCTGGTCTGCTGTTTCATATTGTATGCATGGGCTGACCAGGTCTTTTGCCTGCGCATGGGTGCAGAGCAACAGACCAAGTGCCAGAAAGAGGCGGAACAGGAACAACGGTGGCATAGTCAAGAAGATTGGCAACGTTCTATCCTGAGTGCGCTCCATAAGGCTAACCAGCAGGTGCCCAGCAGGACCAACCAGTAAATGACGGTGCCAACCCAGAACCGGGTATTGGATTGTTTACCATCCAGGACGCCAAGTACCTCGCCGGTATAGGGGTCCAGGAAGATGCTTTGGTTGTAAAGTCCGTTTACCTTGAATTTGAAATGGGCACTGCGATCGGGTGCCAGGTTTACTTTTGCACTGACCAGAATGGCATTGACGGGAAGATATTTGCGGGCTTCTTCGTAGAGGATTTGTGAAGGAATGGGATCCTGGTTTTGTGCGTCGACATAAAACCGGTCCTGGTAGGCCCAGGTATCGATATGTGTATTGTAGAAATTGGAAATGGCGTTGCAGGCCAGAATGGTGATAACCGGGATGAGAAGCAGGGCTATATAAAAATACCAGCGATAGCGCATGCCAGACGCGGTATATTTTTCTTGCCCTGAATGAAGGGGGGTTGGCGTTTGCATTTCAGTTTCTGAATTGACCATTTCCATTGTCTTTAGTGACGTGGGATGTCTGGTTTGGAATTCCATATGGAAAATGCTGGGGATGGATCCCTGTAACCGTTCAGCCTTGTGTAATTGTGATGATCCTTAGTGACTGAGTTTACTACCATTCAAAAACCCAAGGCAAGTAATGGTGCGAATGCTGGTAGTTCAGCCGTTAAAACCGGTTATTTGCATTAAAAATAAGATTGACTTTTTGATGATTAAGTGTATAAAACCCCCTGTATCCACCCGGTCAGGGGCAGATGCGTGGGGTTTATTGATTGCCAGAATTAGCAGTATTGTGCCTTGGCTACCTGGCGCCAGTGGTGCAAGAGGGGCTCGGTATAACCGCTAGGTTGTGTCAGTCCCTTGAAGATCAGGTCGCTGGCTGCCATGAAGGCGGGAGAGGTATCAAAGTTGCCAACCATGGGACGGTAAGCCGGATCACCTGCATTTTGTTTGTCAACCACGGCGGCCATGCGTTCAAGGGTGTTGCGTACCTGTTCTTCGGTCACAATGCCGTGACGCAGCCAGTTGGCAATGTGCTGGCTGGAAATGCGCAGGGTGGCCCGGTCTTCCATCAGGCCGATATCGTGGATATCGGGCACTTTGGAGCAACCGATTCCCTGGTCAACCCAACGTACCACATAACCCAGGATACCCTGGGCATTGTTGTCGAGTTCTTCCTGTTTCTCGGCATCGGTCCAGTGGGTGTTTTCAGCCACGGGGATGGTCAGGATGTTATCCAGATAATCGGTGGTGTCGCCTTCCAGGCTTTTCTGGACTTCTTTCACATTAATTTGATGGTAATGCAGGGCATGCAGGGTGGCAGCCGTGGGTGATGGTACCCAGGCGGTATTGGCACCCGCTTTCAGGTGAGCGATTTTCTGTTCGATCATGGCGGCCATCAGGTCTGGCATGGCCCACATGCCTTTGCCGATTTGTGCCTTGCCAACCAGCCCGCAGGCCAGGCCGGTTTGTACATTGTTGCGCTCGTAAGCATCGATCCAGGCGGTTTTCTTGATGTCGCCTTTGCGGATCATGGGGCCGGCTTCCATGGAAGTATGGATTTCATCGCCAGTGCGGTCGAGGAAACCGGTATTGATGAAGGCGATGCGTTCTTTGGCTTCGAATACGCAGGCTTTCAGGTTGACGCTGGTACGGCGTTCTTCGTCCATAACACCCATTTTGATGGTGTTGGGTGCCAGGCCCAGCAACTGCTCGGTACGGTTGAACAGCTTGTTGGCGAAAGCGACTTCATCGGGGCCATGCATTTTGGGCTTCACGATATAGATGGAGCCGGTGCGTGAGTTACCGCCTTCACGCTTGATATCGTGGATAGCCACCAGACTGGTGATGACGGCATCCATAATGCCCTCGGGCACTTCATTGCCTTGTTCATCAAGGATTGCCGGGTTGGTCATGAGATGACCCACATTGCGGATGAACATCATGGAGCGGCCGGGCAATGTTTGGGTTTGGCCGGATTTGCCGGTAAAGACACGGTCTGGGTTCAGTACCCGGGTAAAGGTTTTGCCGTTTTTGGTAATTTCTTCGGCTAAGGTGCCATCCATTAAGCCCAGCCAGTTGCTGTAGGCCAATACCTTGTCATCGGCATCAACGGCGGCGATCGAGTCTTCGCAGTCGATAATTGAGCTTAATGCGGCTTCCAGCAGCAGGTCTTTGACACCGGCCGGATCTTGTTTGCCGATGGGGTGGTTGCGATCAATCTGGATTTCAAAATGCAGGCCGTTATGTCTCAGGATGATGGCCTCAGGGTTGGAGGCATCGCCACGGTAGCCCAGGAAGCAATCGGGATTGGCCAGTCCGGTTTGGCTGCCATCGTTAAGGGTGGCATTGAAGGTACCGTTTTCTGCACTGTACTGCGTAACCGCTTTGTGTGAACCCTTGGCCAGGGGAATGCTTTGGTCCAGGAAGTCGCGGCCGTAGGCAATCACTTTTTCGCCACGCACCGGATTGTAGCCGCCTTCGCGGCTGGCGCCGTTTTCTTCGCTGATGGCATCGGTGCCATACAGGGCGTCATACAGGCTGCCCCAGCGCGCATTGGCGGCATTCAGGGCATAGCGGACATTGGTAATGGGAACCACCAGCTGCGGGCCACCCTGGTCGGAAATGTCGTAATCAATATTGGACGTACTGACCTTGAAATCGGCCGGTACGGTTTTCAGGTAACCGATTTCTTTCAGAAACGCCTTATAAGCGGGCATATCTTTAACAGGGCCGGGGTTTTGGCGGTACCAGCTGTCAAATTCGGCCTGGATGCGGTCGCGCTCGGCAAGCAGTGCCTTGTTTTCGGGGGCCAGGTCGTGAATCAGGGTATCAAAGCCTTGCCAGAAAGCCTCGGGGTCTACACCGGTTCCGGGCAGTGCTCGGGTATCAATAAATTCTTTAAGTACCGTGGCAACTTGCAAACGGTGGCATTGGATTCGGTTGGTCATGTTTGGCTCCATCAATATGATTCACGAGTATAGTTGGATAATGTGTTAATGCTATTATGACGCGATGCAGTATAAGCCTCAAGGTGCCTGGGGTAAACACAGTTTTTACTTTTAGTAAAAAACAATATTTATTTTGAGTATATAAACGGAAACATTGGTTTATGCAAAACCTGTTCAATCATTATTCTGAAAGGGCCTTGCTGGTCGAAGGCGTGGCCGGTAGCGGGAAATCCACCCTGATTGCGGAAGAGGCCAGGCACTGTGTGTCCGGTGCCCCGACATTGCTAATGACTTTCAGCCGCGCCGGGCGCGATGTGTTAAGTGCTTATATGCAAAAACGGGGACTGGTTTCGGCTGAACAACCCAATCTGACCATTAGCACGATTGATGGTTTGGCGCATCAGCTGTTGCGCCGGTTGGGGGATGAACGCTATGTATTGGACCGCGATGCCGTTGTGCGGGACTTGTTGCCGCAACTGGTTGAAGAGGCTTGTGAAGAAGGTTTTGACTGGGCATTCACGGCACCGCAGATTAATGAAGAACATATGAACGCCCTGATGGCGGATCTGGATTTTTTCCGTGCCTCCAGGGCCTGGGAAGCCGAGTCTGCCGACGATTGCGAATTCATTTGCGAAGGCAAGCTTAATTTTGATTACCGTTTTGTGCGCCGCGTTTTTTATGCTTATGACTCGTACCGTGCCCATTGGCCTGGGCCCGAGGCCGGTACGGAAAGCCTTCTGCTTGATCCTTACGTGGCGCCCGCCCAAAGAACCGGGGTGTTCGGGTTCCGGCTTATTTCCGAGGCGGTGTTTGACCTGCTGGAACGCTTAGCGTCCGAAGCGCTGGATGATCGCTACATGGGTGGCTACCGGTTTGTGTTTATTGATGAGTTTCACGACACGACCCCCTTGCAACTGGCGTTCCTGTTCCGGATATTAAGTCCACAGGCCCGCATTCTGGCGGTTGGTGATCGTATGCAGAATATTTTTGCCTGGCGCGGTACCGATACCGATGCGGTGTTCAATACCTATGTCCAGCATTATTCAGCCCGTATTATCCATTCCCTGCAAACTTACCGTTTTGGCGCTGGCCTGGCCGAGTTGGCCAGCAAGCTGACGGGCCGGCAATTGCAGTCAATGGCCAAACATAAAACCGGTATCACGACGGTAAAGGGTCCTATGGCTAATTTGTTGCCACATATCAACCCGGCCCGGTTATCGCATCTGGCAGTGGTTTGCCGCCATGGGGCAGACAGGGTCAGTGCCGCTTTTGAGCTGTTCAACAGTAGCGACAGCAGTCTTGCCTTGGCCTATCCGCTGGTCAATACGTTTGCCGCCAGTATGCTGGTCTATTTATATTCGGTACGATTTCCACGGCTTGCGCCCATGATTAAAAAAATGGATGAGTCGGTACTGCAGTTTTTAAGCCTGCCACATTGTCTGCTGGATGAGCAGGCCAAGCATGAAATTGCCCATAAGGCGACACCGGGTAGTTTGCGCATGTATCTGGATTTGCATTTGCGGGGTGGTTCGGTCAGGGGAGAAGCCTTTTCCGATGACATGAAAAACGCCCTGCAATGGTGGCTGGAACAAAAAGACCCGAAAACCGGGCTGGTGGCAGAATTGGAAACGTTTGCCCGCATGTCGGGAGTGTTCAGCCTTGGGGCCAGCCAGCACCGGGTGCTGGAACAGACGGCCTGCTGTTCATGGCAGGGCTTGCTGCAGTTTTTGTCTAACCGGCAGGCAAGCATTGAGCAATGGCCAGCCCTGTATGCCCGGCTTCTGGCAAGCTGGAAAACACGTGGTGGCATCCGGTTTTATACCGTTAGTGAAGCCAAGGGACGCGAATTTGATGAGGTGCTGGTTTATAACGCTGGCCTGGGCGGATTTTGTACCCGGGGCAGTGATGATGCGATAGAACGCAACCGTTTTTACGTGGCGATTACCCGCGCAAAAAAATCGCTGTTTCTGTTAGCCGGCTAGCTAAAGTCAACAGCGATCTTTATAGCGGTTGCACAGGCAACCTGTACTCAATGACAGTGTTTATTGGTCAACGAAAGCGCGTTCAACCACATAGGCACCCGGTTTGGAAGTGCTGCCTTCGTTAAAGCCGCGTTTTTCCAGAATGGGTTTAAGGTCGCGCAGCAGGCCCGGGCTGCCGCAGATCATGATGCGATCTTCTTCGGGGTTGAGTTCAGGGACATTCAGGTCGGTGAACAGTTTGCCGTTTTCGATAAGATCGGTAATGCGACCCTGGTTTTCAAAGGGTTCGCGGGTAACCGTGGGATAATATTTAAGCTGATTGGTGACCATTTCGCCCAAGAATTCGTTGTTGGGCAATTCATTGGTGAAATAATCGCGATAGCATAACTCGTTAACGAAACGTACCCCGTGCACCAGAATGACCTCGTCAAAACGCTCATAGGTTTCGGGGTCGCGCATGATGCTCAGGAAGGGTGCCAGGCCGGTACCGGTTGACAGCATGTACAGGCGTTTACCGGGCAGGAGGTAATCGATGAGCAGGGTGCCGGTAGGCTTGCGGCCGATAATGATATTGTCACCAACCTTGATGTGTTGCAGGCGGGAAGTCAGCGGGCCATCGGGGACCTTGATGCTAAGGAATTCGAGATGCTCTTCGTAGTTGGGGCTGGCTATACTGTAGGCACGCAGCAGCGGTTTACCATTAACCGGTAAACCGATCATGGTGAAATGGCCATTATTGAAACGAAGGGCCTGGTCCCGGGTGGTGGTGAAACTGAAAAGACGATCTGTCCAGTGGTGGACACTTAATACTTTGCCTTCAAGAAAAGCAGCAGCCATAAACGATTGACCTGTTGTGTTATTTAAAAAGAATTTATCATTCTACAAAAGAAAGCAAAATAATTTCTTGAATATAATCAAACAATCTTCTTTTAATTAATCAAAAAGCAGTAAATTACTATTAAATTCGTTTTTTTCAGGTTAAATCCGCTTTTTTCTAATTATTCAGTAATAAGTTTATAAATAGCTTGTCTATTGCGTGTGGCAGGGAGTCTACAAATATGATTATGAAATCATTTTCCAGAAAAATCTGGCAATGGAGTGCTGGTTCGCTGCTTGCCGTGTCGGTGTCGGCAACGGCATACGCACAGGATGTGATCCGCATTGGTGAAATCAACAGTTATAAAACTATTCCGGCCTTTTTGGAGCCGTACAAGAAAGGGATAGATCTTGCCGTAGAGCAAATCAACCAAGCGGGTGGACTGAATGGTAAACAAGTGGAAGTCCTGATTCGTGATGATGCGGGCAACCAGGGCAATGCCATCCGCGAGGCCCAGCAACTGTTAACGCGCGACAGGGTGGATGTATTAACCGGCAGCTTCCTGTCGAATATCGGGCTGGCACTGGCCGATTTTGCCAAACAGAAAAAAGTGTTCTTCCTGGCCGGAGAGCCGTTAACGGACAAAATCGTTTGGGAAAACGGTAATCGATATACCTATCGCCTGCGTGACTCCACTTATATGAAGGTGGCCATGCTGATTCCCGAAGCGGTCAAAATGAATAAAAAACGCTGGGCCCTGGTGTACCCCAATTACGAGTATGGGCAGTCTGCCATCGAGTCGTTCAAGAAATTGCTGAAAGCGCAGCAACCCGATGTGGAGTTTGTGGCCGAGCAGGCCGTGACCCTGAACAAGATTGACGCGGGTAACGTGGTGCAGGCCCTGGCCGATGCCAAACCCGATGCGCTGTTCAACGTATTGTTCAGCACCGACCTGACCAAATTCGTGCGGGCCGGCAAAACCCGCCAGTTTTTTGACGACCTGCCGGTGGTCAGCCTGTTAACGGGTGAGCCCGAGTACCTGGATCCCCTGGGTGAAGATACGCCTAAAGGCTGGTTCGTGACCGGCTACCCTTGGTATGCGATTGATACGCCCGAACATAATGTTTTCCTGAAAGCTTACCAGGACAAGTTCAACGATTACCCGCGTGCCGGTTCCATTGTGGGTTATGCCATGATTATGTCACTGGCCGAAGGCATCAAGGTGGCCGGTTCCACCGATACCGAAGCCCTGATCAAGGCCTTTAAGGGCCTGAAAGTGCAAACGCCGTTTGGTGAAATCATGTACCGTGACATCGACAACCAGTCCACGATGGGTGCCTATGTAGGTACGCTGGATGTCAAGGACGGCAAGGGCATCATGACGGATATCCGCTATGTGGATGGTAAAGATGTGCAGCCTTCCGATGAGGAAGTGAAAAAAATGCGTTCGGCTGAATAAGTCACAATGGAAGTCTCGGGTTTAATTGTTCAGCTGCTGAACGGTCTGGCGGGAACCTCATCCCTGTTTCTGGTTGCCGCCGGGCTGTCCTTGATTTTCGGGGTTACCCGGATTATCAATTTTGCCCATGGTTCCCTGTATATGCTGGGTATTTATCTGGCCTATTCGCTTACCTCATGGCTGGGTGGCACGGCGCTGGGATTCTGGGGGGGGCTGCTGGCGGCCGGCCTGATGGTGGCCGTACTGGGTGTACTTATTGAGATTTTTCTGCTCAGACGCATCTACCGTGCGCCCGAGCTGTTCCAGTTGCTGGCCACTTTTGCCCTGGTGCTGATTGCCAGTGACGCGGTGCATTGGTTATGGGGGCCTGAAGACTTGCTGGGCATGCAGGCACCGGGGCTGGAAGGCGCCATACCGGTGTTGGGACGCATGTTTCCAACGTATAACATTTTCCTGATTATTATTGGCCCCCTGGTCTTGCTGTTATTGTGGTGGTTGCTAAACCGTACCCGCTGGGGCACGTTTGTGCGGGCGGCGACCCAGGACAAGGAAATGCTGGGGGCGCTGGGTGTTAACCAGGCCTGGCTGTTTACCAGCGTGTTTGCACTGGGTTCTTTTCTGGCCGGTCTGGGTGGTGCGCTTGAATTGCCCAATGAACCCGCCAGCCTGGGTCTGGACATGCGTATTATTGGCGATGCCTTTGCCGTGGTGGTGGTGGGGGGCATGGGCTC
>Ga0265293_10002826_pt1 | contig 33653 bp, 32 predicted proteins | sample Munlanlewell138R_FD_192505 | JGI IMG/M metagenome (GOLD analysis project Ga0265293, IMG submission 192505) | Leachate microbial communities from a municipal landfill in Southern Ontario, Canada - Leachate well 138R | ecosystem: Engineered > Solid waste > Landfill > Unclassified | place: Canada... | reverse complement strand
GACAATGACCGAAGTGAGGAAAATGGCATCCACAGCGTTTACGACACCTGGTCCTAGGGCCATACGTACCGCTTGAATGTCGTTGGTGGCGTGCGCCATAAGATCACCCGTCTTATGATGGTTAAAAAACTCCGTAGAAAGTCCCTGTAGGTGTTCAAAAAGCATATTGCGCAGGGTATATTCCATCTTGCGTGCCGTACCCATGATATTAACACGCCAAAAGTATCGAAAGACAGCAATGGCAATGGACAGCCCGACAAAGCTCGCTACAAAGCGTAACAGATCACCTCGGGAGAAGTCACCCGAGGCTACCAGGTTCGTCAGATTACCCATCATCTTGGGAATCACCAGCTGGGCCAGATTGGTCAAAAGTAATGCACCAATACCCAAGATATAGTAGCGTTTATGTTCCGATAGAAAGTCTCTCAATCGCAGAAAGCTCTTAATAGTATTCACTCCCTTGCCGGCCCTGTCCTGACTTATACGTTTACGACAGTGTAACAGGTTTGTTCATGCGAGCAGACTCGTAGGCGGCCAAGGCGACTTCCATTGCCTTCAGGCCATCATAGCCACTAATACTCGGTTCACGGTCTTCGATGATCATATGGATAAAGTCTTCGATAAGCCCAAAGTCCATATCTTCAGCAAAGGACCGCTCCGATATCTTGTTCTTAACATCGTCATAGACAACAAAGTTTTGGGCAAAGGCATCGAGATCGATGACGCCTTTCGTACCCACGATGCGAAGCGTCACGTCACCCCACGTGGGATTGGTTCTAGGTCTCGACCAGCTCGGATCTTGTGTGACAATTACGCCACCTTCCATCTCCATGCTTAGCATGCCACAATCATCGATGTCGACATCCCACAGCATACTGTCGGCTTCGGCGTAAACCGAAACAAACTCCTTACCCAAAAACCAGCGGATAAGATCCACAACGTGAACTGTATGGTCCATCACCGCTCCACCGCCTGCGAGAACGGGATCCACAAACCAGCCCCCAGGCATCTGCCCGTGATTGGTTCCCGAGATAGCTAGAACGTCTCCGATCTGCCCTTGATCAAGCATTTCTTTGACTCTCATGGCGGGCGTAGCGAAACGCACCGGAAAGGCAATCTGGAGCTTAACGCCTGCTTTTTCACATGCTTTAATCATGGCCTGTCCATCTTCCCTGGTGGTCGCAATGGGCTTTTCGCACAGCACATGACGCCCATAACTTGCAGCGAGTTCCGTAAACTCACGGTGACGACTGTTTTCTGAGCAGATGATTACGGCGTCCACCTGCTCCAGAAGCGTCCTGGGATCGGCAAAGAACTCCGTCTTCATATCCCGGGCTCCCTTTTCCCCCCGCTCCTTGTCCGAATCATACACACCCACAAGTTTACACTCTTTGATACTATTCAAGGCCTGGGCATAACTAAAGGCATGCATATGCGCGAGGCTCAAAAATCCGATCTTAACAACCACTAGAATCCCTCCTTACAATTCCACCACTTGGCCCGTCCGAGCCGAGCGAGAAGCAGCTAAGGCCACCTCAAGGGTAGCGAAAGCATCATCAATCGACACTAAAGGAGGCCGGTCTTCTTTGATGGCCTGCACCATGTCTTCTAGTTCCAGGGCATAAGGATTGACTGCAGTAGGTCCGATTTGAGCCCTTGTATCAGGGACTGTGGCTGTCACAATGGGATTGGTCTTGCGACTGTCAAAGGAGATGAGTCCGTCTGTGCCCGCTACTTCAACTGCAGTGTAGAACTGGCCTGGGAAGTTCGTCCAGCTTCCCTCTACATGAGCTATAACACCGTTCTTAAACCGAAGTACAACCATGGCATGCTCCAGACGAGCGGTTGTTCGCCCTTGGGTCGTCTTGGCATAAACCCGCTCGACGTCTCCAAACAGCCAACGGCAGTAGTCCAAATCGTGAATGAGTAAATCCACAATAACTCCACCGCTTCGATCAAAGTCGGCAAACCAATCCTGCCAGCCTACAGGAAACTGGCTACCTCCCCTAAAGGTGCGGACGACACCCGCTTGACCGATCTCGCCTTGCAGGACGCTCTGGCGAATGCCTTCATAGGCAGGGGCAAAACGAACGACATGACCTATACCTATCTTCTTGTCATAGCCTGCACTCAAAGCAACCAGGCGTTGCCCTTCTTCAAGGCTACGGGCCAGCGGTTTTTCACAAAAGATGTGTTTTTTTGCTCTCATCGCTTGCGTCATCACAGCTTCATGGAGATAGGTGGGGACGCAAATATCCACCAGATCAACATCGAACTCTGCGAGCATTTCTTCCACACTGCCCACCGCGCTGACACCGAATTCCTTTTTGGCACGCTCTCTGTTAGCGAGTTCTACATCGGCCACAACCACAAGTTCACAACCGGGTACTTCCTGTAAGGCTTCACAATGTATCCGCCCGATGATGCCACAACCGACGACTCCCACTCGGATCAAAAGAACCACCTCATCTCATGCTTATCGTTCAAAGAATTCTCGTTGGCAAATTGAATCCCTGCATAGATATGGTAACAAAAAGCTGCCCCAAGGACGAAACCCTGGGGCAGTACCGGATCAATTTGTTTAGGCTCCTCCCCGGCTTACTCTTTCTTCAAGAAATGTCACTGCATAATAAAGGATGACCGATACGACCAGGAGTAACAGGACACTAGCCATGACGAGGGACATGTTAAACACCTGACCTCCATAGATGATCAAGTAGCCTAAACCAGCCTTGGAAGCCAAGAACTCACCTACAATGGTTCCCACGAGGGATAATCCCACATTGACCTTTAGAGCCGCAATCATCGTCGGCACGCTTGCGGGAATGACCACTTTGCGCAAAACCTGGCCGTTGGTGCCACCAAAGGTACGAACGAGCTTGATCTGGTTCGGATCCACTTCCTTAAAGCCCGTGTGCATCATCATGATCGTTACAATGATTGAGACCGAAATCGCCATGGCCACAACGGCTGTAATTGTCGTTCCGAGCCAAACGACAAAGATGGGTCCCAGGGCCACCTTGGGCACGCTGTTGAGCACTACAATATAGGGATCCATGACTTTGGAGATAAAGGTAGACCACCAGAGCAGGACTGCAACTACGATACCAATGGCTGTTCCGATAGAAAAACCCAGCACAGTTTCGCCTACTGTCCATCCTAAATGGCGCCACAGTTCTCCCTCGCTGGCCAATCGAACGACGGCAGCCCAAATTCTCGTGGGCTGGGAGAAAATGAAACCGTTGATCCAACCCCTGGAGGCAGCAATTTCCCACAGTGCGAAGAATCCAACCACAAGTAAGATTTGGGTTCCCCGAACGGTCAGAGTATCCAGACGGCGTCTACGCAAGTAACTGAGGTGCTCTGGTGAGAAGTCAGTGTTCGGCATCTGCATTCAACTCCTTCCAGATCGCTCCGAAGTATTCTCGAAATTCTGGGACTTCACGAGTTTGTAGTGGGCTGAGACCCTCATCACACATTTTGATGGAATGGATGCTGCGAATGGTCCCGGGCCTAGGTGTCATGACGACGACCCGATTGGCCATACTGACCGCTTCGGGAATGTCATGGGTGACCATCAGGACCGTCTTCTTGCGTTCCCTTAAGATCCTCACAACCTCTTCCCCTACAGAAAGCCGATTCTGATAGTCAAGCGCCGAGAAAGGTTCGTCGAGGAGTAGCACGTCAGGTTTGGTGGCCAAGGTTCGAATTAAAGCCACCCGCTGGCGCATTCCTCCACTCAACTGAGAAGGATAGTAATGTTCAAATCCTCCAAGACCGTAGGTTTTGAGCATTTCTCTCACTTCGTCTACTGCTTCAGGTGTTCGCTCTTTGCGGATCTCCAATCCTAACAGAGCATTGTCTAGAATCGTACGCCACTCAAACAGGTAGTCTTGTTGCAACATGTAACCCACTCGTTTACTGGTTCCTTGAACTGGATTTCCGTCAATGGTGACTTCGCCGCGACTGGGCGTAAGAAGGCCGCTGACGAGGGAAAGCAGAGTGCTCTTGCCACAGCCGCTTTGCCCGACAATTGCGACGAACTCTTGATCCTGGACGGTCAAGTTTACGTCTTGCAGTGCTGCAACTTCCCCGGCTTCTGTATGATAGTTCAGACCTACGTTGCGTAACTCCACACGAGCCACAGTCTTCCCCCCTCTAGCGAACGTTCGTTGACTATTTTCCTTCGCCCACTACAGCGTTGGCAATTGTGGTGTCCATCAGAACAGAGAAGGGTACGATTTCTTCAAGTTCTCCGGCTTCCATCATGATTTCTTGAAGATGCAAAAAGTGTTCCTCAGAGATCACGGGGGTTGTCGGCCAGGCATCAATGGATTGATACAGACCCATGCTCTGCACCAAAATCTCATGATCAATTAGGGGGAAGAAGGGAGCAATCACTTCTGCCACTTCTTCTGCTGTATGACTAAAGACCCACTTCTGTCCCTTGTGAATTGCCCGGGTGAAACGGACAAATAGGTCAGGGTTTTCTTCGAGGACGCTCTTGCGAGCATGGTACACGGTGTAGCTCACGGGTCCTGCCTCGGCTCCAATGGAAGCAACTATCTTACCCCTTCCTCTAGCTTGGATTTCGCTCATAGCTGGTTCAAACTGGGCAATGTAGTCGCCCATCCCGGCTTCAAATGCTCCAACTGCCGCTTCAAAGGCGAGGCTCGTGATGATTTCGACATCAACAAAGGGTTCAATACCATGTTTCTTCAGTACCCACTCCAACGCCATCTGGGGAACGCCGCCAATACGGGCTCCAACGATCGTCTTCCCCCGTACATTATCCCATTCAAACTCTTCCTCCACGTCACGCGTCAAGAAGAACGACCCATCTCTCGCTGTGAGCTGCGCGAATCCTACTAGATGATCGCTCGCTCCCTGTTGATAGATGTACACTGTGGCTTCTGGCCCAAAAAACCCCACATCGACAGAGCCCGAAATCAAGGCTGCTGCTCCTTTATCAGCTCCCCACGCAGTACTCAAGTCGATCTCTAATCCCTGTTCTTCGAAGAATCCATTGGCAATGGCAACGTATTGCGGAGCATAAAAGACGGAGCGCACAACTTCAGACAAACGTACCGTTTCTAACTCTTGTGCTGAGGCCGTTGCACCTAAAAGTACGGCAACGACCACAACGGCCAAAGCTAAGAAAGCCCATGCTTTTTTGGACATATGAAATCCCCCCTTCATTTACCTTGTATAGTATTCTTGTGCTAGAAAGGTGTGCCTTAAGGGGATCAAAAAGACCTAGGTGGTGTTCCTAGGCCATGAAGTAGATAACGAGTGCAGCTGTAGCGAGAAAGGGTCCGAAAGGAAGCGGTGTCCTCCGACCTTGTTTAGTGAGATAAAGGTAGATGATACCCACAATGCTCCCCAGGAGGGAAGCTCCAAAAAGGACAAAAAAAACGCTCTTCCAGCCCAAAAAAGCCCCTATCATGCTCATGAGCTTGGCGTCACCCATACCCATGCCTCCCCGGGAAAGCAGGGCAATGATGAAGATTACCAGGAACCCAGTAGCAGCCCCAATTACGCTGGTCCCAAAGGGGGTTGTCCATCCAAGAAGTGCAAAGAGCAAGCCCAAGATAATTCCCGGAACTGTAAGCACATTGGGCAACACTTTGTGCTCGAGATCGATCAAAGCCAAGACGGCAAGCAAAGAAAAGAAAACCAGTCCTGCCATGACTTCGGGGATCGTGGACTGCTTCAGAGCGATTGCGACAAAGCCCAAACCGGTTACGAACTCCACTAGGGGATAACGCCACGAAATTTGTCCGCGACACTCCCTGCAGCGGCCTTTTTGCCATAGGAAACTCAAAGCAGGAACGAGTTCGCTGACAGTCAGACGATGTCCGCAGTGGGGGCACGCAGACCCTGGCCGAAGCAGGGACATCTGACGAGGTAAGCGATAAATGACAACATTAAAAAAACTACCAAAGACTAGACCCAAGAGAAAGACCCAAAGTAAGAGCAAAACTTCCATGTTAACCACCTTAATAAGTTAAGCGTAAAACACTCTCCATGTATATAGTACAAGTAATCCATAGACTCCACATACAAAAGCAATCAAGCCAAAATATTTAGGCACCAATGTTCGCCTGGCGACCCACAGCAAGACCAAACCTAGAGGGATGAAGACAAGCTTATACAAGGCAAAGTAAGGGGTGTTGACTATCCCCCGCATCAACGGGTTCCATTCGAGATGATCTCCGAACGTCACAAGATCCCTTGTGGCGAAAAAGTCGATCGTATTAAACAAACCAGTCAGCAGCAAGAGCCAAAACAGAATGCGATACGCATACTTGCGGTTCAACAATGGAACTCACTCCCAGGGTCGTTTACCCTAGGTTATCCATTATTGCATTGAAATATGATACTCGTCCTATGTGAGGCGGATAACCGCGTAGCTCAGAGTCCGTAGAAAGGACGTTGTAGCGATCCGTGCCAAAGGCTGGTAGTCAAGATAAGAAGCTACCACTGGTGAAACCGCATAATATGCACGAATCACCAGACGCCCTAGGGGGGTGGATGCTAAGTGCCGGTCTCGAAAATCTCGTAACTGGTCAAGCTCCGGTGCGTCCGAGGCAAAAATGTACCTGCGAAACAGGCAGCGAGGATTCACCCTCCGAGCTTCAGCCAGTTCTTCTTCGCTGAAGGTCTTGGTGAAACGGATCGCTCCGGTGGGTCCAGCACCTTTGATGCCTGCGGTTCGAAGATTCAACACCTGTAGTTCCGACGCAAGTTCGTAGTCTACGCGAGGATGATCAGAAGAGAGCGTTATGCCAATTAGGTTCGGTGCTTGACTTCCCCGCTCAAATGCGATGTGATAACCTGTCTCCGCCGAGTCACCCTGCAAGATTAGCCTATCAGGAGGACTTGCTTTGGTTCTGAGAAAAACCGAACCGTCCTTCACAAAAAGGTAATGTTCATCGTCGTGGGAGACTGTTGCCGGAACGTCCGAGGTCGCCATGAGCTCTAGGCTGTGAGCCAAACGCACTTCTTCTGTGATGCGCAGCATTGCGATCTGCATGTCCGCTTGCACATCAGCCATGACACTTCCTGAAAAAAAAGAACGATCAGCAAAGAAGTAGATGCTAAATCCACCGGCGATGACAAGCCCCAGAAGCGCCAGGGTCACCATCAACTCGATGAGAGTAAAACCGCCACTTTCTCTATATACTCTCATTGCGTCTTCTCTCCTTGCTCACCATTATTTCGAAACGACATAGGAAACGAGAATCGTGTCAATTTGCTCAGCATCCTCGGCTTCTTGAACTAAGACCATCGTCCCTTCCACGTCCCACGAAGCGGTCTTGCCATCCGCTGTCTTGCCTCTCAGCGTTACAGACTGCTCTATACCCGCACCGACAGCCATTTCCCTTTCCATAGCAGCACGCATCGCGTACAGAGCTTGTGTACGCTCGCCAGCCCATTGGATGTTTTGCACACTGGAGACGATGAGTGGTGCAAAGGCAGCAACTAGAGCAGTAATAATGACAATGGCCACGACAACTTCAATCAAGGTAAAGCCTTCCTGCATGCGCAGCATATTTCGCATTCCTCATCCACCTCCTCAGCGTTCCCAGAAGAACGGCTGTAGACCTTCAAGGTCCTCGCGATTGATCTGGTGTTCTGCCTTTATTGGAAGTAACCAACCATCGGCTGCAGCTTGTCCAAAGTATGAGGCGATCGAATTTCCTTGGTCGATGTATGCCTGGATGGCACGTCCATCTAGGACGCTGCCTTCCCGAAAATAGAAAGCCTTCCCTGCTAAGCCTAGGTTGTAGTCTGATCTAACGCGTACGTCTGGCCACGATAAGAAACTCCTCTTGTACCACTCATAAGAACGATAGATTGTTGATTCATCATCGAAGTAAACTTCGCCGTACCACGCGTCGTCTACAAACGTTCCGTTTTGCTGGTTTCCAGCCAGATCTCGTCCTCTCTTGCCCAACTTCTCGCCGTTTATCTCGGGCAAAGTAAGCTTGAGACGAAAGTTCTTCCAAGGGTAGTAGAGAAGGAACTCAGCCGATGGCATGTAGTCAATCTCTAGACCGTGCAGGAATATCGTTTCAGCAGATAGTTGCACATCGAACTGGCCGTCACGACTGCCTTCCATTCGACCCGTGGTCGGCATAAGGCGTAATGGACTGTCAAAAACGAGTGCAGATGCGGCAAACGTAATCGCCCGGTCTGCTCGTGAAGACATGACCCGCAAGGCCTCATCGCCCAAGTAGATGGGAGAAGTCTGCGTTCTGGTTCGAAACATGACGACTTCTGAAGGAGTGTCGTACTCAGAGAACGTAATCTCGCCCGAATTATGAATATACCAGAGTAAAGAAGGATCATGACCATATCTATGGGGATACGTTACAAGTCGAACTGTACGTTCTGTGGAACCAACCGTGGCCGTGGCCTCTATCACTGTCACATGCTGCGTGCCATCCTCTGTCGCGTCTTCTTCAGAAATCACGATATCTATTTGGCCCAGAACATTCGCGGGTTTACTTGTTGTAAATCTCTCCTGGTCAAGGTCGTAATAGACAGGTTCCATTTTGCCAAAGGGTTTCTCATCACTGGGAATTTTCTGTTTCCATGCTGCCATCGCCATTTCTGCCCCTGCACGGGCTAGAAACAATGCCTGCAAATCTTGATCCGTCTTCTCAACCCTCTTCAGTTCAGCTGTGCTATACTGCCAAAGCACTCCCCCAAAAAGGGGAAGGACCACGATGAGCATCAGAGCTACACCAATGGCCATCATGCCTTGTTCGTCTCTTAAGCGCATCGTGATCCCCTCCTTATCACGCACCGAGAAATATCACACCTTTATTAGAAACCATTACTCAGACAGACTAGGGATTAAGATGTCGTCTTCCTCTTCATGGTTGGGCGAACTATTTGATATGACAAGCGACTCCCCGTCTTCAGACTTGGTTATCGTGTATTTGGAACTCGTCCACGGTGACTCCGGCTCTGTCTCTATACCATAGCCCCCCAACTGGCCCCAATTGAAAGGTTCTTCAGATTCTTCAATCGCAGGATCCTCGTTCTTCAACAATTGATACATTCGAACGGCGTTCGCAATCATCTTGATATTGGTTTGATCAACGCCCCGCCTTGCTCTTTCCTGTACATTCCCATACTGCTGAATTCCAACACCAGCAAGGATTCCTAGGATAACGACAACAATCATGAGTTCTACAAGGGTGAAACCCTCTTGGCTCTTAAGCATCTTTCGAATCTTCTTCAACATGTTTCTTCCTCCTTAAATTCACGTTTTACTTTGGATTAAAACACATACTGCAAGCGCAAACCGAATCGTGGCTGAACTGGTTTGTCCTTTTCTATAGCCCACATGACATGTGGTTCTAATCGGAACGCTTCCCACTGTAAAGGTACACCAAAGGCAATCTGTGGAATCCACCTTTGATCACTTAACAGATCAACCTGCACCCGCCCCGATAAGAACGCTATAGAATACTGCAGATAGCCTGTTACACCAAACTTTTCTCTGCTGTAAACGGCTCCAAGTCCCCCCTCAATGTTTCGAGACCCCGCACTCACCCCCCCTGCGAATCGTTCCTTGCCTATGTCAACCCAGCAACCCTGGTCATATTCCTTGTCTTCTTTTTGCTCGGTCACTGGGCTTGGGTAAAAAAATCCTGGTGTACCACACCCTGGTTATCATCCACAATGCGTGGTATCAAGAAGATGGTCATCTCGGTCTGTAACTTCGTTGACTCCTTCCATTGGAAGAGCTTTCCTAAGACAGGCAACTGCGACAAGAAGGGAATCCGACGAATGGACTCGTTTTCTTGTTCCTGAATCAATCCACCAAGAACGAAGGGTTGTCCATTCTTGACGCGAACCGTGGTCTCTGCTTCTCGGGTCCGAATCTGCGGATAATCCGTATCAGGACGCCAGATAAAGGTGCTGACCTCTGGCTCTACGAGAATGGTTATGTACTCGTCCTCCGAGATCCGTGGTGTGACTCTAAGATTGATACCCGACTCCAAAAACTCCAGCGTTCGAGTGTTATCCGGTCCATCAATGACCACCGGAACCCGATCACCCACGAAAATGCTGGCAGGCTGTCCACTGAGCGTAGTGATCTCTGGATTTGCCAAGAGTTTGGCATCTCCCTGGGTTTCGAGAGCACGCAAGGCCAGAACCAACTCCCAGGGTTCCCATTCCAGTTCAAAGAAGACAGGACGACTCTCCTCTGCAGCGAAGGTCACCGGACTTGACCAGTCAACACCCAGGTTTCGCAAGGCATCGGTGGAGATTTCCTGAACCCAAACCTCTAAGACAACTTGTGGGGCGGGCTTATCAAAATCGATTAAGAATCGATCTACGTCAGCCAGTTCTTGTTCCGTACCCCTGACAGTCAGACTCTTTGTTCCTTCATCCAACTGAATCTTCTGCGGATCAATGAGCAGCGAAAGGGCTGCCTGCGTAGCTCCTGGTTCCGCGTAATCTAGGCGATACACCTTCAGCCGCTCAGAACTCTGGTCAATGGTTCCCACAACCAGTGAATGCTCCGTTCTACTCACGGTAACCGGGACTAGTTGCTGAATTTGCTTGATCAGCTCATCAGGATTCTGGCTTCGGGTATCGATGTAAAGATGCATATTTTCAAGAGATGGATCGGCTACGAGATTCAAACCAAGCTCCTCACTTAAATCCTTAAAGATATCCAAAAGCGAGCGACCTTTCTGGTTGTTGGCTCGCACTTGTTGCGATCCTTCCAAGGCTTCCAGTAATGCCTCTGCGCGATCCAGAGTTGTCGTAGAACCCTGCAAGATCACAAGATTACCTTGTGGTTGGACATAGACATCCGAGCGTGGTATCACCAGTTGCAGTGCTTCTAAGGCCTCGGCGGCTGTAATGTTCTTCAGGCTCACATAGCGTACTTCCTTATCCTCCTGCAGACCAACCAAGAGTGTGTTGCCTTCTAAACGATACGAATATCCACTATGCTTGGATAGGAGATCCAAGGCTTCTTTAAACGTAACCCCCTGTAGGTGGAAGGTTCCCTGGCCTGTCACCGACGCATCAACCAAGACATTAAGGCCTTGGCTTTCACCTAGGATCTGAAAGATCTGGGCAAAATCTGCCTGGTTGAATGTCAAGTCTAACTCTCCGGCCCAGATTGCTCCGCTCAGGAGGAGTGTTATCAATGCAGTGCAGACAAGAACGCTTAGTCTTTTTCGGGTAGTCATGGCCCTACCTCCCTATCCTTACGTCGAACGTGCGATTGTCTTGCGTGAACTCCGCAGCACCGCTCGAAATCGAAGTAAGCGTCCAGCCTTCTAAAGTGTCACCTGGCTTCATGAGTGTTGTCTGTGCTCTATGTTCCACAAGAACCATCATTTGGTCCGCACTACTCAGGATTCCCTTCAGAGTGAACTTGGGAAGATCGTTACTCTGAACAAGCGCCTTCAGTTCGACCCACTCCTGATCCGTCGTCCACGCCGTGAGCTGCCTTGTGACTTCATCCCAGCTAAACTCGCGTTGGGGCAACCGTCCCCTTGCTAGTTCAAGCACAGCTGCACCGTCAGCATAGCGTACCGCCATGGTATGTTGAATCATTCCTTTTTCCGGTATGGGCGACGTTGCCACCGATGAAGGTACTGGCACTCCCGAAAGGGCTTGACGATCATACTGTTTCAGCGCCTTTTCTGCTACGGCCAGATCGCTTGTTAGGCCATACAGAACAACGAGATTGAGTTCTTCGTCCACATAACTCTTGACGCTGGGAGCAACAATGGAAACCAAATGGCTCGCCTGCTTCACATCCACATTCTCCACGGAGACAAAGGTAAAATCCTCTGTGCCAAACTCGCTCTTTAAGCGGGCTTCACTTGCTATAATTAAAGTGTTACCCATGAGTTTATAGCGAAAGCCGGTCGTGCGCGTAACCAAATCCAAAGCCTCTTCTACAGGTAGATCATTGAGTACAAAACTGACTTGCCCCGAAACCGACGGATCCACTAGAACATTGTATCCGCCAAGCTGCCCCAAGATTTGAAAAACATCAACTAAGGGTGCTTGCTTGAACTCCATGTTCACTCGTTCTTTGCCTAAGACCGGAGAAAACGCACTGGTCAAGACAAGAACCATACATAATGCGAGTACAGATTTCCACTTTGAAACCATCCGATCAACCCCCTATAGTCAGTCTTATATCCACGCCGTCTACATCCAGCACAACAGCATTGGCCGTTATGTCCTTCACCACTGCTTCTCCAAGCCTATCCCCCACACGAAGCCAGTGCTGCTGCTTATCCTTGGAGACCAAAGCACTCCTTTGGCTCGCGGAGTTCACAATGCCCAGAACCTGAACATGCTTCCCTAGATACTGCGCTATGAGTTCAAAGGGAAGACCAAAGGCCTGGACCGGCACGTCCACTGCATCGCTTCCGGTGAGCGTCACTCCTTCGAATCTAGTCGACGTGTCATGATCAAGCATGAGTACCCGTAAATCAGCTTCCAACTCTAGTTGAAAGATATTTCCCCCCGCATAGCCCAGACCAACTTGGGTGAGCCTCAATGACGGTAGAGACGCTCGCACATCGGATAGGTACGATAATACCTTCTCATTGCCTTGCACCACCATAGTCAGAGGGATGATCCCCTTCGCGCTGCCCTTTTCCGCTTGCACCGGAACATGTTCCAAAGCGATGAGAGTTACGGCGTGTTGTTCTGAGAGCTGCCTCAGTCCTTCCAAAACCCCAGGTAAATCATATTGCGATGGAATGGTTACAGCCGCAGTCTGCAAATCATCTTCAAACTGTCTCTTTCGGGCTTCCAGCTGAGGTATCTGTTCTACAACGCGCATCAGCATCTGTTCACTGGAGGCAAGCTGTTCCAGTTGACCTTCAAGGTCTCTGACTCTCGTTCGTGCCGGTAGGTACCAAAGAGCAAAGACGAGGGCTGCTGCCAGGTACAAAACCACAAATGGAAGCATCTTCCAGGATAGTCGTTCCCTAATCGAGCTCAGATTGGCCATGAGCCCTCACCCCCTCAACCTCGAGACGAAAGACGATGAAGTTTGTCCCCTCGATGAGCTGCGATTGACGCAGATTGACTTCTTCACTGCGCTCATTGAGATAATTCAGGTACCTTGATACACTTGTCATGTCCGTGGTGTAACCACCGAGCTCTATTTTGGAAACATCCCACCGTAGGCCTTCGATCCACAAATTCGGGAAGGAATGCTCAACCAAGGGAGCCAGCGCAAGAGCCGATTCATCCTCCTGGGTCAGAAGATCGCGATACACCGCTTCGCGAGCCTCTAGTACTGCGAGTTCTTGCCTGATATGGCTCACCCTCGCAGCTTCGGCTTGAAGATGCTTCTCCCGTAAGGAGGCTGTGTGGATGCTCGTCGTCAACGTCTCCATTCTCAGAGACTCCTGCCAGGCTCCATAGAGAGCGGCCCCCAAGAGCAAGAGCCCAAGCAAGACAATGATGAATTCTGGGCGAACCGCTGATTGCTTAAGTGGTCGTTCCTCTTTCGGCAAGAGATTGATTTTCATCAGCTCAGCCCCCTTAACCCTAAAGCCAAGGACGAACCGAAGCAACTAAACCTACTCGGCGGAATCACCTCAAAGGTGAGACGCAAGTTGTCGATTTCCTTGAGCAAACGAACAGGCAAATCAACTTCCTTTTCCAGCATGGGACCAAGTCCCTTTAAGTCCGCTACATCACCCAATAAGATGAGTTCATCAAGCATACTCCTAAAGTTCGCCGCACGTTCTTGGGCGCGGACAAAGTCTAGGGTCTGTAAAACCAACCCTACAAACTGTTGCACCGCTGCTCGGAGCACACGTTTGTTGCCGCTGCCCTCCAAGAGTAGATAATCGAGGCTCTCTCTGGCCATCAAAGCTTGAGCCTCCTCAGGCGAACAGGCAAACGCTTCAGCTACACCTTGTCGAACAGAAATCGCTCCCATGGGGATGACTCTGAGTACCTTGAACACTCCACCTATCGTCACCTGCACTGTGGTCTGTTCCTCGCTGATCTCCACGTAGGCGCGGCGTCCCTCTCCTTCGATGAGTTCCCTCCATCCAAAGGCTGGTACATCAACCGCTTCTAAGACTAATCCTGCTGCTCGGACAGCCTCTATATAGGGGAGGACATTTTCCCGCGGACAGGCCACAACCACGACTTCAAGACCTTGATCATCCGTCAGGTTGATGAAGTAGTCGTAGTACACATCATCCAAAGAGTGAATAGGAAACGAAACCAACTCTGGGATCTCAAACTCCAGAGCTTTTTCCAACTCACGCTTTGACATCGCGGGAAACCGATGTGTCTTCACAGTCACCCACGAACTTCTCAAACCCAAGACTGCGGAACCACTGGCAATGGCCTGTTCCTTGAGAAGTCTCTCCAATCCCTTATGTAGATCACGAACATTTGCCACTTTACCGTCTACAACAGTACCCGCAGGAAGACCACTTCTCCCCATCTTTGTGACCATGTTGATGCGTCCCTTGCGGGTTACTTCTGTTGCCTTAATCCCCGAAAAGTCGATATCAATCCCTACGACTTTCTTGGCCACCCCAATCACCCCCTAAATTGCCGTCACCATTTGCATCATAGGCAAGTAAACAGAAACAAGAATGAAGAGCACTACAACGGCTAAGACCACCATCACAGCAGGTTCTAAGAGCTTGGTGAAGCTCGCCACCGCAAAGTTGACTTCCCGGTCATAGTAATCGGCCAACTGTACGAGAACAGTCTCTAAGTTACCCGTTTCTTCTCCGACGGCTACCATCTGCACTAACATCTTGGGAAACACTTTATGCTCTGTCAAAGGAGCGCTAATGCCCTGCCCCCGTTCGACACCAAGTGATGCTGCGCTTACGGCTTTTTTGATCACCACATTGTCCATCAACCGTTCTAAGATCTGCAGCGTGGGAATCATGGCGATACCACTACTCAAGAGCAGACTGAGCGTACGGCAGAAACGGGAGAAAATGACCATTTTCTGCATTTCGCCCACAACGGGTAGCGCCAGTTTTAGTGAATCCTTCACCTTGCGTCCTTGTCTCGTCGTTCCGTAATAACGAAGACCTAAGGAGATGGCAACGATCAGGCCGAGAACGATGTACCAGTGCGTGATGATCCAGTCTCGTCCGTTTAGAACCGCCATCGTAATCGCGGGAATCTCCACACCAAAACCGGCAAAATTGCTAACCAGCATGGGCAGGACCACAAAGAGAAGAACGAGGACCATGATAAACGAGACCGAAGCGATAATCGCCGGATACATTAAGGCTTCGGAGATTTTCTTCCTCAGTTCATCTTCGCGCTCATAATAGATGGCCAGCCTGTCAAAGATCTCCGGCAAAGAACCGGTGACTTCCCCCGCCTCGACCAAGTGCACAAATACATGGGGGAAAACCTTGCTGTGTTTCTCGAGAGCCTTCGTAAAGCCCGTGCCACTCGCTACATCGAGCCTAATCGTCTGCAAGACCCGTGCGAAGGCTGGATCCACAGCTTGTTCCTCCAGGAGCTCCAACGACTTGACCAAGGTAAGTCCGGTGCTCAGCATTATTGCGAATTGCCTGCAGAAAAGCGCTAGGTGTTTAGCCTTCACGGTCAGCTGTCGCTGAAACACCTGGATTGGCTCCTTCGCTTCTCGCAACGAAGTGACAATGTAACCTTCCTGGCGAAGCTCCGTGGTGGCGGCCACTTCACTTTCAGCATGGATGATTCCATCTACAGCTTGTCCACTTCGGGTTCGAGCCTTGTAGGAAAACCGTTTCATAAAGCACCTCCCTACCTGGTGAGATCATAATCCTTGCGATATAAAACGGCCTCATCCACTAAACCTTTACGGACAAGTTCTTCTAAGGAACTGTTCATGGACTGCATCCCAAAACGAGCACCCGTTTCAATCATGGATGGGATCTGATGGGTCTTTTCCTCGCGAATCATATTGCGAATTGCCGCGGTACCCAGCATAACCTCCACCGCAGGATACATCCCGTTACCATCCTTCGCGGGAAAGAGTTGTTGCGACACAACAGCTTCTAAGACGGTGCTCAGCTGTATCCGAATCTGTTGTTGACTTTCGGGGGGAAATACATCGATTACGCGGTCAATGGTCTTGGCTGCCCCCTTCGTATGTAGGGTCGAAAGCACCAAGTGTCCTGTCTCGGCCGCAGTAAGGGCAATGGAAATGGTCTCTAAGTCGCGCATCTCACCCACTAAGATGACATCGGGGTCGGATCGCAACGCGGAACGAAGTCCAATCGCAAAGGATTTCGTGTCGATTCCCACCTCGCGCTGGTTTACCACGCACTGATGGTGCTGATGCAAAAACTCAATGGGATCTTCCAGAGTAATGATCACACCCTTGCGTTCCCGGTTAATGATATCGATCATCGAGGCAAGTGTCGTTGATTTTCCGCTACCCGTAGGACCCGTAACCAGCACCAAACCATCTCGCAGATGCGCCAGATCATAGAGCGTCTCTGGCAAGCCCAACTCTTCTAAGGAGCGAATAACGGGACTAATGACCCGCATGGCTAGGGTGAGCGAACCCCTTTGACGCGACAGATTGCAGCGAAAGCGACCAATTCCCTTCAAACCATAGGAAAAGTCAATTTCACCGTTACGATCTAACTCTTCACGCTGGGAGTCTGTGATGATGGGCTGTACGATCTGTTCGATCTGGCCAGGTGTCAGTCGCTCGTAGCCTTCAATGTGCCGGATGCTACCAAAGACCCGGATGACGGGAGGAACACCGGCGGACAAATGAAGGTCTGAAGCTTTGTTCTCAATGGCGATCTCAACGAGCTTTTGAATTCCCATGGTCGACATTATGCGTCCTCCTCCACATCTACGCTATAGACTGTACGAATGATCTCATCTGGGGTCGTAATCCCTTCGGTTAACTTGGCTACCGCATCCCGGGCCAAGGTTGTTATTCCCGTTCGTAAAGCAATCTCCATAAGTTCGGCCTCTCCCAGGCCCGCCTCCACAGCTCGGCGCATTTCCTTGTTGAACACCAAAACCTCAGATACAGCCGTTCTCCCGCGATAACCAGAGTTATTGCATAGGGGACATCCCTTACCCCGATGTACCGTACTTGGAGGCTCCATACCTAGAGATTTGATATAGCGGATCATCAGAGGATCCGTTAGTTCTACAGGCTCTTTGCACTCTGAACAGATGGTACGCAACAGACGCTGTGCCACGATCCCAATGATCGTAGAGCTAAGAATATACGGCTCAATGCCCATGTTGATGAGGCGAGAAATAGTGGCCACTGCGCTATTGGTATGTAGTGTTGACAAAACAAGGTGACCTGTAAGGGCTGAACGTACCGCAATTTCCCCCGTCTCTTCATCCCGGATTTCCCCAACCATGATCACATCGGGATCTTGTCGAAGAACAGTACGCAAACCGTTGGCAAAGGTGAGACCTACCTTGGTGTTCACTTGGACCTGGTTCACGCCCTCTAGACGGTATTCTACCGGATCTTCCACCGTGACGATGTTCTTCTGGGGCGAGTTGAGTCGATGTAGGAAGGCGTACAGTGTCGTTGACTTACCGCTACCCGTAGGACCTGTAACAAGAATCAGCCCTTGGTTCTGCCTCAGCATCTGCTCAATTTTCGCTAGGTTCTTCGGTGAGAATCCAAAGTCTTCAAGTTCTAAGAGTCTAGTAGACTTGTGCAAGAGACGAGCCACAATCTTCTCCCCATGCACCGTCGGTAGGGATGAGAGCCGCATGTCCACCTCGACACCGCTGAGCGTCATCTGAATCCGACCGTCCTGCGGTTTACGACGTTCCGTAATATCCAGGCCCCCCATAATTTTGATCCTGGAGTTCACATCACCGCGCAAATGCCGTGGAATCTCCATGATATCACGCAGAAGTCCATCAATGCGATAACGTACCCGCATACCGTAATCATGAGGCTCAAAGTGAATGTCGCTAGCCTTTTGTGTGATGGCCTGTTCGAAGATGAGATTCGCCAGCCTCACACCTGGTGCATCACCTAAGTACTCCACCTCTGGCTGCTCCTCATCCTCTTCGTCATCCTCATAGCGAGAAATGAGCTCCTGGGCACTGTGACCAATGTTGCGGGTGCGTTGATAGGCGTCTTCAATTTCCCCCTCCGTGGCGACGAAGGGTTTGATGATCTTGCCTGTAAGGCGCTGCAAGTCATCTATGACGTTTATATCAAGCGGATCGGCCATGGCAAGATATAATGCACCTTCGTGAATCTCGATGGGCAAGATGTGCCTAGAGAGAATGATCGTACCCGGGATCATATCCACGATCTCAGGCGACAAGTAGCGCCTCGCCAGGTCAACTCTTTCGATGTTCAAGTGCTCACTTAAGGCATCGGCCGCCTGACCTGGTGTCACTAAGTTAAGCCGTACCAAGATGCTTCCTAAGCGGTCACCCGTCCTGCGTTGCTCCTCGAGGGCTAACGCCAATTGTTGGTCCGTCAAAAGTCCTTGGTCTTGCAGGATATCACCAAGACGCTTACGCAACCCCATCCCCACCTTCCTAGCAAAAAACCGGCTTAAGCAAAGCTTCAGCCGGTTGCACTAGTAACTCCACACAAGCCAAGTGCCCACATACAGCTTGTCCTTCATCGTTTCTGCGTTGTTCATTGGATTCAGTTCTCCGTCGCAACCGCCTGTATGTAAAAGGAACATTCTAAGCGTTTCTTTTCCATAAGACACGACATCGCATCGGGCGTTTGACCGTCTCCTGCAGTTTGGATATTGTTTTTTTCACAGCCGCCACTGCAGTAATACTTCGCCCAACAGGACCTACACGTCGGCTTGTTCAGCACGTGAGAGTCCTTGAACTGTGTGGACAAGTCCTGATTTTCAATACCACTCCACACAGTACCTAAAACATACTCGCTCTCGCCCGCAAACTGGTGGCACGGAAAGATCTCTCCACTGGGAGTGACGGCCACGTACTCATACCCCGCCCCACATCCCGACAGCCTCTTATACAGGCAAGGTCCCTTCTTTAACTCTACATTAAAGTGGAAGAACTCAAACCCGTTTCCACTGGTCTTACGCTCTAAGTAGAGTTCTGCCAGGCGATCGTACTCGTCCAGGATTCTCGACAGGTGTTCTGAACGCAGGGCATACTCTTCGCTTGGATCGGTGACCACTGGTTCCATAGAGATCTGATCAAATCCTAGATCATGAAGATGGGCCACATCCTCTGCAAAGTCCAAGTTATGCGATGTAAATGTGCCTCGGACGTAGTAGCTCTTGCCCTTCCGATTAGCAACCAGACGCTGAAACTTGGGGATCACAATCGAATAGACCGATCCATTCCCGGACACAGTCCTTCTCACGCGGTCGTTTATCTCGGGGCGCCCGTCAATGCTCAATACCACATTATACATGTGCTCGTTGATAAACTCCTCGATTTCAGGAGTCAAAGCCAATCCATTGGTTGTAATTGTAAAGCGGAACGTCTTACCATACTTCTGTGCTTCAGCTGTTGCGTATTCCACCGTTTCGCGAACGACGCCCCAGTTCATGAGGGGCTCGCCACCAAAGAAGTCGATCTCCAGTTGCTTGCGGTGTTTAGAGTTTTGAATCAAAAAGTCCACGGCCTTCTTTGCTACGTCTAAAGACATCAACTCCCTGGCCCCTTTAAAATCACCAGTGGAGGCAAAGCAATAGTCACAGCGCAAGTTGCAATCGTGGGCAATGTTCAGGCACAACGCCTTTACTATGGTCTCAGGCCTCGGCGGCACCTCCGTAAGATCGGGGCTAAAGAGCAAACCTTCTTGCACCAAGTCCAAGATCTCCGTGGCAACATCGCCTGCCTGAGGGTGACGCCCAAGAAATTGCTGAAGATCTTCTAGATTCTGAATCTGTTCATTATCACAGATAGCACGAATCAGATCTGCAGCCACGGCATCTACAACATGGACTGCACCTGAGTTGCCATCGACAACCAGATCGAGTCCACCATGATGGAACGTATGAACACATACCTTGTCAAACAACAAACAACCTCCTAACAATGGACAACATCATAAAAGAAATGATGTTGCATTAAGAAGATTGCTCGCATGCCTGGTTGCCTACGGTACACGAGGTCTTACAGGCCGATTGGCATGATGTTTGACACTCACCGCAGCCACCCGTTTTCAAGGTTTCCTTTAAGGCCATACCGCTCAGTGTTCGAATATGTTTCTTTTTCATACTAGTCACAACCCTCTTTCTTCCATTACTCTACCACAAACATACGCATAGGAAAACTATACTTCCACATATTTCTACGTTTAGTCTATTGTTCCTGCCTTGGGAGAATTACCAACAAATTTTCCCACCAAGCAGGACATGAGACGGTTAAAACAGAATTGTTAAGCAATTAGCGCAAGGTGAAGGAGTGACCCCATGACTATGGGCAACAAGAAACAGAAGACCAAAGCCGGTAAGAACTCCGCTTTCCTCGGACGACTACGCCTCAAACTGCGAGGCAAGCTGATTCTCGCCTATATGATCATCGCTCTCGTTCCACTGGTGGCACTCACCTCGGTTGTCATAATTCAAACCCAAGGCGAAGTGACAGCCCTCGTGAATGCCAATCTGCGTGAGCAAACGGAACGCATCTCTGAGGCCATCAGCGGTTCTCTTAACCAGCTCGCTAAAGATCTGAACGCACTCGCCGTTAACCCTTCCATTGAGCAGATGGTTGTCATCCGCCCCACGAACATCGTGCGTGAAAAGGGACTTGAAGACAAGACCGTTGCCGAAATGGAAGCAATTATGGATGAAACACGAAATCTCGAAACCAATGCCCGCACCCAGGAATACCTCCAAACGACAGTTGCTGATTTCGACTCCTTCTCGCAGCTCATCGTCGCTAATCTGGATGGTATGGTATTGGGTGCAACCGAGCGTCCGGACCGCTTTGTCCACATCGATGAACCATGGTTTAAGGAAGCCCTTGAAAACAATACATATGTGGGTGATGTTCAGCAATTGCCGGGCAAAAGCGAACCAGGAATTGTGATCTCCTCTGTGATCAACCGAACCTCAACGGGTAAACCAGCTGGTGTGATCCGAGGTCTTGTTCCTCTTGGGTTCCTAACAGATGGCTTAGTGACAATGATCGATAGAATCGAAAATGGTGAGCTTCAACTCATCATTGACGGTAAGGTCGTATCCTCCATTAGAAATGATGGCTCGGGGGCAACCTTACGTGTATTCTTAGACGGAAATGCTCCTGCAGCCATCCAACTAGGGCAAGGAGAGGATTTTGGGCAAGATAGCTCGGGCCGAGAGGCCATCACGGCCGTATCGGGAATCAACCTGAGCGATCCAGACGATACAAGCTTCTTTGATTGGGAGTTCCGCATTGCCCAACCAACCAGCAATGCTTTAGCCCTGACGAACAGACTCACAACGATGACGATTGTTGGCATCGTGCTCACCGCGGTTTTAGTAGCTGCTGTCGCACTCTTCCTGGCCAATGGCATTGCCAACCCCATCAAAGCCCTTACTGAGCACGCGCAAGACGTATCGAAAGGACATCTCCGTCAGTACCGCAGTAAGCGAATCAAACGCGATGAAACAGGCGATTTGACGCACGCCTTTAACGGAATGACGAGCCAGCTGGCCAGACTCCTGCACCGTATTCGTACAGCCAGTGCCGAACTGGCCACGTCGAGCCAGGAGATCAGTGCCGGCATGGAGGAAATGGCGGCCGGTACCCAGAACCAGATTCAAGACATCCAAAGTGGAACCGAACAAGTCGAAGAGATGAATCGAGCCATGGTGGACATTGATAAGAAAGCTAACGAGGCGTTGCAGCTGTCCAGAAACGCTACTGGCGAAGCCGAGAAAGGCAGAGAACAGGTGCTTTCAGCAGTTGAAGGCATGGATTCGATTAAGGCTTCAGTCGACGGTCTCGGAGAAGAGACCGAAGAGATTGCGAAGATACTCGGATTCATCCGCGATATTGCCGAGCAAACGAATCTTTTGGCCTTAAACGCTTCGATTGAAGCCGCTCGAGCCGGAGAACAAGGTCGTAGTTTTGCGGTTGTAGCCCAAGAAGTCGGCGAACTGGCCGCACGTTCACAAAAGGCTACGGCCGAGATTGATCTGGTGTTGCGACGCATTCGAGGCGAAACTCTGCGTTCCATCGAGAGTGTAGAAGAAGGACAGAAACAAGTCTATGAGGTGCAAAATGCGCTTCAGGAAATCTTACGTGCCACGAAGGATACAGAGATCCTAATCCAAGATATTGCCAAGGAGTCCATCGATCAAACACAACGGACCAAGCAAGCAGTAGCCCTCTTCGAATCCATTGGCGAAGTCACAGAGCAAACCGCTGCCGGAACCGAAGAAACGGCTGCTTCTGCCCAAAACCTGGCAGAATTGGCACAACAGCTGCAAGATATTATTACGAGTTTTCAGTCCTAAGCAAAGCTGAAGATAAATATCGGTCGCTCTTTCGAGCGACCGCTTTCTTTTTCTCTTAGATATCTCTGGTGGCCACTAAGTCTACATCAAGGCCAAGAAAGTCTTTGACAATCACGTCTCCCATGGTGACTGGAGCCTGTACTTGGATGGTCGCAGCGGCGGCCATGCCTTCCCTGAGTTTCTCTTTGGGAATCGGTTTGTTGGTGCGAACTGGCAGTACAGGATGCGCACCGCCACTCACCTTGACAATACTCGTGAGGGTCCGCTCAGGAGCAGTGTGTTCCTTCGTGGCATAGACCTTGCCTCTCGGACACTTGTTTCCGGTAAGCGAAAGAATCTCGCCATCCGCACTCAACTCTAGTACAACATCACAACTCATCGGGCAGACGGTACAAGTAATGTGTTTTTGCATCTCTACGCCTCCTTCTGAGGGACAATCTGCATGACCAGAGTATCTCCCTCTAGGCTCTGCAGTTGTTCCGGTGTAATCTTCACATCCAACATCTCACTGGGTCGGACACTTGTCTTCTTGAGCTGGCGTAATCCACCGACATCAAGAACTACGCTGTCTTCAGGCCTCTGCACCCGCATGAAGAACTCCACCGGTTCTGTGGTCGATACTTCGTGTGGCACCACATAGCGAATGTTATCCCCCGCTACAACCTTAATTCTACGTGGGGCAGGATTACTGCTTCCTACTGCGAAACGGCCTGCATACATTCCCGCCCGTTCTGATTCTCGGGACACATTGTCAACCAAATCGTGTACGTGCAAAACATTGCCGCAGGCAAAGATACCGGGGATATTTGTCATCATCGATTCGTCCACAAGGGGACCATTGGTAACTGGATCGATGGCTACTCCAGCCTGGCTGGAAAGCTCGTTTTCAGGGACAAGACCTACGGATAAGAGTAGAGTATCACATTCGATCTTCCGTTCCGTTCCGGGAATGGGATTCCATTGAGCATCAACTTGAGCAATGGTCACCGCTTCAATACGTTTTGTTCCGTGGATTTCGATCACCGTTGATTGAAGATAGAGCGGAATGTCGTAGTCTTCCAAACACTGAACCACATTTCGGGTCAGTCCTGCAGCGTAGGGTAGAACTTCCACAACAGCTTCTACTTTTGCACCCTCGAGCGTAAAGCGACGAGCCATAATCAGACCAATGTCGCCAGATCCTAAGATAACGGCTTTCTTCCCGGGCATGTACCCATCAATGTTCACATACCGCTGTGCGGTACCGGCTGAGAAAACACCGGCGGGGCGTCCTCCTGGAATGCGCAGTGCGCCTCGCGTGCGTTCGCGACAACCCATGGCCAAGACAACAGCTTTAGCATTGATCTCCAACATTCCGGTTTGGCTGTTCACCGCATAGATTTTTCGTTCAGGGGTAACTTCCAAAACCATGGTTTCCAGCATGACTTCGATATCGGTTTCCTTGACCAAGTTGATAAAACGCTGCGCATATTCGGGTCCCGTCAGTTCCTGTTTAAAACGATGAAGCCCGAAACCATGATGGATGCACTGCTGCAAAATCCCACCTAACTCAACGTTTCGTTCAATGATCAATACCCGTCCTGCCCCTTCGGAGTGAGCGGCCAGAGCCGCTGCCAAACCGGCAGGACCTCCTCCAATAACTGCTACATCTACATGTACTTGCTTCACGACTTCGCCACCTCCATCTCGGACAACTCTTTTGCTACGAACTTCACTTGTTCGCTGCCTGGACCTGCCTTTGTTACGGCGGTTACAGGAATATCGAGCTCACGACTGAGCAGCTGTGTAATCAATGGTTGGCAGAAGCCACCTTGGCAACGTCCAGCGCCTGCCCGGACCCTAAATTTAATACCGTCAAGGGTGCGCGCACCGCGGTGAATGGCATCGACGATCTCTCCCTCGGTAATGCTTTCACAACGGCAGATAATCCGGCCATAGCTTGGATCCTTCTTAACGAGGGCGTCTTGCTCTTCTCTGGAGAGAGAGCCAAAACGTAAAACATCCCTTCTCCGTGGTTCGAAATGCTCTTTTTGCTCAAGTTCTAGGCCAGCCTCTTTGAGCAATCTGGGAACATCGGCTGCAATGGCAGGAGCCGCTGTAAGTCCTGGTGACTCAATGCCTGCCAAATGCACCAACCCAGGCACATTTGGCGATAGCTCTACAATAAAGTCGCCCCTATCACTTGCCGCTCTAACTCCAGCAAATTGTGCAATGATTTGCCTCGGATTCAAACTGGGAACCAGGCTCTTAGCGCCTTCGAAAACCCGATTGAAACCGTCTTGGGTCGTGCCCAGGTCTTCTTTTTCGTCAACATTGTCTCCAGTTGGGCCCATCATGAGGTTTCCAGCTGCAGTAGGGATAACCAAAATGCCCTTGCTGATCTTGCCTGGTACTGGGAAGATTGTGGACTTCACAACATCTCTCACCGACAAGTCAAAAATGTACTCTTCACCTTTGCGCGGACGAATGGAGAAGTAGTCATCGCCAAACATCCGAGCTAAGTCATCGCTGAAAAGTCCCGCTGCGTTAATTACATAGTCCGCCTCGAAGACTTCTTCTTCTGTCTCTAGGTACTTCTTGCCATCCTCGGTCCATGCATTGATGACTTCGGCGTTGACCCTAAAGTTTACGCCATTTTGAACTGCATTTTCCATGAGAGCTGCAGCTAACTCAAAAGGCATAACCGAACCGCCTTCAGGAGCATATAACGCTCCGATGATTCCCGGGTCAAGATTTGGTTCCTGAGCGACCACCTCTTCTTGGTTGAGCAGGCGGACGTTCACACCGCGTTCCTTACCCCGTTCATAGTAGAGCTGAACTGTGTCCATCTCTTCAGGAGTGCGCGCAACCATCAAGATTCCATTTTGCTTAAAACAGACGTCCAGTTCTTCACAGAGCTGCGGATACATTTGATTGCCTGGGAAACAATACTTGGCCTTCAGTGTGCCGGGTTCCTCATGAAATCCTCCGTGCACGATACCGCTGTTGGCCTTGGTAGTACCCCACCCAACCTCTGGCTCTGCTTCGAGTAGCAGCACATCAAGTTTGTAACGACTGAGTTCTCTGGCCACTGCGGTTCCAATAATGCCACCGCCTACGATGACCACCTGGACTTTTGTCGCCTTCTTCTTTGTTCTGTCCATAGCCAAACCTCCTCGCCTTATTCAAAAACCAAAATTAGAACACAAAAAAGTCCGCCGAAGGGAATCACAAAGATACCCTCTCGGTCGGACTTCTCTTTTCTTTTGTCCTTACGGGTTATATTATTCTGTTCTGTATAGATCGTACCATACTTGCCTGAGCAATGCAACTAGCTACAGAAAAAACTATGCGAGTTTTTCTCCGGACGCCGCTGCTGGCACAAGATGGCAAGCTACGAAGTGACCATCACCTGTATCCACGAACTCAGGATCCTGGGTCTTACAGATATCCATTACCTTTGGACATCTGGTGTGGAAACGACAACCACTTGGTGGATTGATCGGGCTTGGCACATCACCCTTGAGGATGATACGCTCTTTCTTAATGGTAGGATCGGCCTCTGGAATCGCAGAAAGCAGAGCCTGTGTGTAAGGATGCTTAGGATTGCGATACAGTTCTGTCTTGCCTGTGAGTTCCACGATCTTACCAAGGTACATAACGGCTACACGATCAGAAATGTGTTTTACAACACTCAGGTCATGAGCGATAAACAGATACGTGAGACCAAACTCTTCCTGAAGATCCTGGAGCAGGTTAATAACCTGAGCCTGAATCGATACGTCAAGGGCCGAAACGGGTTCGTCACAGACGATCAGCCGCGGATTTACAGCTAACGCCCGGGCAATACCAATTCTCTGCCTTTGTCCGCCGGAAAACTCGTGAGGGAAGCGTCGAGCGTGGAAGGCGTTTAGACCTACCTTCTCAAGAATCTCCCGCACTCTCTTTTCTTTCTCGGCACCCTTGGCCAACTTGTGAATATGCAGAGGCTCACCAATGATGTCGCCAACCGTCATGCGAGGGTTCAAGGAACCATAGGGATCCTGGAAGATAATCTGCATTTCTTTACGCAATTCACGCAAGTCATCCTTGGGCAACTCGGGTACATTCTTACCGTCAAACCGGACCTCACCCGATGTGGGTTCAATCAGGCGAAGGATACATCTACCGGCTGTTGTCTTTCCACAGCCACTCTCACCAACGAGACCGAGGGTTTCGCCTTTGTTGACATAAAAGCTAATCCCGTCAACTGCTTTTACAGCACCAACCTGCTTGGAGAAGATGATGCCTTGACGAATAGGAAAGTGTTTGACAAGGTTCTTTACTTCAAGCAATCGTTCTTGCTTTACAGCTTTAGCCATTGTTTAGCCCACCTCCTTTTGATCGACATCTGCAGACTCGTCGAAGTCCACAACTCTCCAGCAGGCAACCTGGTGATCCTTGCCTACTTCAAAGGATGGAGGCCGCTTTTGGACGCAAAGGTCGGTAGCGAAAGGACAACGAGGATGGAAACCGCACCCTTCAGGGAAACTTCCTGGGATGGGTACCGAACCTGGAATGGCTTGTAGTCTTGAACCATCACCATCTAAACGAGGAATGGAAGCAAGTAGACCAAGTGTGTAAGGATGTTGAGGCTCTTTGAAGATCGTGTAGGTATCTGCTGCCTCGACAATCCTACCTGTATACATAACGACCACTTTTTCAACCACTTCAGCAATAACGCCAAGGTCGTGGGTAATCATCATAATGGCCGTTCCTAATTCTTCACGGAGTTGAGCCATCAAATCTAAGATCTGGGCCTGAATCGTCACGTCAAGAGCCGTCGTAGGCTCGTCAGCGATTAATAATCTAGGATTGCAGGATAAGGCCATAGCAATCATCACCCGCTGGCGCATACCACCACTCATTTGGTGAGGATATTCGTCAATGCGCTGTTCAGGAGAGGGGATTCCTACTAGTCGTAACATCTCGATAGCTTTTTCCCTCGCTGTAGCCTTGTCAAGCCCTTGGTGCAAGATAATGGCCTCAGCAATCTGATTGCCAACAGTGAAGACGGGGTTAAGCGAAGTCATTGGTTCTTGGAAAATCATCGAAATTTCATTTCCGCGAATGCTACGCATCTCCGCTTCAGAGAACTCTAGAAGGTTCTTGCCCTCGAATTCAATCGTTCCGCCCACAATTTTCCCCGGTGGTTGGGGGATAAGACCCATAATTGATAGAGAGGTTACACTTTTTCCGCAGCCTGATTCGCCAACTATGCCGATAGTGCCTCCCTTATCCAGATCAAAGCTGATACCGTCCACTGCTGGAATCACGCCATCATCTGTAAAAAAATGCGTTTTGAGGTCTTTTACTGACAACAATTTCTGTGTCATAACACCCTCCCTCTCTTGTTCTTGGTCACCCATCCAAGGAGGTGACTTTGCCTTGATACTGGCAAATCACAAGGAAATACCCTGTGATTCATACAATGATTCGCCGAATTAGTACGATCTCCTGCAAAAAAGTACTGGAATTATACGCGAGTTTTGGCTTAACCATCCAAGCGGATAGCAAGCTCTGGTTCTGAAATGGACCACTGGAGTACCAAGCCTTCCAGACCCAGCCAGCGTATCTCCAGCGCGACTGGTTCATCATGCGCGGCCAAGACGGTTGTCAGTTTCAGGGCCTGACCCGTCCTTGGCAAATCCAGTATCTCTCCCAGCCCGTCCGGCGTATGTACGACCTCTGCCTTTTGGCCCGTTACTACGAGCTGTTTTTGAATGGCCTTGGGAAGCAGTTGCCGCAGGCAGAGGCTGTCATGATGTCGCGGCAATGTAAGTTGTTTTGGCGTAAGAAGCTGGACATAGCAAAGCTGGCTGCGCATCCTCTCCACCATGCTTGCCTGAAAGAGCTCCAACTCGGCCCAGCCCGGCACATGGGTGCGCACGTTACTTCCCGCAACCTTCGCGATGATCAGTTCTTCTTGAATCGGAAAGGTATCGCTTCTCTCCTCACCCGCTCGCCTTTTCTCAAGTCGCCTTGCATAGGCCTTACGAAGCTCATGCAAGGACAAGTCCGCTTCGGAGAGAATGGTTCTAACGTAACGTGTGGTCGTGCCCGCCTCCCTGGCCAAGTCTTTCACGGTCAGAAAGGGATCGGTTTGAGCTAGAGCAATGACTCGACTCTTAATCGATTGATCCATGTCCCAAACTCCTTCTCTTTCCTTTGACTGTTCTTAGAGAATACGTTCTAGATTAGGTGCATCAACCAAACCCGGGATGCGCCCACGCTTAGCAACGGCTTGTCCATTCACGATCTTGATATCCATGGTCATGTCAAGAGCCGACGCTCCAGAAATATAGCTGCCAACTCCAAAGGCGTCTGCGCCCGCGTCCGCTAAGATCTTGATTCGCTCCGGATCCAAGCCGCCAGAAACAAAAATCTTGATATGCTCATGGCCTGCCAAATCCAGTTTGGCACGGAGCTCTCTGACGAGTCCCGGCGTAACACCACCGCGTTCACTGGGCGTATCGAGACGCACAGATTCAAGGCCTGTACTGGGCGAAGCTGCGAGACGCAAACTCTCTTCGACTTCGTCTTTGAAGGTGTCTACAAGCATAGAGCGAACCGAATCTGGAGGCATAATGGCATGATAGGCCTCAGCAGCTTCCAGTGTATCCCCCACAATGAGGAACAAGGCATGGGGCACGGTTCCCGAAGGTTCAAGACCAGCAAGCTTTGCTCCGAGTATGCACGAGGCACCATCGGCTCCCCCTATAATGGCTGAACGTTCCATGACCGGAGCCACGGCAGGATGCAGATGCCGAGCACCGAAGCAAAGGACGGGTCGGCCATCGGCAGCCGTCTTGGCTTCATGGGCTGCAGTTGCCCATCCACTCGAACTTGCCAAGATTCCCAAAATCGCGGTCTCGTAGATGCCAAAACGCGAATAGGGCCCATGAATGCGCATGACGACGTCCTTGCCTTCAAAGGGCGTTCCTTCTTTAAGGCTCCAGACTTCAAGTCCTAGATTATCCAGGAGCAACTTGGCTTCGGCCACGCCTGCAAAGATGCCGGGGCGACGAGAGAAAATCTCCGCTACAACTGTGGTGTCTTCTTTGCCGAGACTGGCCAGGATTTCCTTGGTTTTCACAAAGTATATGTCTGTCGTTAACCCCCTGGTAATTTCCTCATGGGTGGCCGAGAGTAGACGAGGAGTTTCGACAGTAAACTCCGTCACTTCCTTCACGGTTTCAATCTGCTTGACCATCCTTCATTGCTCCTTTCATGCTCCGACTGCTTGTAGTGAACCTATTGATACAAAAGCGCATATAAAGTACGCATCATGACAACCTTTCGCACGTACGACCGGGTCTCCTCGTAGGGTATCTGACCTGTTCGCTCATACGAGCCATCCCACAACCCCTCGTCAAGCCAGCGTCTGGCATTGGTGGGTCCGGCATTGTAGGCCGCCAGGGCCGCATACTCTGTGGGGAAACGGCCAAGGAGATACTTCAAATAGTAAGCCCCAGTGGCTATGTTTACTTCAGGATTAAACAGATCTTCAGGTGAGATCTTCTGAGCCTTTTGCTCACCCAGCCAGGTCGCCGTGTCAGGCATAATTTGCATAAGTCCAAGGGCTCCCTTTTGAGAAACGACTTCTGGGCGAAAACCACTTTCCACATGAATGACCGCGGCCAGGATCATGGGATCCAGGTCGTAACTCGCGGCCACCTCGAAAATCAATTCGTCATAATGCAGAGGAAATGCAGTACGTAAAAATACAGGTGCACTCACGAAGATGAGCACGACAACGAGTAACAACCCTAAATAAGACCGGCGTCCCAAGGCTCAGTTCCCCGCAGTCGCCAGAATTGACCCTAGAACCAGCTCTGCGGTAGCCTCATTTGTAGCCAAAGGAATGTTGTGGACATCACAAACCCTGAGCAGTGCAGTAATATCTGGCTCGTGAGGCTGGGCCGTCAGAGGATCTCGCAGGAAGATGACGGCTTGTATGTCGCCTCGGGCCACCATCCCTCCGATCTGTTGGTCGCCTCCTAGAGGGCCCGACAGCACCGTCGTCACATCTAAACCCGTGGCCTGCATGATGAGCCTTCCCGTCGTACCGGTTGCCACCAACTCCAGATCTCTCAATCCTTCCAGGTGGCGCTTAACAAACTCGATCAGATCGTCTTTCTTCTTGTCATGTGCAATTAATGCTAGAGTCATGCTCCAACTCCTTCCACAAAGCATCCACCTGTTGCCAGGTTTCTGCTAGCGAGCCATTATTGTCAATCACCTTGGTCGCCATTTCAGCTTTCCTTTCTAAAGGCCATTGGCTGGCCACCATCCGTTGGGCCTCTTTTTGGGAAAGGCCGGCACGTTTCATGAGGCGATCCAATTGAACTTCTGGATTTACGTACACAACCCACACTTGCTCCATTAAGTCGTCCCAACCTACTTCGTAAAGAAGAGGTATCTCGGCGAACACCCTCTTGCCTTGACGTTTTGCAGCTTCAGCTCCCGTCCTTAGCATCTGCAGAACCTCTGGATGAATGATGCCTTCCAGGACTTTTCGTTTGGCAGCATCTGCAAAGACAATGCGCCCAAGCATACGCCGATCGATGGTGAAATCGTCCCTGATCACCTCAGGAAATGCGTCCTTCACCCTTCTCCAACCCGGTGTGTGTGGCTCTACCGCTTCCCTAGAGAAGACGTCAGCATCTAAGACCACCGCTCCTAGATGCCTTAGCCGTTCAGACACGACGCTCTTTCCACTGGCGATACCACCCGTTATCCCTATCATGACCTTACTCCCTCTGGCAAGCCGGGCAAAAGTGACTCGTGCGTCCAGCCACCTTCTTATACTCCAAGTCTATTCCACAGCGAGGGCAGCTTTCGCCCTTTTTTCCATAAATCTGAAGTTTGTTTTGGAAAGATCCTTCCCTTCCATAGCCCGTACGGTAGTCACGCAGGGTTGTCCCTTGATTATCGATGGCATCCTGCAAAACGGACCGAATGGCCCCATGAAGACGCTGGACCTCGTCGTGTTTCAGTGAACTAGCTGGCCTTTCGGGATGAATCTGGGCCATGAAAAGACTTTCGTCCGCGTAGATATTTCCCAGCCCCGCAATTTTGGTTTGATCCAGAAGCAGTCCCTTGATCTTTGTACTGCGATTCTTCGTCAAATCCTGCAAGTGTTGGACTGTAAAGGCATCCGACAGAGGTTCTACACCAAGACTGTCCAGCCCTTTGATCTGTTCATACTCTCCTTGTGGGACCAAGTCTAGAGTGCCAAACTTGCGCACGTCCTCAAAACGCATCGCTCCTTGATCACCAAAGCCGAAAACAACCGATGTGTGTTTCGCAAGATCAATCCCTGCGTCGGAATAGTAGATAAGCTTCCCCGTCATACGCAGGTGTGCTACCAACTCTAAGCCGTTTTCTAAGGCGAAGATCAAGTATTTTCCGCGCCTTGCCACGTCCAGGAAGCACGAACCGATCAGCTGTGCTTGAAACGCTTGGGGCGAGATGTGCCGTAAAATACGCTTATAATATACATCCACAGACTCAATTCTCTTGCTTAGGACAACCGGTACTAGGCTACGCCGTACCGTCTCTACTTCAGGCAGTTCTGGCATTATTGCTTCTCCTCATAGTCATAACTCTGAACATCACGCCAGTTGGGACCATAGAAGACTCCTACCTCCAAAGGTACGTCAAGCGGATAGACCTCTTCCATTTCCCTTCTCACAAGACGAGCAGCTACATCAAGCTCATCCTCCGGCGTTTCCAGGACGAGTTCGTCGTGGACTTGCAGGAGTATTCGAGTCCTCAAACCTTCATCCTTAAGGGCTCGATACACTCTGAGCATAGCCAGTTTGATGATATCCGCGGCACTGCCTTGAATCGGTGTGTTCATAGCTGTGCGAGCGGCAAAGTTTCTGAGAGCAAAATTGCGACTCTTGAGATTTGGAAGATAGCGACGCCGTTTGGAAAGGGTCTGCACATAACCTTCCTTTTTGCCTTGCTCTACCAATCCATCGAGATAGGATTTGACCATAGGATAACGCAGGAAATAGGAATCAATGTACTCCTGGGCCTGAGCACGGGTTAAGTTGATACCCTTGGCTAGGCCAAAGCTGGAAATCCCATAGATGATTCCAAAGTTAATGGCTTTGGCGGCACTGCGCTGCTCAGAAGTAACCTCATCGAGGGCTAAACCAAAGACCTCGGCTGCTGTTTGGGCATGAATATCTTGTCCGCTTCGAAAGGCGTTCGCCAGCACCTGATCACCGGAGAGATGCGCCAACAGACGAAGCTCGATTTGGGAATAGTCTGCCATAAGGAGCACATGTCCCTCAGGTGCCACAAAAGCTTCTCTAATGCGCCGCCCCTCTGCCGTACGGATGGGTATATTCTGGAGATTTGGATGTGTACTGCTGAGACGCCCTGTGGCGGTCACCGTCTGGTTGAATGTTGTATGAATCCGCTTTGTCTCAGGGGAAATCAGCTCCGCCAAAGAATCCGTATAGGTCGATTTGAGTTTTGCCACCTGGCGGTACTCCAAGACACTTGCCACAATCGGGTGATCACTCAACTCCTCTAAGACGTCGGCACTCGTCGAAGGACCCGTCTTGGTCCGTTTCAAAACTGGTAAACCTAGTTTGTCAAAGAGAATGACACCAAGCTGCTTAGGGGAGTTGATGTTAAATTCCTCTCCTGCTTCGGCATAAATCAACTCCGTTAGGCGTTCCAGTGTATCTTCGAGCTCCTGCGAAATCACCGCAAGTTTCTCGGGATCCACCAAGATGCCATGAGCCTCCATATCAGCCAAAGCCGTGACCAGGGGTAGTTCTAAACTTACGTATAACTCCCAAAGATCATCCTTTTTGAGCTCCTGTTCGACCTCTGATACAACGTCCCTATAAAGGCGCAGATACACTGCTTGGTACTCAAGAGTCTTAGGATCGAGCGCGATCTGAGGCTTCTGAAAATGCTGGGCCAAAACGTCAGGGTCCCAGCGTTTCTCTGGGTCTAGACAATACAGAGCGAGCTCCAGGTCAAAGGAAACCAAATCCGAACCTTCGGCGCGCAAAGCATGCAAAACGTCCTTACCATGAGTAGCATACACTTCTTTCCCTTGAAGGGCAGTGCGGAGCGCATCACGATGTTCTCGAACTTGATCTTCTTTCATCGCCCAAACAGCGTTCTCCACCAGGACAAAAAGCATGTTGTGATCGCTGG
>Ga0265293_10002824_pt1 | contig 33669 bp, 35 predicted proteins | sample Munlanlewell138R_FD_192505 | JGI IMG/M metagenome (GOLD analysis project Ga0265293, IMG submission 192505) | Leachate microbial communities from a municipal landfill in Southern Ontario, Canada - Leachate well 138R | ecosystem: Engineered > Solid waste > Landfill > Unclassified | place: Canada... | reverse complement strand
CAGAGACATTAAAGATGAAGAAGGTTATGCCTTTATCAACCTTAAAAGCTTATTTAGAGAATGCTACTCTTAAAGAGGTTGAGCCCAAAGATTTCTCAACTAAAGAGTCTTTAACAATCGTTAAAGCTGACTTAGAGTTAATGAGAGATTTAGCAACTGACATTAGAAACAGTGCCGATGAAGCTGGCGATTTTGAAGTAACAGCTATGTTTGAAGACTATGTTGCTTTCTACAGCAAAAACATCTGGTTTATTGATGCAATGCTTGGCTAAATGAGCTTTGTTTACTAGTAAAAGGGTACCTTCGGGTACCCTTTTTTTGTGTTCAAATAGTTGTCTTTTTACAGTTCCTTATTATATTTGTTACAAGATTTCAATTGTTATAACAATTAGCTACTTTTTAATTGTTGTAATAGAGGGGGCAAATATGAAAAAGGAGAGAATTAGATATGTTCCAATAGTTTTAATAGTAATAATTGTTACAGTTGCTATAATCAGTTGTGAAGACCCTATAGCTAAACTAAGCAATGAGTAAAGTGCAATGCTAGGAGGTTTGGTACTTTCTCACATAGAGGACATTCTAGAAAAACAAAACATTGATCTAATTAATTTTGATAAGCCTCAATCATTTACAAAACTCGATATGGCTGAAGTAGATGATACTTTAAATCATGGGAAAGTAGTTTTGGTAAGCGGCAATATCTCCAAAAATCAAAATACTTGGAAACTAATTGCATGATTCAAGCTCAAAGGACTTGATGAAGAGGGATTTCCTGATGGCTTTGTAAACATGGAAATAAGAATTACACAACAAGAAGATGACGATATTATTGTCCTAATAGTTAATGGAAAGAACATCAATTTGGATGAACCAGATTAATTCTCAATTCTTCTTTTAAGTCATTTTTGCAAGGGGGCATACCAACAAATTACCTTCAAAAAGTGCCCCCATTTTCCTATCTCTATACAATATAAAAAAGTATTTTAAAAAAATACTTGCCTTTTAAAATATCCTTATTATATTTGTTATAACATTATTTGTTATAACATTTATTAGGTAACTTATAGTTACCCAGAAAAGGAGAGGATGTATGAGAAACAAAGGAAAGATAATTGCGATTCTGTTGATATCTATTATGGTTACAGTAATGATTATTAGTTGTGAAGATCCAATGGCAAAATATTCAAATGATGATTTAGTAATAATTGTTGAAATAGGCATGGAGCTGTCGTACGGTGCTTTCTCATTAAAACATGAATTAGTGGAAGAAGAGTTTCCTAACCCTGGTACCTATCAGCTAGAAGAACTTGATATTTCTGAAATTGCTAATGATGGCGATGACGATGATGATGATTGGGTAGAGATTCCTGAAGGCCAATTGATTTTACTTGAAGGGGAAATGATATTTACTGAAAATACTGGGACAATAAGTGCAAAAATCAAAATCAACAATTTTAAAGATGCCCCAAGTGGCACTTTTAATGTCATTATTGATTTCTTATATAATGAATCTGGCACTACTTATACAAAGATGACAGTTAATGGAAGAAATGTTAATTTCAATAATTAAAAAATAAATTACATTCTGTTATTACCCCCAGCTATTTTCAGCTGGGGGTTTGTTGTCTAACACAAATTTATAATCAAAATATATTTATTATCTACCTCTTTATTGTGAATTTAAGGTATAATATAATCAATAATAATTGTTTACACAGTTGTAAAATAAAGAATTTAAAATCTAACTATTTTTTTTAATGAGAGGTAATTTAAATGGGTAAAATTGTAACCTTTGGTGAAGTCATGGGCCGTGTTGAGGCAGAAAACTTTTTTAAATTTAGACAAATTCTACCAGGACAAGTCAGAATTACTTTTTCAGGTGCAGAAGCTAATGTTGCTGTCTCTCTAGCATGTATGAAAAAGAAAACTCAATTTGTGACAGCTTTACCTTCAAATGCGATAGGAGAAGCTTGCTTGGGCTTTTTAAGAGGGATGGATGTTGGTGTTGAACATATACAACTATCTAATAAAGGTAGATTAGGTCTCTACTTTTTAGAAACAGGGGCAAATCAAAGACCAAGTAGTGTAGTTTATGATCGCGAAGGTTCTTCAGTTAGCCTAGTAGAAGCTAATTCATATAATTGGGATGAAATCTTTTCTGGCGCCAGGTGGTTCCATCTTAGTGGAATTACTCCAGCAATTTCAAAAACAGCTGCTGATGCTGCACTAATGAGTGTAAAGAAGGCTAAAGAACATAATGTTACTGTCTCTTACGATCTTAACTACAGAAACAAATTATGGTTATGGGACTCAAACTATACACAAAAAGATTTAGCCCAAAAAGTATCAAGAGAAATTTTAAAATATGTTGATATTCTTTATGGTAATGAAGAAGATGCCTCAGATGTTTTAGGCATACACCCTCCAAATGTTGATGTTCACTCTGGATCATTAGATGTTAATGCTTACGAGTACGTTGGAAAAGAAATTTATAGGCAGTTTCCTAATTTGGAGTATGTAGCTTTCACTTTAAGAGAGAGCATATCTGCCAGTCACAATAATTGGGGCTCACTGTTATACGATCCAAAAACTAATAAGACATACCTTTCACCTGTTGTTGATGAATCTTTCGCCCCTTATGAAATAAAAAATATAGTAGATAGAGTTGGTGGTGGTGATTCTTTTGGTGCAGGTTTAATATATGCTTTTACTGATGAAGAACTTTCACAGTCCCTTCAATCAGTACTTGATTATGCAACTGCAGCATCTTGCTTATGCCACTCTATACAAGGAGATATAAACTTCTCTTCTAAAGAAGATGTGTTGAGATTAATGAGAGGAAATGCTTCTGGTAGAGTAATTAGATAAGATTATTACCCTCCCCCTTCCTGTTAAACTTTAAATAGGTAGGTGGGAGTTTTTAAAATAGACTAAACTTAGGTTTTTCACCTTTCACTACTTGTACAACTTGTTCAGCTATTGAAGTTCTTAACTCAATTATTGAGGTTTCCGAGTAAAATGCAATATGAGGTGTTATGTAAAGGTTATCTAGCTTTTTTATTTTATCAAAGCTTAAGGGGGGTTCTACGTCAAGGACATCCAAACCAGCACCTCTAATTATATTGTTTTCTAAAGCCAAAAATAAGGCTTCATTATCAACAACTCCACCTCTCGAAGTATTTATCAAAAATGCTGTAGGTTTCATCATCTCAATTAGATTCTTGCTAATCATGTTCTTCGTTTCTTGAGTAAGTGCACTATGAATTGAAATAATATCAGAGTTTTTCATTACCTCTTCTAAGGTGTGACTTTTCACATTTAGCTGTTTAAAAACTTCTCTATTTAAGAATGGGTCGTAAGCAACAAACTTAATAAAGCCAATTCCATTCAATTTTCTTGCTAAAGCTTGTGCTGTTTTTCCAAACCCAACAAAGCCAATAACAGTATCTTTAGTTGCTTTTATTGGGGTAAGCTTTGTAAAGTCCCAAATACCAGAACGGACTTGAGTTGTCCCTAATCCAATTTGTCGATGCAAGCTCATAATAAAAGCTAAGGCGTGATCTGAAACTTCATCAATACAATACTCTGGATTATTAACAACTTTGATATTCATAGACCTAGCTGCATCAACATCAATGTTATCAACCCCAATTCCGTATCTACCCACAACTTTGCACTTTGGTAATTTTTCCAAAATAGCTTGAGTAATATTTGCATATTGGACAATTAAACCATCTGCATCTTTTGCAAACTCTACTATTTCATCTTCGTCTCTTAGTTGAGAAGAAATAAGAGTTCCACCTTGCTGTTCAATTATTATTTTTTCAATTTTATTATCTGGGTAATCATAATCTAATTGGGCAATTATAAAACTCATTTCAATTACACTCCTATTTGTTTGTCAAAAATAGTCAAAATATCTCTATTCAATCTTCTTCAAATTATAAAGTGCAACAATAGCTATTATCAATGCCCCTTCAATAATCATTCTTCCTGCTTCTGGAACGTTCATCATGACAAGTACGGTAAATAAGAATCTAACAATTAAGACTCCAGCAATTACCCCTATTATTGAACCTTTTCCAGAGAAAAATTCAATTCCTCCCATAACCACAGCAGCTATTGATCCCATGGTATATATATCTGTGAATCTTAGAGTTGGGGTTCCCATGTAACCAAGAAGCAATAATCCTGCAAGTGCAGCTAAACTATCACAAATAATATATGCAGAAATTAGTACTGTATTACTTGAAATACCAGACATCCAAGTAGCTTTATAATTGTTTCCAACTGCATATATGTAGCGCCCATAAGAGCTTTTATTCAATACAATTAAAAAGATAACAATTAATGCTAACCAAATAAAGCTAGTTAGTGGAATTGTGTTAAATACAAAGGTTTTACCAATATATTGTAGATTTTTTGGTGCAGGGGAAGCCATTAATGCTCCCCCAAAAATATACACAAAGCCATAAATAATTGAGGAGGTGCCTAAAGTCATTATGATTGGTGATATTTTTAGTTTCGCTACACCAAATCCATTAATAAAACCAATAAGAGCACCAATTCCTATGCAAAGGATAGAAATTGGAATCAAGCGTTCTGGTTGAGATCTCATAAAATTTCCACCATAAATCATTGTAAAAAACATTATATTACCAACAGAAATATCCATCCCACCAGCTAACATTAAAATCCCTTGTCCCAGTGCGACAATACCTAATAACGAAGATTCTCGAAGCACACTTCTTATACTACCTTTACTAACTGAGGCAGGTACAATTATTCCAAAAAGTATTACAATTATAACTAGAGCTAAATAGACAAACATTGTACGCTCTATTTTTATTCTTTTTTTAATTTCATTTAAGTGTAGTCCTAGTTTATCTTCTAACTTTCCCATTTTATTACCTGCCTCAATATTAAATCTTCATTATGTAGACTATTTGTACCACATCTCTAAAAACCTATGTGGAACTGATGTAGCAACCCAAACGTTGTCGGGTAAATCGTATACTACATAGTTACCAACTGTTTCGTCAGTTACAATTGGTGGTGGATACAATAAAGTTTTAACAACAGACTGTCCCATTAAGACATTAACCATAGTATCCAATCCATCAGTTGCTAACCATGAGGGATAAGTTGGTGAAATACTAGAGAATCCACGATTTTGATTTTCAACCCAATATTTGTAGAAACCGTTATAATCTTCACCTGTAATTGGGATAAGATTAAGTCCCATCTCATCGACAACTTCAGCAGCTGCTAAAGACATTTGTCCTCCACAAGACCATATTCCGTCCACATTTGGATTAGCTGTTAATAAACTTTCAGCAATTCTTCTTCCTTCATCATAAGCCCACAATCCAGCACCTTCACCAACTACTTTAATATTTGGATAGCTGTCAAATATTACTTTAGCTCCTCTGTCCCATCTGCCTACATCAGCAGCTTCACCAGGGACTCCTCTTATTGCTAAGATGTCCCCTTTTGGTTCGCCATACTTTTCAATAAGTTTGTCAACTAACCACTCTGCTCCTGCTCTTCCAAAAGCTTGGGCATCAGTTGCTCGGTAAGCTGTATATTTACTACCATCATATTCACCTAACACTATAATTACTGGTATTCCTTGGTCATAAAGCTTGTCAATAACAGGAACAATTGCTGATGGGCTTGTTGGAGATACAATTAAACCATCAATTCCTTTTGCCATAAGGTCTTCAATATCAGAAATCTGTTTAGAAACATCAAATTGTGCTTCAGTGACATAAAGCTCATCAATGATATTTCCATATTTCTCTTTAGCAACCCATTTGAAAGCATTAATACTTTCAATGTCAAATGAAATTCCCCCTCCATGGAAAGAGTACCCAATTTTGTAGCTGGGTTCTTTCTTGTACTGACCCATGTCAGTATACTCTAACTCTGCACCCAGTCTGGCTGATTCAACAGCTGTAGAGGTAGGCTCTTTAGCACTCTCTTTTGCTGAGCAAGAAATTAGTCCGATTGAAAGTATTAGTAATAAAACTAATAAACCCATTTTTACCAGAGTAATTTTTTTCATTGCAATTCTCCTTAAATTTTTCGACTTTCTTTAGTCGTCTCTAAATAATTAGTCGTTTGAGTTTTTTAGTATCTTTTAAACTCACCTCATAACTAGAGATAGCTACAACAATTAGCAAAATAATTCCTCTAGATACTTGTTGCCAGTAAATATTAAAGTTTAAAAGATTAAATATATTTCCTAAAAGGATTACCAATATTACACCTAATATTGTTCCTCTCATTTTACCTTTTCCTCCTGTTAAAGCAGTCCCTCCCAAAACTGCAGCGGTTATCGATTCCATTTGGAAAGGTTTTCCAACAGTTGGATCTCCACACCCAATTCGAGCAGACATGTACAACCCACCAATGGCTGCAAACAGTCCACTGAGCATGTAAGCAATTATAATTATTCGATCTACGTTTAATCCCGCTAATCGTGCTGCTTCGCTATTTCCACCTACAGCATACAAGTGCCTTCCATAGAGGGTTTTCCTAAGTAGAAAAATTCCAAGTATAGCAATAATTAAAAAGAGAATTATTGGCACAACTGGTATGACACCAACTTTTAAAAGGATAAACTCAGAGTAGTAAAGTGGAATTATACCTCCAGGGTATGGGCGAATATAAAGGGCAATACCATTTATAATAGCGGTGGTACCTAAAGTAACCAAAAAAGGATTAATTTTTAGCTTTGTGACAGCTAAACCGTTTCCTAACCCCAAAACTATTGCAAATCCACAACTTGCTAATATTCCCAACCCTACGCTATGTTGCATAGTCACCGAGGCAATTGCTGTAGAAACCGATAGCAAGGCTCCAACAGACAAATCGATGCTTCCAGTTAACAAAACAAGCATTTGCCCAATAGCTAAAGCTAGAAGAGGGACACCCCTTAAAATTAAGTTTGATAAGTTTTGTGGTTTTAAGAAACTAGGAATCCTTGATAAAAGAAACATTGATACTAGAGCCACAACTGTTATAGCAATTACCTTCTTATTTAAGATCTCTTTTTTGTCAATTTTTTTAATCATTCTCAATTCATCCCCACAGCAGCTTTTAAAATATTTTCTTCTGTTATCTCGCCCTTTTCTAGTTCTTTAACAACTTCACCTTTGCGCATTACTAATATCCGATCACATAAACCCAACAGTTCTAACATGTCGGAAGAGACCAATATTATTCCTTTATCTTGGGTTTCTGTTAGCTTTCTTACTAATTGATAAATTTCAGCTTTAGCCCCAACATCAACTCCTTGTGTAGGTTCAATTAGCAATATTATTTTTGGATTATTGTTTAACCATTTACTGATGACAACTTTTTGTTGGTTTCCACCACTAAGGAACCTAACTGATTTAGAGTCAGCAGATGTTTTAATTGTGTACTCTTTAATATTATTTTTAACTATTTTTTGTTCTAATGATGAGATTACAAACCCATATTTTTGAAGCTTTTTCAGAATAGGTAAAGTTAAGTTGTGATGCACACTTAAATCGGGCCACAATCCCTCTTCAACCCTTTTATCTGTCAACAAAGCAAATTGTTTTCTTTTTGCATCTTTAGGATTATTAATCTTAACCTCTTTTTGGTTAATTTTAATTATTCCAGAATCTTTTCTATGAACTCCAAAAATAGTTTTTAATAAGACATTTTGACCATTACCTTCTAGTCCTGCGACTCCCAATATTTCCCCACTAAATAGTTTCAAATTAACGTTTACTAAAGCTTTTCCTAAATTTAGGCTGGTAACAGACAAAAGCTCAGGACCAATATTGAATTTGTCATCTTTTGGGGGAAATAAATCTCCTAACTCCCTACCAATCATGTCACGGATAATATCATCCATGGTTGTATCAGTAGTATTGCGCACCCTTATTAACTTCCCATCTTTTAAAATTGTCATTCTGTCTGCTATTTCAAAAACCTCTTCTAAAAGGTGAGAAATGTAAATTACAGTAGTCCCCCTCTCTTTCAACTCTTTTAAAATTTCGAAGAAGCTTTCAATTTCTTCAGTCCCTAAAAACGCTGTTGGTTCATCTACAACCAAAATCTTTGGATTAAAAACTATCGATTTTGCAATTTGAACCATTTTTTGATTTGTAGAGTCTAAAGCTGCAATTATAGTTTGAGGGTTCAGCCTACAATTAAGACGTTTTAAAATCTTAGAGGCTTCTTTATTCATTTGTTTTGCATCAATACACTTTATTTTATTACAACTCTCTTGCCCTAAAAATATATTTTCAGCAACACTCATGTATGGGATTAGATTTAAATCTTGGTGGACAATACTTATTCCAAGCTTTTGAGCAAGAATGGGTGATTTAATTGTTATTGACTCCTCAGACCCATCAAGATAAATGTCCCCACTATCAACTGGATATACACCACCTAATATTTTTATTAGAGTCGATTTTCCTGCCCCATTTTCTCCTAAAAGAGCGTGTATTTCCCCTCTAGTACAAGAAAAGTCTACCCTATCTAAAGCTTTTACCCCAGGAAAAGTTTTAGTTATTTTTTCCATCCTCAAAATAGTATCCATACTTTGGTTGCTCCATCACATAATTACATTCTATCGATGCGTCCACCATCAATGTTGATAGTTTCCCCTGTAATAAAAGAGGCTTTATCAGATGCCAAAAATAAGACTAAATTAGCAACATCTTCTGGTTGCCCTATTCGACCCATTATTGCCATAGCCTCAGACCGTTTTAATTTAATTTCAACTTCTTCAATGGTTTGATCTTGATAAGTGAGCTCAGTCATAATTTCACCAGGAGAAACTCCATTTACATTTATTTTATAACGCCCTAATTCACGGGCAGAGGTCTTTGTAAAATCTACTACTGCTGCTTTTGCTGCTGAATATGATGCAAAACCACTCATATATACTCCAAAAGCACTCATAGAGGAGACATTGACAATTTTCCCATAGTTTTGCTCAATCATATAAGGAGCTACTGCTAAAGTTGTTCCCACTAAGCCCCGTAAATCGACGTTTTGCAAAAAGTCCCAATCTTCTTCACTCATATTAAGAAATTCAGCAGGTCGAATTGTTCCAGCATTATTAATTAGAATATCAATTCTTTTAAATTCTTTTATGCCTTTATCTACTACAGCTTTTATTTGTTCCCAGTTGGTTACATCGCAAATATATCCAACACAGCGTACACCTAAAGCTCTTATTTTTTCACAACTCTCTTCCATTTGTTTTGTAGCAATATCACAAATGATGATATCAGAACCTTGTGATGCCAAATCTTTAGCAATTTGATATCCAATTCCTCTAGCTCCACCGGTAATTAATGAGACTTTATTATCAAACATTCCCTTATTAAAAGAATTTTTTTCTTTTAATCCGTTATTATTGGTCATATTATCCCTTGTGCTCAAAATTTAACCTCATTTTACAGAATTTTTTTTTATTATTAGTAGGCTACCACAACTCTACTCAAAGTCAAGAACTTTCAACACTTACTTAACGCCTATAGAAAACTCTATCGTAAACAGAACAACCAGTTGCCCTGCCACTCTCTAATAATTCAATACAACCATCACAGCAAGTGCAATATTCTTTGAAACTACTGAACTCTCCATTTGAAATTACACTTGGTAAATTAGGATTAGCAAATGATTGCCTCCCATAACCAATAAATGAAACATCACCATCCTTTATTAACCGAGCAGCAACACCTAGGCCCACTTTACGTAAAGATGAAAACCCGGAAACAACTACCCCAACTTCACAAACTTCTTTTTGGATAGCTTTTGAAATCTGTATCATCCTGTTAAGGCTAACCAATGGGTGTTCAGGAGGCTCCCCCTTGCTGTTGTAGGGGCGACTCAAATAAGCCATAGTATGTGGACTTCCATTAGTCACATTAACGATATCAACCCCTCTTAAAGCGAGATCTTTGGCAAATCTAATCTGCTCATCGCACGTAAGACTCCCTCTATCATCCATCCCCCATCCATAAGGAGATGCAACTCCTGTATAGCCATCCATCCTAACAACACATTTGATGCCAACTTGGGTAATAAGCTCTTCAATGATTTCAAAAATTATTCGTGTTCTATTTTCGTAACTGCCACCATACTTACCTTTACGAGTTCTGCCTTGCAACAACTCATACAACAAGTAACCATGGCAACATTTAACATCAACAGCATCTACTCCAACCTCTTCTGCTAACCTTCCAGCACTTATAAAATCCCTTTTTATTTTTTCCAAATCTTTATCAGTTAACAGCATCGCATCTTTAATATTTTTGACACTTCTATTTAATTGCTCTTCATTAAAAACCAAAGCAGGAAAATCACCATATCTACCGCTATGATGAAGCTGCAAAACCACAAAAGGTCTTGTCCCATTACCTTCCTCATGGATAGTATCAATTAAAGTTGCAAACTCTTCTTGATTTTGGCTTGTCAAATAAAGCATACCTTTGTGCCCTCTTCCTTTAGCACTAATGGCAACTGCCTCTAGCCAAATAACTGAAGAACCCCCTTGGGCAAACCTTTTATAACGCCTAAATGTCAATCTACTTGGAGAGCCATTCTCTAAGGCATCAAAGCCCTCCATGGGCTGAACCAAAAAGCGATTACTAAGAACTGTCCCAGACTTTAGTTTATAACTACTTAAAAGTGGAGATAAATCGTCATTTAGAGAAAAATGCAAATCTAAACTTGAAGCAAAGTCCTGGAATTGCGGCTTTGTGAGATTAAGTCCAAGTATTTTGTAAGGAGCACCCATAACAAATCTCCATAAATCTGCTTTTTAAAAGTTTTTTCTTTTTTTCTACAGACCAAATTGACACTTTTAAGGATATCATGCCTATTTTGAATCGTCAATTAGAAATATTTTCTTTGTTACAAGGAAATATAGACTATTTAAATAGTTGAGATATATCCTTCTCAAAGACCCCCAACAAGCCTCTCTGCTTATTAATATTCTTTTATTCACATTATTTAGTGATATATCCTTATAATATGGTTATATATAAGTGTTTAAGCACTTTTATAGCCATTTTTATGAACTATTGGTCATTTTTATGCTGATATTTTCTCATATATGTGCTATTATAGTCGTAGAGGAGATATAAAATGAAACCAATGATTTACATCGATGAAGAGAAGATCCCTAAGAGAGAGGGGCGGTGTGTTGTACCTAATGAATTTGAAAAAATGCTTCAAAAAAGGTTTGACACTGAAATTGCAAGTGGATCTCGGTTAATGGAGTACGAGGCAACTCTTTATATCGAGTGGCTCCAATGTTTTATCTACCGCCTATACATGTACGTAAGTGCATTAGAAGCAGATAATAAGAAGTAGTTGTTAATCTTTTTATCCTCTGTAGTAGGTCTAACCGATTTAGGTAATAAATCGGTTAGATAGATTTGTGTTAATTGGCTGCTTTAAAGTTATAAATTGGTTTAATCTGCTCAATTATATCGACAGATGGTTTTATATCTTCAATAATCTGATTTGAAGGTTTGTAAACTTCAGGGGACTCATCCAGAGTTCCTTTTCCTACACTTGTAGTATAAACACCCTCCATCATAGTTCTAAATGTTTTTAGATTTAAAGTCTTTTTAGCCTCGTTACGACTCATTACCCTACCCGCCCCATGACAAGTTGAATAATTCCACTCTTTGATCCCTTTTCCAATACAAATTAGAGAACCCTCTCTCATATTCAAAGGAATAATTAGCTTCTCCCCTTTTTTAGCTGAGACTGCCCCTTTACGTAAAATCATACTATCGGTGTCGATATAGTTGTGGATCGTAGTAAACTGTTCAACAATATTTAAATTAAAAGCTTTGACAATTTCATGAATCATCGATTTTCTATTTAGCTGGGCATACTTTTGGATAATTTTCATATCGTGAATATAATCGTTAAACCCTTTCCCCTCTAAATAGGCTAAAGGCCCTTTACCTGCAAGCTTTTGGTAATGATTGGCAACTTCGAGTCCAATATGTCTACTACCTGAGTGAATTACTAAATAAAGGTTATCCTCTGAATCTTTATTTACCTCTATAAAATGATTGCCTCCCCCTAAAGTGCCTAAAGATTTTTCTGCTCGATTAATTTTAAGGTGTTTTTTAGATCTAAGTTTGTTTAAATTTATTTGCTCTATAAATGGGTGTACGCTATCTCTAATTTTAAAGCCTGAAGGAATTGCTCTGTAGATAAAAGCATCCAACTCTCTTAAATCTAGATTTTTCTCTTTTAGTTTTACAACTTCTAAGCCACAGCCAATATCAACCCCTACTAGGTTAGGAACTACTTTATCTTCAATTGTCATAGTAGTTCCAATAGTTGAACCTTTACCTAGATGCACATCGGGCATTACTCTAATTTTCGAACCTTTAGTGAACTCCTGATCACACAAGGTTCTAATTTGATCAATAGCCTTTTGTTCCACTTTCTTGGTGAATACTACTGCCGAGTTAAAATGTCCTTTAATTGTAATCAATCTAAGTCCTCCGACTTAGATTTTAAAGTTATCTATGAAAGAACTCAAGCCAATGCTAAAGCTGTTGCCTCTTTGGTTAGTTTAACTATTTGATCAAATGCACCCTCTTCTATTAAAGAAGGATTTACCATCCACGATCCACCACAAGCCAAAACATTAGCCAAACTTAAATAATCTTTAAGGTTTTTTAAACCAATTCCCCCAGTTGGTACAAATTTCACATCGTACACAGCTCCCAATGCTTTTAACTTTTCAATTCCTCCACTGGCTTCTGCTGGAAAAAATTTCAAAACTTTTAGATTCCTTTTTAAAGCCATTTCAACTTCTGTAGGAGTTGTTACTCCTGGAATAATAGGGACACCTACACTAATAGCAAAATCAACTATTTCGTCATTGAAACCAGGTGTTACTATATATTTTGCTCCACTCTCTATCGCCTCTTTTGCTTGTGCAATTGTTAGCACTGTTCCTGCCCCAACTAAAATATTTTTTTTCTTTTTTGAAATTAGCTTTATTGCCTCTGAAGCACAATTTGTTCGATATGTTACTTCCGCGATGGGAAGATTGCCCTCTTCTAATGCATCAGCAAGTTTAAGGGCATCTTCTACTTTAGTGAGCTTTATAACAGGCATTAATCTAATTTTTCTTATAACTTCAAAAATTTCCGTGTTCATCAAATTGTAACTCCTTAGGTTCGCTTAAAATAGTATAGTTTTTATTGTTCTGAACTTTATCATAAAAATATTCACTCATCATAATTTCAAATACATTTAAAGAATCTGTAATTTTTATAATTTTCAGATTATTCGTATCTACATCTGTTAGCGTATGAATTGCCAATTGGATAGCTTCTTTATCGCTTTCCATTATCATCGGTATTTTAACCCCTCCCAAAACAGTACTGGTTATTACATTAGCATACATACTATCCAAGTCTAACTTATCAACTGCACGCTGAGTTGTTATATCAGCCATACCAATCCCAACACCGTTACCATGAGTTTCCTCACTTAAATCTAAAACACAAACACGTTTTGATTTTATCCCCCCATCAGCATACGGTGTGGAAAAGGTACCTGTTATGTTAGGATCCATCCCATCACCACTATAATTTTTCCCAATTTTGTCCACAATTAAAACGTCACACTCTGGTTCATACAATCTTCCCATTAAAGAGTACGCTTCTTTCAATAATGGAGGTTCAATTTCAACAATTTTCTCTGCTTCAACACTATATATTTTTTCAGTTTGATCAAATGCATTTTCTATGACAGCGACTGAAAATAGAATTGGAGCTTTATTCAAAATCTCTTTACCAAATAATTCAATATTTTCACCCATCAAGCCAAAGCCAGTTGCATGGCATGCTTCAGCTCCATGTTGATTACCCAACCCAATAGCTAACATTTTCATTATTCCACTTTCATAGGGCCCTCTAAATGCAGTATGAGGTTTAATTCGGCAAAACACTATTATGCCATCTGAGTTATAAGCTTCCTTATCTATAAATACATCTCTTCCATCATCTAAAGTCCCAATTTTAACAACTTCCATTGATGAGCGAATTGGACACTCCAAGTATTCTTCAGTAATCCCATAACTTTTTAGTATTTGAAGCTGTCCTTCACTAGTAGCTTTACCATGACTTCCCATAGAGGGAACAATAAAAGGGTTAGCTCCACACTCTTTTACATAATCAACAATACTTTTAACTAATACTTGGATATTGCTAATACCCCTAGATCCTACAGTAATTGCAATGTTTGCATTAGGTGTAATTCTTCTTTTAATCTCTGGGCGGCCTATCTTTTTACTAACAACAGAGGGTATTTCTTCAACTTTTATTCCGTTAGTAAAAAAATTTTGCCTTACTTTAAAAAACTTAGGTATTTTAGTATTAGCGACCAAGGCACTACTTATTGGTCTCACCTTCTCATTTATCATTTTATACTCCTCAAATAAGTTATACATAAAAACAAGTTTTATAAGGGAGGGTGCATCTCAATTGTTGTTCTGGATCTAACTAAATATTGTAAGTGCTTTTGTATAACTGTTATTGCTTCTTTATTTTTCTCCTTTAAATAGAAGAAAAGCTTTTTATGATAATCATGGACAATTTTTAAGTTGTCTTTTGAAAAGGCAACTTCTAATTCTCTTAGAGTAGGAATTCGGATTGTTGAATATAAGTTAAATAAGAAATTATTATTACTCAGCTTTACTAAATTCTTATGAAACTCCAAATCAACTTTCATATACGCTATCCTATTCTCCTTCTGATATAAGTGTTCCATCTCTTCTAAACACTTTTCTAATGGTTCTAAAGAAACCTCTTCAGATGAGATTAAATATTGTTCAATAGAGTAAGTTTCAATTATTTGGCGTAAGTTTTTTAGCTCTACAATATCTTGATTACTAAGTTTTAGAAATAGAGTCATTGCAGGATTGTGAAATTGCTGGAAGTACTTATCGACTGTTATTTCATTTAAAAACATCCCACTACCTTGGATAGTTTTGACTAAGCCAACATTGGATAAACGGGAGATACACTCCCGTATAGTTGTTTTACTAAGATTTAAATTTTCAGATAGTTGAGCTTCGCTCAAAAGTTTATCCCCAAATTTAAGATTATTTTGCATTGCATACATTTTTATCTCATTGGCGACTTTGAGGACTCTTTGATCACTTATCTCTCGTTGAACAGCCCAACTATTCATTTCCATTAACTCCTAAATGTATTTCTGCCTCCAAGGCTTTACATTCAATCAACCAAACACGATTTCATTTTTCTTAAAGCTGTATCTTCCATGTATCTTAATGTTTCATGGGTGTAGGCAGCAACATGGGGGGTACAGATTGTATTATTTAGTTTTGCTAGTTTCTCCATTATCTCTTCATCTTCAAAAACATCTAATCCAGCACCTAAAATTTTATTTTCTTTTAAATGTTTGTAAAGAGCGTAATCATCAACAATTCCTCCACGAGAAGTGTTTACAAGGATAGCTTGATCTTTCATCATTGCAAAAGCTTTTGCATCAATTAGATGGTGAGTACTTTCTATTAAAGGAATGTGTAAACTTATCACATCACTTTCTGAGTAGATTGTTTTTAAATCAACCATTGAAACATTCTCAATTGTAATGGGTTGAATATCATATCCTAAACATTTCATCCCAAAAGCTTTTGCAATTTTTGCCACTTTTTGCCCTATTGTTCCCATTCCAATTATCCCAATGGTCTTACCCAATATTGAATTTGAACAGTATTGTACAAACTCACCTTTTGCTAAATGATTAGCCATTGGATGAATTAGCCTTGAAACACCTAGCATTAGAGTAAAGGTCATTTCAGCAACTGCATCACTATTAATCCCCGGCATGTTGGTTACTTTGACATTGAATTTTTCTGCACTTGCCATATCAAAATTATCCAAGCCAACACCAAATTTCATTGCAACTTTTAAATCACCACATTTAAATAGATTTTCATCAGCTTTCTCTACACCAACTATAACTCCCTCAATTCCATTAGGTTTTAAAAGTAACTCCTCTTTTGTACAATACCAAATATTTAACCTAAGCTCTTTTGCTAAGCTATCATAATACTTTTGGCGGTCTTTCAATCCGTTGCCAAATGCTGTTGTTATCACTGCGATGTTTTTCATCATCTTCTTCCTATTACTAACTTTTCTTTTAATAAGAACTTTCAAAAACAAAACGGGATTTGAATATTGTTAGTATATTTTCAATTTGTTTGATCATAGTTTGCTAAAAAACTTTCCACTTTTTCTCTGGTTGGGCTACTACTAATTGGACCAACACCAGTACAAGTTAATCCTCCCATAGCATTGCCAATTCTAGCAGCATCTTCCAAGCTTTTCCCTTCCATCAGTGAAACAATAAATCCAACGTCAAAGCTATCTCCTGCTCCAACGGTGTCTACAACCTCAACTGGAAAAGCAGGAGAGTGTAACTCGGTCTCTTTAGTTTTAATTATTGCCCCTTTGGAACCTTGTTTGTAAGCTATAACCTCTAAAGATGGGAACATTTTAAATAAAGAGTCTAAATCTTCTTGCCAGCCTAACTCTCTCATTTCATCATCAGTAATTTCCAAATGAGTAACACCTAAGTTTATCGCTTTAATAATTTCTTCTTTTGCCAACTTCAAATTATTCCACTGCAATCTTCGATAATTGACATCAAAAGAGATAATAGAACCACTACCCTTTTTAAATTTTAATATTTCATGACATAATGAGCGAGCGGCTTCTCCCATTCCCAACCCAGTACCCGTAAAATGAAAAACATCACACTCTTTTAATACTGTTTTATCTAGTTGGTCAAATGTAAGACCGCTTGCTGCACTATTATCTCTGTAGTAGGTGAGTGAGTGCTTTCCATCAATAAAAGAGACAAAATAAAAACCTGTTCGCCTTTTGGGATCTTCAACTACTTGGGAGACATCAATATTATTATCTTCCCATAATTCAATATACCCTCTTCCAAAAGGCTCTGTACCTACAGCGGTAAAAAAGGTTACTGGAACATTCAATCTTGCTACACCAATTGCAAAGTTGGATGCATCTCCACCCCATGCAATTCTAATAGTTTCACATTTTTCAATTCTTTGATTGTCTATTGGGTAAAAACCAAACATTGGTTCCCCCCAAACTAAAACTTTCCCCATCTTAAAACCTTCCTAGGCCAATCGTAGCATTCGCATTATTACCTGTCAACAAAAAAATTTTTTTATTTTTTTGTTTAATTCTTGCATTTTTACCATCTTTTTGATAAAATAAAATAAAATTTACTATTTTAGGAGAGAAATATGAGTACCAAAGTATTTTCGGGGATCATCCCACCAGTAATTACAAGCTTTGATAAACAGGGCAATATTGATGAAAAAACAATGAGAAACCTTGTAAAATGGCTTAGTAGTCGGGTTCAAGGATTTTATCCTTGTGGAACTTATGGTAGTGGCCCAATCATGACAACTGAAGAGAGAAAACAAGTAGCTACTATTGTTAACGAGGAAAAAGGAAGCGCTTTTGCAATGATTCACGTAGGCGCTGCTACTACAAGAGAAGCAGTTGAACTAGCAAAGCACGCGGAAGAAATTGGTGCAGATGCTGTTGGATCAATACCCCCTTACTATTATCATTACACCCAAGATCAATTAATTGATCACTACAAAGCATTAATTGATGCTGTAAAAATTCCTGTATTCTTATACAACAACCCAGGCTTATCAAATAACCCTATTGCTCCTAGCACTATAGCTGCCTTGGCCGATTATGGATTAACTGGGGTCAAAGATTCTGCTTTTGATTTAATAAGTTTTTATGATTATAAACTCGCAATCAAGAGAGATGACTTCCAATTTATAATTGGAACAGAGGCAATCGCTGCAGCTGCAATGGATGCAGGTGCTATTGGTGCTATTGCAGGATTAGCAAACTGTTTCCCTGAGTTTATGCAAGATTTTTATAAAACTTGGCAAGCAGGTGATAATATTGCTACTGGTAAAAAACAATTAGCTGTTTTAAATGCTCGTAATATTATTAAAATAGACCAAACATTAGTTATGACCTATGCAATCTTAAGGATGAGAGGAATTAATCCTGGCTATCCTAGATCTCCTTTTAAGGATATTTCCGAAGAGACACTTAAAAGAGCTGAAAAGATGGTTGAGGAGCAAGGAATATTGTTGTAAATAACTATTACGTGCTATACTAACACAAATTAGCGTTGTAAAAAGAATAATATGGATATCATTTCAACTATAAAAGAAAACTTGCTATTTCTTCCACCAATTCAAAAAAAAATTGGTACATTTGTGGTATCCAATCCTAAAAAGACAATTACTATGTCTATATCAAGCCTCGCTGAAGCTTCTGGAGCTCGCAGCGAGGCTTCTGTTGTTAAGTTTTATAAATCTTTAGGATTTAATGGCTACCATGAATTTAAAGTAAATTTAGCAACTGAAATTGCAAACCAAAGCAATCTTGATGAAGCAACCTATACTAAAATATTACCAAATGATCGTTTTAGTACAATTAGAAACGCTATTTACAAATCTGCAATTAAAGTTTTAGAAATAAATAATAACAGTTTAGAAGATGACATTTTAATTCAAATTATCGAAAAGATAGAGAACGCCAATAGAATAATTTTATTTGGCTATGGTACTAGTGGTGTTGCTGCATACGATTTATATATTAAACTCTCACGCCTAGGAATTAATTGTCACTACAATAAAGATGAACATGCTTCAGCAATAATTCTCTCAAACCCACTAAAAGGAGATCTTGTCTTTTGTTTCTCTTTTTCAGGAGAGACAAAATCATTAGTAGCACAAGTTGAAGCTATAAAAGGGATAATTCCTGTAGTAACAGTAGGGGGGGAATTAAATTCCCAATTGTCGAAACTATCAGATATTTTCTTACCAATTCAATCTTTTGAAACCACATATAGAAATGAGCCAATTGTTTCTCGTTATGCCCAACTAGCTGTTGTAGATATTATTTTTACTTCAATTGCAAACAAAGTTGGCAAAGATGGTGAGACTCGTTTACAAAATGCCCGTAAAGGTCTCTCCTTCTTAAAGTTTTAGGTTTTATTTATGAAAATAGCACCTCTTGAAAAAGAACTTATTTCCGATTTAGTAGCAGAAAAACTGATAGAATTTATTGAAAATGCTAACTTAAAGCCAGGAGACTTATTACCAACAGAAAATGATTTAGCTAAAGCTTTTCAAGTTGGACGAACAAGCGTAAGAGAGGGAATCAGCAAGCTTAAAGACATAGGCCTACTTTACTCAATTCAAGGGTATGGCACGGTTCTTAGCGAGTCATCCATCGCAACATTTTTTGATAATATTAGCTCAACTATTTTAGATAATTTTGTAAATTTAAATTTAAAAGACTACCAAGAAATAAATGAGACGAGAATATTATTAGAAAAAAGCGCTCTAATAGAAACCTTAGACTCAAACAAAGAAATAAATCTTTATCCACTAAATATAATCTTAAGAAAAATGGATAAAGCAATTAAAAGTAATGATAAAACTTTATTTGCATCTTTAGATTTGGAGTTTCATTATCAGCTTATTAAACTTACAGAAAACAAGATGTTTGCTTATTTGTTTGAATTTATAAAATCACCCTTTTTAGAACAAATGCAAAAACATTGTTCTAAAATGTCTATGGAGACAATTCTAAACGATCATTATGAAATTTTAGCTGGAATAAAAAAAAGAGAGGTGGCTACTATAAAACTACTAGAAGACCACCTCTACTATTTAATTTAAATAACTTTTAGACGAAGCAACTCTTTTTTAATTGCCTCTTTCTCTTTTTCACTAGCTGGTAAAAATGGGCGACGAGGATAAGCTTTCATAATTTCTCTTATCTCAAGCATTGCATAGACAGCTAATTGTGTGGAGCGAGCTAAATACATCACATCCCTTAACTCATTAATTTCCAATTGAAGAGTGCGGCAAGTTGCATTATCTTGAGCCATGCCAGCTAAAAACATTTCCCTATTTATTTCAGGAAAAGCATTAGCTAAACCAGGGATAAACGCTTGGCAACCTAATACACACGCAGATGCAAACATTGCTTCAGTTCCCAAGACAACATCAAAAGAGTCATCACTTAAAAGTCTTTGGTATTTGGCATGCATTATTATATCAAATGTTGCATCTTTAATTCCCCTAAGGCCTCTATCTTTAAGCTCTTTAATTGTCTCAATGTTTATAGGATAACCTTGAAAGTTTGGATTGTTATACAAATAGACTGGAATTTTTACTGCTTCAATCAAATCTGTATAGAATTGAATTATTGAGTCCTCTTTATGACTAAAATAAAATGGTCCTACAGCAGCAACTGCATCTGCACCAACATCTTCAGCATGTTTGGCTAATTCAACAGAGTCACTATTATTCGTCGTACCCACCATTGGTATCACAGGAATTTGTCCAGCAGCAGTCTCAAGTGAAACTTCTACTACTTTCTTACGCTCTTCTAATGACATCAACGGACCACTACCGTATGAACCTGTTACAAACAAACCATCAACATTTTTTGATAAATAAGTGACTAAGGTTTTAAGGTTCTCTACATCTAATTCCCCGTTCTCTTTAAATGGGGTAATCATTGGTGGAACTACACCATGCATTTTCTTCATTAATTTTCTCCTCTTATATAATATTTTTTATAATTCATAAATTGCTTTTCCAGTTAAAATTTTGCTTTTCACATTCTCTGCAACTTTCATTTTTAACTCATCGATGGATGTTTCTGAATACCATCCTAAATGGGGGGTTATAAATAAATTATCTTTAAATTCTAAAAGTCTTGAGTTTTGATAATCAGAATCGTACATATCTAAAACATCTAACCCTACTCCCCCTAATTTTTTGTTTTTTAAAGCATCGTAAAGTGCCGATTCTTCAATCAACCCCCCTCTACTTGTGTTAACTAAATAAGAGCCATTTTTCATAAGGGCTAATTCTTTTTGTCCAATCAAATGTTGTGTGTTTTTATTTAAAGGTGCGTGTATTGAAACAATATCACTTTCACTTAACAACTCTTCTAATGAGACAAACTTTACCCAAGAAAATGTTTCTGTTTGATTAAAATAGGGGTCATATGCCAAAAGTGTACAACCATAAGGGCGCAGTTTTTCTGCAGTTCGTTGGGCAATGTTACCAAAAGCAACTAATCCAATTACACTCTCTTGCAACCTCTTTAAAGGTCTAATAGCCTCTAAAGTCCACCTTTTTCCCCTTAAAAGTTGGTCAGAATAACCAATAGAGCGATTAAGGTTTAAAATATGGGCTACTGCTGTATCAGAAACTTCTTCGATACAATAGTCTGGAACATTACTAACAGTTATCCCCTTTTTCTTTGCAGCTTCTACGTCGATATTGTCAACACCAATAGCATATCGGGCAATTATTTTACAATTTTCTAATTGCTCAATAAGCTCTTTTGAAATTTGTGCAAACTGAACAATTATTGCATCAGCATCTTTAACATATGGGATTAGTTTTTCACTTTCTTTAATCCCCCCACTGTTAATTTTTGTTAAATCAACTATTTCAACATCTTTAATTTTTGAAAGAACCTCAAGCTCAAGGGTATTGTCTGGATAATAATAGTCTGTGAATACAATTTTCATTAGTTTCTCCGTTATATTAGGTTTGCCTTTTTTGCTATGGCTATTGAGCCATAAATATTTAATTTATCAATTAAAGATGTATCATTTATTGTTTTAATTGAGTTTGATCCCCAATTTAGTTTCTCTTTAAACAAATATTCATAAATATCTGTTCTCTGCTTGGGTCCAATAAAAACTATCTCATTTTGATAATTAACCTCAGAGTAAAAATCTTTGAAAGCCTTAAGATCTTCGCTAGCTATTAGACCTTCGAAAAAGAGGTTTCTTTCGTACCATGTAGTATCCAAAAGGACATCTAAGAATCTGATCATCAACAAAGATCTAACAAAACCACTTTTTTGTTGCCACTTAAAAGCATTTTCTACAACACTACTATCAAAATAAGAGTGAGGTTTTATTTCATTCCCAATACTATCGATAGATTTTCCTATAAAAGTCTCTTTTTTTATTGCTTCAAAAACTTGACCCGATAAACTAGTTAGACTTCCTTTAATTTTACCATCTCCACCGATTTGGATAAACTTTGTATGAGAAGAGAGAATAACAACAATTAGGGGGTGACTAACTTGATGCAGATCTAAATACCCAATCATTTGTGTCTCTTCGCCCCTCATAAAGTCAAGTTCTCCCACATTGGTAGGAAAAGTATCCTCTTTGTCAAAACGGTTTCTGATTCCAGGGATAAAATAGATTGGAAAAGAGGCTGGAAAAATTTTCTTATCTTCAACTTTAACAAGATTGGCTGCCAACTCTTTGATTCCAGCTTCAGTTTGTAGGTGCGGAATATCCAACAATCCAATTTCACTGGTAATCATACCCGATGAAATCGCAAAACTAATTTGACTCTCTTTTAAGTTAGCCTCTTTTAAAGCTTCATGAAGAGCCTCAATTAGTCCATTTTTTAAAGTATCAATACTTTTAGTCATCGAAGTATCACGCACACCTACTCTTTTTGTTCCTTTACCAATAATTTTTTTATTTTGGTCAACAATGTATACTCGGGAGTTTGTGGTGCCACAATCAATCGTTGCTATATACATATTTTTTCTCTACTTTCTTCTATTTTGTCTATAATAAATCATAATCATTATTAAAATAATTAAGCCATTAGCAATTTTTCTACCCGCTTCAGGAATATTAACAACTGTGAGAAGTCCTTCGAGCATGATGATTATTACTGCTCCTAAGGCAGTTCCTAAGTAACCTCCACTTCCCCCTGCCATAGACGTACCACCTATGACTACTGCAGTAATTGACCACATGGTGTACTCTTTGCCTATGCCCAAAAAGGGTCTTGATGTGTTACCAGCTAATAATATTCCGGTAAATGTAGAGAACATTGCACTAAGGACGTAAACTAATGTTCTTAGCTGAGTTATTTTTATTCCTGAATAACGAGCTGCAGTTGAATTTGTACCAATATGGTATATTCTACGGCCTGCTACTGTTTTATTTAGAAACAGCACTACAAGAATTGTTAATATAATCCATATCCAAGCCATAGAAGGCATCCCAGCTATAGAACCTGCTCCCATCTTTTCCAAAATTGGTGAAGCTCGTCCTCTAGGGGCCCCTTCGATAGAAATTAGAGTAATTCCGTTAACTAATGAACTTACTGCTAAAGTCATTACTAAAGGAGAAATATTCAAGTAAGAGACACCTAACCCACTTATTAAACCAAAAACTCCCCCAATAAGAAGAATAGAAATTATTGCCCACCACAAGTTAGCATCTGATGTGTTTATAAATAAGCATGCAAATATATGTCCCATTGTTATCAGAGAGGCAATTGTTAAATCAATTCCCCCTGTTAGGATAACTAAAGTTTGTCCTATTGCAGCTAAGCCAACAAAACTGGCAGTTCGTAATATTGTTTTTATATGACCGACTGAACTAAACCCTGGAGCTAAAACTTCTCCCACAATTAACATACCAACGACTATCACTAATAAAAGGAGTATTACTTTTTGATGTACAATAAACTCTTTTACACTACTTTTTTGGCTCTCCATTTATACTTCCTCATCCAACTGTTTTTGTTTTAAAAATTTCAATTTATTTAAAAAGTTAAATTTTAGATTTATATTAAATGTGTGCTCTTTCGATGTTAGTGCTAAGGCTAAAATTATGACGAGTCCTTTGGCAACATATTGATAAAATGTTGAAACACCAACTAAATTCAAAATGTTGTCTAACAGATAAAAAATGTAGACACCGCCAATGATGCCTTGCACTCCTCCTCGCCCTCCACTAAGAGCAACTCCTCCTATAACAGCAACTGCTATTGAGTTCATGACATAAGGATCTCCCACCAAAGGATCACCTGAAATCATTATTGCTGATAAATACATCCCCCCGAAAGCTGCGTAAACACCACTAGTCAAATAAGCTAACAACTCGATTCTCTCTACATTAATGCCCGATTCTCTAGCAACCTGTTTATTGCCTCCAACTGCATAAATAGAGCGTCCAAAAACTGTTTTTTGTAAAATAATATATGTAATTATTACGAAAGCAATAATTATTAACAGTGGTATCGGTATTATTCCAAAAAGCTTACCTGCAATAGCCTTATAAAGACTGAAAGATACCTCCCCTCCAGGAACATCCATAATAAAAAGAGCAACTCCAGTCCAAATGGTACTAGTGGCAAAGGTCACAATAAATGGGGGAAAGCCCCAACGCGATATTATAATTCCATTAATCAACCCAATAGTAGCCCCTATTAATAGGGGTACCACAAACCATAGAACAATGTTTAAACCAGTTCCAACTTTTGGAAGACTTGCAGCAACCACATTAGTAAGGCCAATTACAGCTCCAACTGAAAGGTCTATTCCTCCAGTTAATAACACAAAGATTTGAGCAATACCTGCAAACATTAAAGGGACAATTCTAGTAAATAAATTAACATTATTGTTCCATGTTAAAAATCTTGGTTGTATTATTGCCGCTAACAAATAAATTAGTACTGCGGCTACATAAACAGGTAGATACATTGTATAGTTACGTTGTTTTTCAAGCACAAGGCATCTCCTTTGTAACATCTCTGACAGCGGCTCTCATAATATTCTCCTCAGTAATGTTTTCTCCTACCAACTCTCCAGAGATTGCATTTTTATTCATTACCATTACTCGGTCACTCATCCCGATTAGTTCCAACATATCACTAGTGTATAAAAGGCAAGCAACCCCATTATTTGCTAATTCTCTAACTAATTTGTAGATATTTTGTTTAGTCCCAATATCTACCCCCTTTGTAGGCTCTAAAAGAAAAATCACCTTAGGTTTGGACATCAACCATTTACCTAAAACTAACTTTTGCATATTACCTCCACTAAGGGAGTTAGCTGGTTGGAAAAAACTCGAAACTTTAATAGATAACTCTTTAATTATATTTTTGACCGATTTGTATTCATTTTTCTTCTCAATAAAGCCAAACTTAGACCTATTTGTTAAAGTAGCAACTGAGAGATTATTTGAAGCAGACATTGTTAAAAAAACCCCTTCTGTTGATCTATTTTCAGGAATAAGGGCAATTGACTTTTTTATAGCATCGGTTGGATTTTTAATGGGACACTCTTGATCCTCAAGAATGACTTTCAGCTCTTTTGCTTTTCTTAAGCCAAATATTGTCTCTAATAATTTAATTTGCCCTTGGCCTTGAAGTCCACCAAATCCTAATACTTCACCTTCTCTTATCTCAAACTCAATTGGTCTATGATTATGATCGTATTGAACAAAAGTAGAAAAACGAACCTTTCCAAGGTTGTTACTATCAGCTTTAGGGGGAAAAATCTCTTCCAATTCTCGCCCAACCATCATAGAAATTAATTTATCTTCATCAAACTTATCAATTTCCTCTGTAGCGACTTTTTTACCATCTTTCATAACAGTAACTCTGTCGGCCAACTCAAATACCTCTTCAAGTCTGTGAGAAATATAGATAATAGCTTTTCCCTCTTTTTTTAAATTTCGAATAATATCAAACAACAGTTCCACTTCTTCTTTGGATAACGATGCTGTTGGTTCATCAAAAATTATTAGTTTTGGATTTTGAGACAACACTTTACCAATCTCAATCATTTGCAAAATAGCCACAGGCAGTCCTTTAATTAATTCACAAGGATCAAGATTTAAGTTTACTAGCTTCATTATTTCTTTAGCTCTACTATTAACTAAGGGCCAATCAATCAACCCCTTTTTAGTCTTAGGCCAAATTCCCATAGAGAAGTTTTCTGCAATTGTACATTCACTTAACAAAGAGAGCTCTTGATAAACTACTCCAATCCCTCTACTTCGTGCTTCAGAGTAGTTTCTAAGGACCACGGGCTCACCATCTAACAAAATAGTTCCACTGGTTGGTTGGTGAATACCTGCTAATAGTTTCATTAGTGTACTTTTACCAGCACCATTTTCACCAACTAAACAGTGAATTTCCCCTTTACAACAATCAAAATCAACGCCATCTACTGCACGAGTTCCTGGAAAGTGTTTTACAATCTGTCTCATTTCCAACAATTTAGTTTCAAATTCCATTTTTCTTTGGGACCCCTTTACAAAAGTATTAAACCAAGAGCCAAAAAGTGGCTCTTGGCTTTAAGTCAATAATTGGTACTATTTGAATAGCTTCATAACAACATCATCAGGAAGTTGTGAGTTACACCAGAATGCATCTGAAAGATGTGGTCTAACATACTCATCAACCTCATCCCCTGTGATTGTAGGAATTGGTAAAAGTACCTCTTTTGCAACTGGTTTACCATCTAAGGCTTCAATAGCAACTTCTAAAGCTTTTGCACTAATCCAAGTAGGCATACTTGTTGCAATTGAATCAAACCCAGTTCCTTTGTCCTTTAACTCTTTCCAAATTTTCAAGAAACCGTTTCCATCCTCTCCTGTTACTGGAGGTGGATTCATTCCTCTTTCTAAGTAAGCTTTAACAGCAGCTTCACTCATAGCTCCACCTTGAGACCAAATTCCATCAATTCTTACGTTTGACGCAAGGATGTTTTCCATTGCTCTTTTGGCAGTAGCGTAGTCCCAGTTACCATAAACGACGTTAACAATTTCAATGTCAGGATACTGGTCTAAAATTGATAATGCACCTGCGTAGCGGTCTGCTGAAATCGAGGTTCCTTTCATACCGTTAAAAGCAAGAACATTCCCTTTCCCTTGCATTGCATCCACTAACCATGTAGCTTGAACTTTACCAAATTCAATTTGATCTACAATGATATGACTTGTTACATTGTCGGTATCTACTACGTTGTCAAAGTCGATTACAACAATGCCTGCAGCCATTGCTTTATTAACTACAGGAATCAGTGCTTTTGGGTTACTTGCAGTGATAAGAATTGCATCAACACCACGAGCAATCAAGTCTTCAATGTCAGAAATCTGCTTTGAAGTATCATCGTTTGCCTCAGTAATCACCAATTCTTTTACTTTTGGGTTGTTCTCAGCTGCATACCTTGCCTCTTCAATCATTTGAACTCTCCACGAAGCTCCTAAACTGAAGTTACTAAGTCCAATAACATAAGAGTCTTTCGCCCCTTTTGCATCTTTCTCTTTGTCTCCAGCTGCAAACAAACCTGTTGTCAAGATGACTAAGACTAGTAGCGATACAACAAATACTTTTTTAGCCATATTTTACCTCCCATATGGACCATATTATGATGCGTAAAACGCCATCAATCACTCAATATCGCAATCGCTCTACAAGGGGAACCCTCTCTACCTTCAAGTGGTAGAGGTAGGGCACAAATAGTAAAAGAGTTAACTCCCTTTAAGAGCTCTAAATTTCTTAAATTTTCTATAATTGGGATTCCGTTGCCCAAAATAGCTAGATGATTTTCACTATTAGGACTTCCGTAAGGATCTAAAGAAGTTGCATCAGTCATATATGATCTAACTTTTTTCCTTATCAAAAGTTGAATTAATTCTTTTGAAGGTATTGGGTATTTGTAGTTGTAGTTTTTAGTTTCTCCTAACTTTTCAATCCCTGTTCTTAGAACAAATATCGATCCTTGTTCAACTTCATCTTCATCATCCATTATGTCTTCTATCATTATTTCTTGAGAGTTTGGTTCTTTTTCAAATGAAAAGAGTCTTGTTTTACCATAAAAACAATTCAAATCCACCAAATCGATTGTTTGACCACCTTCAATGAAGTGTAATGGAGAATCGGCATGGGTTCCTGTATGAGCTACCATCGATAAAAATGTTAAATTATACCCTTCAGAATTATCTCTTCCGAGCCACTCATAAACTGGGCGCTTATTGCCTGGATAAACAACCATATTTGTTGTTAGTTTATAACTTAAATCTATAATTCTATCTTTCATCTTCAGTTCCCCAAATATCTAATGACAATCCTAGGTGCCCTAATATTGTTTCTGAAATTTTAGGTCCTGGTGTACAACCTGGAATATATACAGTATCGGGATGATTCCTATATTTTTCTGGAGCACAATCACCTATAACAAAGTAAGGGCCCTCTTCTAAATGTCTTTCGAAATTGACATCCTCTGCATTGAAACCGAGCATAATTGTTGGACGTCCTTTTACTGTACTGATTGAATCCCATAACCCCTCTTTTTGCCAAAACAGAGCTGGTCCTATAAGCCAAACAAAACACCCAGGACAGTACCCTCCAAATATAAAGTTGCAAGGGAAACGGTTATACATAACCTCAACAGGTCTTTCAACTTCAATTGAAACATCCTTTATTGAAGAGCCCACAACATTAATTAGATTTCTATTGATTTCTCCAATCCCATCTAAGTATGCAGTCCACGGGAAAATTAACTCGTTTCTATCTATACCTAATAATTCTGATCCAATACTATCGTTTGCAACAGGGTCAGTTGAAGCCATAAGAACTCCTAAATAACGACCTTTACATAAATCTGGACCATCGCCTTCCCCTATCACCAAAGCATCAGTAATTACTAAATCCTCTTTTATTAAATTGTGTAGTTCTGCAACTAACTTAGGTAACCTATTTTGGTGTAGTCGAAGTCTTTCACTTTTTTCTGTCAGCCCTACCCAGTTTTTGACAGCAGCTGTCATTGCACCAAAACGGTGAGTCTTTAATTTAGGACAGTTAATAATGTAATCAACTTCTAAAAGTTTTTTTGGAACTGAAATGGTTTTAACAATATCACTATTGGGCAATTCAACATCAATTCTCTCTTTTGGATCATCTATATCTACTAAAATAGCACCATTTTCTAAAACTGCTTGAAGCATACCAGTGTATTCCAATGCATCTTCAATTTTAGCAAACCCTGCTGAAGAATCTCCAACATAAATTGTCTCAACCCCTCTTTTACTAAGGTTTTTAATAAGGGCAGTTACAATTTTGGGTTCAGTTGTTATTCCATCTTTAGCTGATGCACTTAAAAGAAGATTTGGTTTAATAAATACCGATCCTTTAGATGGAAGGACAACACCCTCTTTCTCCAAGAGAACTAAAGCATCATCAACCATTTGCTGAACATCGATTTTCTCATAATCCATCTCATTAGTTTTTACTATTGCAACTGTTTGTCGAATTCTATTTAACAATTTACCACCTCTATATTTCTGCAACAATTGTTACAGGTGATCCATCTAACCCCTTAATCCTTAAAGGGATTGCAAATAGAGATTTAATCTCTTTGTTTCTTGCTAATTCAATGTTTACATCTTCATAAACGACTAAAGGTCTCTTGTCAGAATATTTATGATTCAAAAGTGTTTTATGTACTTGGAAATCGAGTAGAGGACCATCAACAGCACTCTCAATACTTAAAGTATCAATAGCAATGGCCTTTAAATTTAGCAACTCATCTCTAATAAGTTTTGCTGCTTCTAGAGATAAAGCTGGAAAATCATCACTATATTTTTCGTGATTATCTCTAAATTTTGAGTAGCCTGTATTTAATAAAAGAATATCTGCTTTGTAAAGTTTATCCCCATACTTTTCTAGATCTTCTATACTTATAAGTTCCCCTTTTGTCTTAGGACAATCAATCATCAGGACCTTTTTAAAGATATAGTTTTCAATAGGAACTTCGTCGATTCCCATCCCATCTTTGTCAAAATGAAATGGTGCATCTACGTGAGTTCCGTTGTGTAAATAGTGAGTAATTATTGTTGTATTACTAGGATCTCCATCAACAATTCTAGTGTTTTTAACATAACTTTCCAAAGGGCTTCCTGGGTACACAGGTATTTCTTCAGAAAGTACATAAGATAGCTCTAAATACATAATTATTCTCCTCTCCACATACCTACAAACCATCTTATCATACCTAAAAATGTTGTCAATAGAAAATATTTCTTTTTATTACAAATAACCGCCATTTATATAATTGATTATATTGTATGCATTTACTAAAATGCTATGTATTGTCCTGTATATTTATAAAAATTTATTCTTTTTTTATTGCTTTTATGCTTTACAAAGGAAGAGCTCCCTATTTATAATTTAAAGGCATTATGTTATCTTTAATTATTAACCACTAAGGAGTCTTATCTTGACAGCTAGAAAAGGGAAAACCATCCAAACGATGATTGATGAGATATATTCGGAGCTCCCACGTAAACAACAAGTAATAGCAGATTTCATACAACAAAATCCATCAAGAGTTGTAAATATGTCTATCTCAGAGTTTGCTGAAGCAACTGGGAACAAGAGCGAATCTGCAATTGTCCGTTTTTATCGCAATCTAGGATTTACTGGATACTTTAATTTCAAAGTCTCATTAGCTACAGAAATTGCCGGACAATCTTTTTACTACACATATGCTGATCTAACAAGCTCAGACAATGAAGCGACAGTTAAAGAAAAACTTTTTAATGGTATAGTCAAAACTCTTTATGATAATTACGCTATGTTAGATAACGAACTATTAAATAAAACAGTTAACATGATTATTGAGTCTAAAAGAATATTTTTTATTGGATATGGAGAATCTGCATACGTTTGTGAAAGTGCCCGTTTTAAATTTATGAGAATTGGCTTTGATACTTTTTTTAGTAGTGATAGCCATTTCAATACTATTCAGCTCTCTGAAGTTAAAAAAGGGGATCTCTTATTTGCAATATCTTTGTCGGGACTCTCTAAGGATGTTGTTGTTCCTATTGCAAACTGCAAACCAACTGCTAAAATCATTGCACTTACCAGTAGTCCAAATACCCCTTTAGGTCAATTAGCAGATATTTGCTTAGAAGCATACTCAGAAGAATTGAACTACCGAACTGATGCTTTAATGGCTCGCCACGCCCAATATATGATTATGGACATATTATTTATGGCGACAGCAATAAAAATGGGAGGCAATGTGTTAGATCGTTTAGATAAAGGAAGACAATCACTCTCTTATTTAAAGTTCTAATTATTCAAAACTCTTACTACAACACAATCCCTAATTTTGATATACTTTAGCACATGAAAATTCAAGATATTACAAAATATATTGATCACACTATTTTAGCACCCACTGCATCTGAAGTAGATGTTAAAAGAGTTTGTGAAGAATCTGTTAAATACAATGCCGCAAGTGCTTGTATAATCCCCTACTACGTTAAAAAGATGCACAATGATTTTCCCTCTTTAAATATTTGTACAGTTGTGGGCTTTCCTTTAGGGTACAACACCTTAGAGTCTAAGGTGTTTGAAACTAAAGAGGCTTTAGCTAAAGGGGCTAAAGAGATTGATATGGTTATCAACAACACCTTAATTAAAAATGGAGAATATAAAGCAATTTATGAAGAGATTGCTACTTTAAAGAAGGTGTGTGGCTCCTTAGTTTTAAAAGTAATTATTGAAACTTCCTATTTAAGTGAACAAGAGAAAATAGAGATGTGTAAAATAGTTGGTGATGCTGATGCCGATTATATAAAAACCTCTACAGGCTTTGGCCCTAGTGGAGCAGATTTAAAAGATATAGAGCTATTTAAAAAGCACCTTGATGATAAAGTTAAGATTAAAGCCGCTGGTGGTATTAGGGACTTAGAGAGTGTAATTTCTTATATTAACGCAGGTTGCACTCGGATAGGAACCAGCTCTATGATGAAGTTCATCTTGACTTAATCAGTTGTAAAAGTTATCTTCAGCTTAATATATTACTAAGGGTATTAAGCTGCTTAATTTAAAACATACAAATTTGCTATTTTTGCTATTCCGTTTACCAAAAGGTCTTGTTCCCTATTTCATCTTCTCTGAGATTTACTACACAAAGAAAGCACTCTCCTTTTTGTTAACCCCCTATCTCACTTTAATCGCTACACTACTCTCATTTTTAGTAGCGCTGCATCTCTATTTTATTTTAGTTAGAAAAGGATTTATTCCCCACTTCTTTCCCCGCTCCCACAAAAGGGAGTTTTTATCGATTGTTAAAGAGATTACCAGTAACAAAGAGTTTGCAAAACTTAAAAACTATCAACACCATACTAACCATATCTACGACCATCTTTTAAGAGTTGCTTATATCAGCTACACAATTGCTAAGAGTTTAAAGTTAGATTACGTCAGTGCAACTAGAGGCGCTTTACTACACGATTTTTTCTTATACGATTGGAGAGAGAAAAAGCGTACTGATGATAAAAGATCATCTCATGGAAAAGAGCACCCATACATTGCTTTAGCTAATGCTACAAAGCACTTTGAAATCAACGATGTAGAAGCTGATATCATCGTAAAACATATGTTCCCAAAAACAAAACAGCTCCCTTTTTACAAAGAGAGCTATCTAGTATCGCTAGCCGATAAAATGGCTACAGTAGCTGAATATCTTGGTCTTTTTAAAAAGAGGCTAACTGCTCTTCTAACATTTTAAGGGCCTCTTCCATCTTATACTTAGCATGAACATCTTCTGAACTCTTTTTAAAATCATTATCTAGTTTTTCAAAAGCTTTAGAGACAGAATCTTTAGGAATTGATAATAAGACCCACACTCCCCCCTCTTCATCAACCCAAATTTCCTCTTGGGTAACCCCCACTAAAGCAGTGTTACTTGTTTGTTTAGAGATTGAGACATAAGATTCGATGGCGGTGCGATCAGTTTCATCTCCAATATCGCTGGTGAAGTTTGTAACAACATTTTCAACTGTAGTGCTTATCCATTGGGAAATTTTCTCTTTACCTTCAGCATTGGCCCTTTTAATTGAGTTAGCTTTATTGGCTAACTTAGCATAACCGGTTTCAAAGTAGAGATCTTCACCTGTGGGAGTTTTATCAACCCAAGAGGGTTTTCTAACCCCTTCAACTCCTAACACCTTTGATTGTTTTTCCACTGTTGCACAACTGGCAATCACTACCACTAAAATTAAAATCATTGTCAAATAAGAAAGCTTTTTATTCATAGCAACCCTCGCTCTCTAAAAGAGTAGCACTATTAAAGGCTCTAAGCAATTTAATTATACTCTCTTGCCTATTTGAAAGGGGGTAGCTATCCTTTAAATAGAGGTTTTTTATGTTTAAAAAATTGTTGATTGTAGTATTACTACTTCTATTTTTATATCCACTATTTAGTGTTGAGGAGATCAAGATGTTTGAAGAACTCTACCCATTTCAAAATATAGATAAGTCTCTTTTAAATAAGTTAAATCCTTATCAGATGCACGTTATTCTTAATAAAGGGACTGAAAGAGCCTTTACTGGCCAATATGATAATTTTTATGATAAAGGGACATACTACTGTTATCAGTGTAATGCCCCTTTGTACTACTCAGATTCAAAGTTTGATGGAGGGTGTGGTTGGCCCTCTTTTGATGATGAAATTCCCCACTCTGTCATCAGAGTTCCCGATGTCGATGGTTATCGCACTGAAATCATTTGTGCAACGTGTAATGCCCACTTAGGTCACGTATTTTTAGGTGAAGGATTTACCGATAAAGATACTCGTCACTGTGTTAACTCAACTTCTTTATTATTTAAAGCAGAAGAGCCTGTTGCTAAAGCTATTTTTGCAGGGGGTT
>Ga0265293_10002823_pt1 | contig 33671 bp, 32 predicted proteins | sample Munlanlewell138R_FD_192505 | JGI IMG/M metagenome (GOLD analysis project Ga0265293, IMG submission 192505) | Leachate microbial communities from a municipal landfill in Southern Ontario, Canada - Leachate well 138R | ecosystem: Engineered > Solid waste > Landfill > Unclassified | place: Canada... | reverse complement strand
CAGCACTTCCGCAAAGTTCGTGAGACCGTCTTGGTTGACAGAAGCGTTGTGTCCATCGCCTTCCTGACGGATGATTGATTCGTTACCGCCTTGAGCCACACCAAGACCTTCTTGTACGACTCTAGCGATGTTGTCGTCACCGAGCTGCGATACTGTAGCAGTGTTTAGACCACTGAACAGGCCAATTGTCCGCTGCCAGATATCGGCAAAGTTTCTGTCACCCACCTGTAAGATGCTTAAGGTGTTTGGGCCGCTAATGAGGCCAAGCCCGGCTTGGTTCGAAATCGCATAGTTCTCGTTGCCGTCCTGGCTTACAGTAGCCATGTCACTATCACCACTTTGATCCACGTAGGCCTCGTTATCATCACCTGTTTGGATCACTATGGCTGATCCTTCTTCGCCTTCTTGGTCGACTATGGCGGTGTTGAAGTCGCCTGATTGCATAACATGAGCAATGTTATCATCGTCGTCCTGGACAATTTCTAACTCGTTAGAATCTCCCATTTGCAGCGCAGTGGCCAGAGAGTCTCGTCCGTCTTGCGTGACCTCGGCGGTGTTAGAGTCGCCGCTTTGTGTAACGATGGTCTCGTTATCACGGCCGTCTTGGAAGACATCTGCGTTGTTCTCATCACCAAGCTGCGTTACGAAAGCGTCTTGATCTCGTCCTTCCTGCGTTACAAAAGCAACGTTTAGATCTCCGGTTTGAATCACGTCTGCTTCGTTTGCTGCTTGTACAATTCCAGTGAGTCCCAATACAACGATCAAGGTTAACACAAACAATTTTTTCACGATACATCCTCCTCTTTGGTGTTTGATTCCTTGGCCGGTTTCACCCTAGCTCTCTGCGACTCCATTGGTGACCAGTTGAAGAGCCGCAGGTCTTCGCTTCCAAAGAGTATGGCATCAACGATGATTGCACTTCATGCTTGTCCGCGAAAGGCGACAACCACCCCCAACTTCTTTTGATTTAATTATAAGTAAGTTACTTACAAACTACTGAAAATCTACTCAAAATTGGCTCAAAAAAACCCTGGGAAGGCGTACGTGCCTCCCAGGGAATCTCTGGAAAATACCTTTATTACTGAGCTATCATCGATTCGAGTTGCCTCTTCATTTCATCAATGGACTCGCTATGGAGTAGGGAGCAGGAGAGTGAGGAGATGTCCTGCAGTTTTTCCTTCAGCCGCCTCTTGATCCGCCGCAACAGCGCTTGGGATGAGGTATTATCGGTATCAGGCAGAAAGACGAGGATCAGGTCATCGGAGTACTGGCTCATAAGATCAGAATTTCGCAGTGAACGCCTGAGAATGTGCATGGTCGGCTGCATTTTTGAGTTACGGCTTGGAGCGTTCTTGTTCCCAACAAGAAGCAGGGCAAAGTGGTTTCCCCCGCGACTGAGACGCCGCTGCTCGGTGTTAATCACAAACAGCATGGTGTTCGGGTCGCAGACATGAGCCCCTTCTTGCTGTTCGATGGTGAAGCTGAGGGTTCCTGTGGCTGCTTGTTCTGTTCCTCGATTGTGTAGTTGCAGGATCAAGTCTTGTGTGGCTTGACTGGGTTGGAGCTGAAACTCATCCATAAGCATGGTGCTATACCGTTTGTACAAGTTCACGGCATCGACATGACGCTCGGCGAGAATGTAGAACTTGATTCCCATCTGATAGAGCTCTTCTCGAAAAGGATCTTCCTTGACAGCGGAACGTAGAATTTCGATGGCTCCGTGCAGGTCGTCGCGATACGACATCCGCAGCTCAGCGAGGCGCAGGATGATTTCAAAATAGAGTTCCTGGTAATCTTCGCGGTACGAAATGGTCCATTCGTCATAGACCTCCTCAGAGAGAAAGTCCCCACGATAAAGTTCCAGGGCTGACTCACAGTGGAGCAGGGCCATCTCGGGATTCGTGGCCATGAGTTGCCTACTTTTATGTACATGATCCTCGAACAGGTCCAAATCCAGACACCCTTCACTTAACTCCAACCAATAGGAGCCGCTGGCGTAATGCAGACGAGACTCGGAGCCTGGTTTCTCTTTGGATGTAAGTATGCGGCGTACAAACCACACCGCGGTATGTAGATTGCTCATACTGTCGACATCTTCATTGTCAGGCCAAAGCAACTCTATCAGAACGTCAGTTGAAACCCTTTGTCCTTTCTTGGCCGCAAGATACTTCAACATGGTGAGGGCCTTTTTCGATTTCCAGACATCTTCGTTGATCTCTTGCTGATCAACCACGAGATAAAAGGGACCCAAAAGACCTATTTGTAGTTGGCAATATTGGTTGGTTGTCACTACGATCCCCCCACGCATTATTCGATAGTAGTACAAATTCCATAGTCCTATGTAATCTCCTGTAAGGCCTAGCGCGTCATTTTTCGCTCCGTGATTCGATCGCGGGGACCGATTTCTCCCACAAGTAAGGGAGAACGGGGATCGTGCCTTTGGTGATGCGTCCGTGCACCATTAGCGTAACAATAGAGGCACCCATTGGTGCAGGTATCATAGGCGCCAATATCGATGCTTGCTACGCAGCCGCAGAGCGGTCGCTGGTTCTGGTCTTTAGGAATAGGCGAGTCTTGTCCTGTGATCCTGGAAATGAGGGAATCGTCAATACACTTTCCTGGCATGATTCCAAGTTGCGTGAAGTCCAGGGCTTCGCTGCACGTCTCAAGAGTCAGGCCATAGAGTCTGGCCAATCCAGATAAGCCTTCCGCCACGTCCAGAACATGTTCTTTCTCTATGAACACAGGGCCGAGGGAGTTCATCTTACGCACAATCTTCCTATATATATCCACAAAACTGATAACACACTTTTCTGTGCTTCCAGCGAGAGCTTCCGCCAGTTTTTCGAACTGTCGAAGATGGAAGTCTTTATGCAGGGATTCTGTAAGAATGATGGGATCATAGCGCCAGATGACCCTTTCTTTGCCCAGCTGTCTGGCCAGCTCCTGGAAGGATGCAATGATAGCCGTCTTCGATGCAAGACCGGGTTCTATCTTTTCGTCGTAACCTGTGATGGTCACCTGGAAATAGAAATGGTAATCCGCTAAGCGATGGAGCTCGGACAACATGGGAGTCGGGTCCTTGGTCCAAAAGACGAAGCAGTCCACCAGTTCCGGAGTAAGGGGCACCTTGCTGATCTGGTGGGCGTTCATGGGGTTGCGAACGAGGACATATCCTTCCTTAAGGCGCGTGAAGAACCAGTCACTGTAAAGGGCAGGTATGTCTGTTCGGCGGCTTACGCTGAGTATCACGATGCTCCCTCCAAAGTTCGTTAAAGCATGGAATATCCGTATTTCTCCAGAATCCAAAGGGGGAACTCCATGCGAACTGTCATTAACGGGTCAACGATCTGGCAGATGCGCAGATCTCCCATAATTGACAGGAGCATTCCAGCTTCTTGCAGATCCATACCTAAGGCACCATGGATGAACTGGTGCATCATTTCGGTGGCCGTCACAGCCGCTTCATCAAGCGTTTTTGCCGAGGCAATGGTCATCACGTGATCGCCTGCCTTAACCATGGGCAAGGGCAGAGACAGTCCCTTGAGAACATCGATCTTGACCGTGATCCGGGCCGCCGTTTCGATGCCACAGATAACGACTTCTCCATCGCCCATCAGGGCGTGCACATCCCCCATGGCCAAAAGCGCTCCCGGAACGTTGACGGGCAAGTAAACGACCGAACCCTCGCCAATACGTTTGCAGTCCATGTTTCCCCCATGGGGACCAGGCGTCCCAGTGGGGATCTCTTCGTCCTTGGGGGCCGTACCAATTACACCGATCATGGGACTCACATCGAAGCTAAGGCGGTCATTGAATTTGGCTTTCCCTTCAGCAATGGGAATGATCTTGTTCTTCTTCTCTTGGAGGATATGGCCCAAAGCACCGCTTCCCGGGCCAACCCGCATTGCACCCTGGGAGTCCAAAGCAATATCGACGATGGCAACTCGTAGAATGTCTCCGGGCTCTGCAGATTCTACGAAGAGTGGGCCTGTCGCGGGATTGGTGAAATCCCATCCTGAAGAGACCAGTTCTTGGTCTTCACGGGTGAGTCGATTGCTGTAGCAGTCAAATGTTTCAAAGACGACAGTCTCTCCTGATGGGGCAGAGGCCACCGGAGTATTGCGCGGCGATAGTTTGAATACGGACTGTTCACGCCCAAGGATTAGCATAGGGTCCCTCCTGGTCTGATAAGTACTAGGTTCTTCTTAGTTCAAGCCAGCAAATAAAAATCCTTTATTATCCTCGCCTTTCTTTGGAAGGAACGCAGTCTACGCGTGACGAAATATGATGTAACATATGTGCACATTCTCTATAGATTGTAAAAAGGGGGGGTATGGAAACACATTAATGCTGCACGGTGATTTCGTCACATCAAGAGAGGAGAATGATTTTGAAGAAACCAGTTTTACTACTTATTGTTTTGTCCCTTTTCTTGGTAACAAGCGCAGTTGGCGCCCAGACCATAGAGTTGACGTACTGGACCCACACAGATGACAATCGTACCGTCATCGAGAACCGTTATATTGAAGAGTTCCAAAAGATGTATCCTAACGTCACAATTAAGAGAGTTGTGAACGAAGCCAGTAAAATGGGAGATTTGATGCTGACAGCATTTTCAGCCAACAATGCTCCAGACATCTTCAACCTACCTATTGAGCAAGAGTATGGATACATGATGCATCACCGTGTGGCCCCTGTAAACTATGCGGCCATTGGTTATAAAGATGCAGCAGATCTGGCCAGCCAGTATATGCCTGGTACCTTTGATACAGTAACCATGGATGGTGAGATTTATGGCTTGCCCCTCGAGCTCACCAACTGGTCCATCTACATTAACAAGAACGTGTTCCGCGACGCTGGTCTTGATCCCGAGAAAGACTATCCAAAGACTTGGGAAGAAATGATCGAAGTTGCCGACAAACTCACCTTGCGTAACGGCGAGATTATCACACGCCGCGGCTTTGACTTCCGCTATCCATACTACTTGGTAGCAATGTTGCCTATGGTAGAGCAGCTTGGCGGCCAATTGATCAGTGATGACGGCAAGACCGCAATTGTGAACGATGACGCTTGGATCCAGGTGCTTGAGTGGTTTAGAACCTGGGGTCCTCACGGACGTAACTTGGGAAGTCCTACCTATACTGCTGCCCGTAAAATCTTTAACATGGACAACAATGACATCGGTATGGCCTTAACAGGTTTCTATCAACAGGGTCGAATCCGGGTTGACAATCCTGAGTTCTACGAAAGCGGCGAGTGGATGGTTGTCCCGTTCCCCGTCTTTGAAAACGCCGTTAACAACGTAGGATGCTCCTACTATGGTCACTTCATGATGGTCAATGCACAAGCTTCTTCTGAGAAGCAAGAATGGGCCTGGAAGTTTATTGCCTATATGCTCGATCATCCTTGGGAGTATCTCGAAACTGTAAACATCATTCAACCTCGCCAGGACTTGCTGGATGATCCAAGATATATGGAACTTCCATATATGAACGTTTTCATGGATGACATGGCCCGCAGTCACATGGTATTCCTGCACGAGAACGGCTTCCAGTTTGAACGCTTCATTAAAGAAGCTGTTGAGAGTGTAATGCTGTCGAATATGCCGTCTGAGGAAGCCTTAGACATTCTCCGTGAGCGTATCCAAGAGGTTCTTGACGATTCCTATTAAAGCTTTGTACCTGTGAAGAGAGCCCGGGTTAACGCTCGGGCTCTTGATCTCATTTTCGTAATGGAGGGAGAACCGATGCGCCACAAACGAGGTTTTAGTATGGAAAGGAAGAAGGCAAGATGGGGATGGGTCTTTGTTACCCCTTCGCTGATCCTCTTTGCTGCCTTTAGTTTCTATCCGATCATCAATGCATTTTATGAAAGCTTCTTCAATCGCAATCTTTTATCGCTCAGGCCCCCGAGTTTTGTGGGTTGGAATAACTACACCTATTTATTCCGCTCCAAAGAGTTTTGGCTATCCGTTCAAAACACACTCATTTTCACCGGTGGTACGTTCTTGCCACTCCTGGTGTTTAGCTTGATTTTGGCCGTATTTATCATGTCTATTAGCCGTTTTCGACGATTCTTTCAAATGGCCTTTTACTCTCCAGCAGTGTTATCGTCTGTGGTAGCGGCTATGATTTGGCTCTTGATCTTCGATCCCCGTGGCTTGGCGAACCAGGGAATGAATTCCCTATTAGGAACAGCAGGGGTTAACTACAACTGGTTGTCCACGACGACGATGCTGCGCCTTTCTACCATCATCGTATATTTTTGGAAGTATATCGGCTACTTCACCGTCCTTTTTGTCTCAGGGCTTGGTTCTATTCCAGACACCCTTGGTGAAGCTGCGCTGATCGACGGGGCGAATCGCTGGACAATGTTTTGGTACGTGACGTTTCCGCTTCTTAAGCCAACGACATTGCTTGTCTCTATCATGACTATGATTCAATGTCTTAAAACCTTTAGTACCCAATACATGTTCACCAGTGCAGGTGCCCCAACCAGGCCGATTAACGTAATTACCCTGAGTATTTACAATACGGCGATTAAGGACTATCGGATTGGACGAGCGACAGCCATGAGCATCCTGCTGTTTATTGTGATGTTTGCGTTCACATGGTTACAGCTGAAGGTTTCTCGTACGGAGGACGTTAGCCATATGTAGGAGCCATCTTCATTAGAAATAGGAGGGATACGATGAACGCAAATAAAACACGAGCCTGGTACTTAGAGAAGACCTTTACAGCACTCATGTGGCTGTTTTTAGCTGGGGCTTGTCTCGCGGTGATTATTCCACTCGCATTTATGTTTACTGCATCGGCCATGCCGGCCCGAGATATTCTGAAAATGCCGTATCCGTGGATTCCCGACGGTATTTACTGGCAGAACTTTTGGAATGCCCTGCGGGGGCCTGAAGGTACCTTCATCTTTGCCCGCAATGCATTTAACTCCTTACTTGTGTCTGGTACCGTTGCGTTTTTTACGGTTATCTTTTCATCGTTGGCCGGATACGGTTTGGCGAAGTTTAAGTTTAAGGGACGTAACCTCGTCTTTATGCTGATTATGGCTACAATGATGATTCCTTTTGAGGCGATCATGATTCCCTTGTACATGGTCGCGATGCGTATGGGTCTGCAGGACACCTACGCAGGATTGATCCTGCCATTCTTGGCTAATGCCTTCGGGGTATTTTTGATGCGCCAATACCTGATCACGTTTCCTGACGAAATCCTCGATGCCGCGAGGATTGATGGAGCCAGTGAACCGCGCATCTTCGGCAGTATTGTGATGCCCAGTTCAGGGCCTGCCATTGCCACCTTAGCCATTCTGGCTTTTCGCTCGCAGTGGGATAGTCTGCTATGGCCACTCTTGGTAGTTCAGAGTGATGAAATGAAAACAATTCCGCTTTATATCACGAAGTTTATGGCCGAAACCCATAGTGACGAGGGGATTATGATGGCCGTCGCCGTTATGGCCAGCATTCCCATGATCGTGCTATTCTTGACCTTGTCGAAGTACTTTGTGAATACCGAAGGCCTGACGTCGGCCACGAAAGGCTAAACACGAAGCACCCATGCTACTGTCATATCTGTAGTCGAAGCAAAGCACAGGAGGAATCAAGATGAAGTATGAGTTGCTGCTGAAGGGCGGGCATGTGATCGATCCCCAGAATTCGATTGACGAACCCATGGATGTGGCCATTTCTGATGGAAAGATTGCAGCTGTTAAGAAAGAGATAAAGGGAGATCAGGCGCACCGGGTGCTTGATGTGAAGGGCCTTTACGTAACTCCGGGCTTGATCGACCTGCACACCCATCTCTATGCCACACCGGGAAATCGCGATGCGTGGGCTGGCGATAACAGCGTCTTTCCTGATGGATTTAGCTTCCGAACGGGAGTGACGACGATGGTTGACGCTGGCAGTTCTGGCTGGCGCAACTTTGAAGACTTTCGTTATCGAGTCATTGATCGGGCGCAGACGCGCGTGTTTGCCATGATCAACATTACTGGGTTGGGCATGATCACGGATATTCCAGAGCAAAATGTCTATGATATGGACCCAGAGCTCACAGCGGAGATGGCCAAAAAGCACAGCGACGTTATCGTTGCCGTGAAAACGGCTCATTACTTTGGACCGGAGTGGGTTTCCATTGAACGGGCCATCGCAGCGGGAGAGTTGGCCGATCTGCCCATTGTTGTGGATGTGGGATATTTTCGGCGAGAACGCCCCTACTATGAAATGGTCACAAGCAAGCTGCGTCCCGGAGACATGGCTACCCACATGTTTAGAGCACCCATACCCTTTCTTGGACCTGAGGGGCGCCTGCTCAATTACCTCCACCTTGCCAGACAAAGGGGAGTCCTTTTTGATGTAGGACACGGGGGAGGAAGCTTCGTTTTCCGTAATGCTGTGCCAAGTGTTGAACAGGGATTCTACCCTGATACGATTTCCAGTGATCTTCATACCGACAGCTCCAATGGATCGATGATGGATCTGCCCACAGTCATGTCCAAGTTTTTAGCCATGGGCATGCCCCTGTGGGAGATCATCAAGACAACAACCTCGACACCGGCTAAGCTTTTAAAGCATCCTGAGCTAGGTCACCTGGGTGAGGGGGCTGTCGCCGACCTTGCTGTGCTAAACCTTCTCCAGGGGAACTTTGCGTACTACGATGCGGAGCATGGACGACTTGAGGCTTCGCAGCGTTTGTTTAATGAATTGACCATTAAGGATGGAACAATCGTGTGGGATTGGAATGCCCGCGGAGCGGTGGACTACCGAAAACTCGGTGAAACCTACGGCGTTCGTGATTGTGATGAAGTTGTATTTCCCACCGAAGAACATTTGCTATAACAGAGATGCTCCCCTCGTGCTACAAGCGAGGGGAGTTGTTCTACGGTTTCCAGGCGCTTTCTTTTGCTTATGGTACCCCAATCGTGAGCCAGTTCTTTGACCTATCACAATTTACCCCCATGGCCGAAGCTGTGGGGGTTTTGTTTTGCCATCTCTTGCTAATCAAGGTGTGTTTTTGGGATGTTACAATTACATACGTACGCAACAAGAACTGCGTCTCTAACCAACAGGCATTGCAAATCTAGCAATTCTATAACATTTCAGTATATGAAAAGGTATTTTGAAAAACGAATGGAATCATTTACTTACAGTATGAGTGCGGAAGGTGCTGATAAATTGGCTACGTTTGATCTTGTCATTGAGCAAGGATTCGTGATCGATGGTACAGGGCAAGCGGCAAAGAAGATGGATGTAGGTATCAAGGAGGGTCGCATCGCTGCTCTTGGTGATCTGAGCAGTTCGGAGGCGAAACGGCGTCTTGATGCTTCGGGACTCGTGGTATCGCCGGGGTTCATTGATATGCATACGCACTCCGATGTCGTGTTTTTCTCGGATGGACGAGGAGAGAGCATGCTGAGGCAAGGCGTTACAACGAATGTATCGGGTAACTGTGGTAGCTCGGCGGCGCCCCTGGTTGGTCCCTATCGAGACCAGATTTTGCCCAATGTAGCCGTAGACATGAACCACGAACTCGAGGTGTCCTGGAATTCGTACGGTGAGTTTGCAGAAGCTCTGGCGAAGGTTCCTAAGGCCATCAACATAGCTCCCCTAATCGGGCACGGCACCATTCGAGGAGCCGCCATGGGCTTTGAGGCCCGTCGCCCCTCGGAAATTGAGCTCCAGGCGATGCGAGACTTGGTGCGCCAATCCATGGAAGAAGGAGCGTTTGGTCTATCCAGCGGTTTGATCTTTCCACCGGGAATGTACTCCGATACAAGTGAACTCATTGAAGTAGCCAAAGTTGTAGCTGAGTTCGACGGAATTTACTCGTCGCATATACGTGGAGAAACGAATCCGCTGATCCAAGCTGTTGAAGAAGCCATCACCATTGGCCGCGAAGCTGGCGTTCGTACGAACATCTCCCATCACAAGGCGGTGGGTCGGGACAACTGGGGTAAGGTTCATCAGAGTCATGCCCTGATTGCAGAGGCGGCACAAGACTTTGACTTGACCTATGATATGTATCCGTATACCGTGTGCGGAGGTTCATTAAGCCAATATCCACCACCGTGGGCGAAAGATGGTGGCCTGACAGAACTGTATCGTCGTTTAGGCGATCCTCAGCAGCGGGCACGCATTGCTGAAGGCATCTTGCATGGAGGCGATGACTTCCCCAATTTCTATCGTTTGAGCTGGGAAGATATTCAAATTGCCACCATCAAGACGGAAAAGAACGCCTGGATGGAAGGACTGCGGGTTTCTGAGATAGCCCGGCGGTTGAACATAGAGCCCGTGGAGCTCGTCATGGATCTGATGTATGAAGATCAAGATGAGGTGCAAGTGCTCCAGCATGTGCTCAATGATGCAGACGTAGAGTTCTTACTGCGCCAGGAAGAGTCCATGATTGGCTCTGATGGAACAGCAATCAGTCCAGGAGGACCAACCGGTGTAGGCAAACCCCATCCCCGTGCATATGGGGCATTTGCCAGGTTCTTGGGCTACTGGGTGCGGGAGCGAGGAGTCTTGCCTCTGGAGAAAGCGGTACACAAAATTACCGGAAAACCAGCGGCAAAGTTACGTCTGCAGGATCGAGGGCTGATCCAAGAAGGTTTTGTTGCGGATATTACAGTGTTTGATCCAGACACCATTCGTGATATGGCCGACTTTGACAACCCGCATCAACTTGCAGTGGGAGTTCATTGGGTAATCGTTAACGGTCACGTGACCCTAGAAGACGGACAGGTTTCCTCCGATTTGAGGGGATCCGTGCTCCGGCCGAGATAGACACACGTAACTTTTTGGTATGAGCGAAATGATTGCGGGAGGTGATCTTTGAATTAGAATCGGGAGGAAGTTGTGTCACCGAGACTCTATATCTTAGGAGGTATATGAAGAGATGAAACGGAGAAGTAGTTTTGTAATCGCCTTGGCTCTGACGCTAGTTCTTGTGACCAGCGGGCTCGTATCGGCACAAGGTGTGTTCGGAGGCAGTGTGAAGGTTGCTGTTGAGACTGAACCGGCCAACCTTGATATTCAAATGACTCCCTCTGACCAAGTCAGTTACATTGCACAGCACATTTTTGAGCAACTCTTTGCCTTCAACGAGGCCTTCGATATCGTTCCCATGCTGGCTGAGTCATACACCGTCAACCCCGAGGGTACCGTGTATGAAATCACCCTTCGTAAAGGTGTTCCCTTCCACAATGGTAAAGAGATGACATCCGAAGACGTCCTCGCGTCTTTACACAGGTGGAGCCAGGTATCAGCACGTGGCGCAACGGCCTTTGGCTTCATCACTGAGGTTGAAGCCCTTGATGATTACACCGTTGTTCTACGGTTGAGAGAGCCCTTTGCTCCTTTGCTTTCCTTCTTGGCCTTCCAAAACACAGCAGCTTCTATCTATCCGAAGGAAATCGCTGAGAAGTATCCGAATACTCCAATTGCAGAGTATATCGGAACCGGACCGTACAAGTTCGTTCACTGGATGCCTGACTATCGCATTCGTCTTGAACGCTTCGACGACTATGCCGCTCGCGATGACGAAGCATCTGGATGGGGCGGAAAGAAAGTTGCTTACCTCGACACAGTAGAGTTCTACACCGTTCTCGAAGCATACACACGTCAAGCCGGTGTTCAAGCTGGTGACTACCATGTAGGTATGGTAATCAACCGCGAATCGTATCCTGCTTTGGTTGCAGATCCTTCCGTGAACACCCATATGCTTTCTCCTGGTGGATTTGACTGGGTTATTTTCAACAAAAAAGAAGGCATCATGAGCAACCAGAAGATGCGTCAAGCTGCGCTAGCAGCCATGGATATGGAACCGATCCTCTACGCAACGTATGGTTTGCCTGAGTTCTTCAAACATGGACCTTCGTACTACCCGGAAGGAACGGTTTGGTACACTGAGGCTGGCGGTGAGATGTACAGCCAAGGTAACCTCGAACGTGCCAAGCAACTGCTTAAAGAAGCTGGCTACAACAACGAACCTGTGCGTCTGATTTCTACAGCTGAACGTCCAGACTATCTCAACATCGCTCTCGTAACCGCGGCACAGTGGGAAGAAGCAGGTATCAATGTTGACTTGCAGCTCTACGACTGGGCAACCGTACTTGAGAGAAGGGCGAATCCCCAGGTCAATGATGCATTTGTGACAGGACACGGCTTCGTTCCCGATCCTTCGCTCCTCACCGTTCTCAACTCGGCCTATCCAGGCTGGTGGGATAGTGAAGCGAAAAATGAGCTCTTGGCTCGTTTCCAATCCGAACCCGATCAGCAGAAGCGTATGGCCATCTGGGAAGAAATCCATGCATTGATCTATGAAGAAGTACCAGCTATCCGCATGGGAGACTACTATAGTCTGACAATCTCTTCGGCTAGCCTACAGAACTTCCATGGTACCACATGGCCAGTGCTCTGGAACGTCTGGATTCAAAAGTAAGATTGAATGAAGCAATGTGAGAGAAGTATCCTGAGGGGTTTCCCCCTCAGGATACTCATACCGTTTGGTGGGAGGTGATAGGAATTGTCTAGATATCTAGTCCGCAGAATTATTGCTCTTATACCCGTCATGCTTGTTGTAGCTACATTTGCATTCCTATTGGTTCACCTGGTTCCTGGAGATCCTGCGAGTATGATCCTTGGTGATATGGCGACGGTGGAGGACGTGGAGCGTCTGCGAGAAGAAATGCATCTCAATGCTCCGTTGATTGTGCAGTATATTACCTGGTTAGGCAGGGTGGTTCGAGGCAACTGGGGCAACTCACTCTATTCGCAGCAGCCTGTCTTGGCCATGCTCGCTGAACGTGCGCAGCCCACGCTAATTCTAAGTGTTTCTTCGTTATTCGTAGCGGTGCTTTTAGGGATTCCCACAGGTGTTTTAGCTGCCGTCCGACGAGGAACAAAGATCGACGCTGCCATATTGTCCGTGGCTATGTTTGGAGCGGCGATTCCCGGTTTTTGGCTAGGATTAGTCATGATCATGTATATAGGAGTAGGCCTGGGGTGGCTTCCCACATCGGGGTACCAACCTTTGTCCACAGGATTTTTCAATACCATGCAATATTTTGTGCTTCCAGCTATTGCCCTTGGCTTCCCTCACTCTGCACTCATCATCAGGGTTGTCCGTTCGACGATGCTCGATGTACTAAACACCGACTTTGTAAGAACAGCCCGTGCGAAGGGTTTATCCAAGTTCATGGTTATCGGAAAACACGCGCTGAGAAACTCCCTCATACCGATTCTGACAGTCATTGGTATGTCGTTTGCCACGATGGTCGCGGGAACAGTTGTCACAGAGACCGTGTTTAGTATTCCAGGCATGGGTCGTCTGGTCGTCACTTCGGTTATGCGCCGCGACTACCCGGTGTTACAAGGATCGATTTTAATTGTGGCAGCTATTTATGTTATTGTGAACCTGGTCATTGACTTGCTTTATGTATGGGTCGATCCACGTGTTAAGTACTAAACTTGCACAAGAAGGGAGGTTAACACCTTGTTGAACAACCAGATGTATATGAGAAGGTGTGCAAGCTCATGACGACATTAGCGGATATGTTAAGAGAGTTTAGAAAGTCAGCAGCAAAAGCCTGGCGCCGTAACCCCATCATTCGCATTGGTACTATCATTTTCGTTGTTGTTCTTCTTGTAGCCGTCTTGGCACCCTATATAAGCCAGCACGATCCACTCAAGATGAACCCTCTAAACAGGCTGAAAGGACCTTCGCGTGCCAATTGGTTTGGGACGGACGAATTAGGCCGAGATGTCTTTAGTCGTGTTGTCTTTGGAGCCCGAACTTCACTCCAGGTTGGATTGTCAGTGGTGTTTCTGACGATCCTTATGGGTGCGATCATAGGACTCTTAGCCGGGTTCTTTAAGAAACTCGATGGTCCCATTATGAGAATTATGGACGGCTTCCTGGCCATGCCCAGTGAGCTGGTGGCGATTTCTCTGATGGCTAGTCTGGGTCCAAGTGTGAACAATGTCATTCTTGCTCTGAGTATTGCTCATGTGCCGAGAATGGCCAGACTCTTGCGCAGTTCGGTCTTGGTGGTTCGTGAGATGAACTATGTAGAAGCAGCTGAGGCTCTAGGAGTTCCTGTGCCACGCGTCTTGTTGAAGCATGTCTTGCCAAACTGTCTGTCACCCCTTATTGTACAGGCGACGTCAACCTTTGCTTTCGCTGTTTTGTCGGAAGCATCCCTGAGTTTTCTCGGCGTCGGGTTACCTCCATATGTGCCCAGTTGGGGTACAATCTTAAGCGGGGGACGGCAATTCATGATGCAGGCACCATGGATTACGATGTTCCCTGGGATGAGCATTATCCTCACTGTGCTCAGTCTAAACCTTTTAGGTGACGGTTTGCGTGACCTCTTGGATCCAAAACTGCGGAAGATAGCTAGCTAGCCAACTTAAACGCGAGGTGACTGTAAATGTCAGAACTCCGCTCGTATGAGAGCGAGAACATTTATGACTTCTTGGGAGTACCCAAGATTATTAATGCGGCAGGTACGTACACGATTTTTGGTGGGTCTCGTATGCGAGAACTCTCCATTGCGGCCATGGGACAGGCCTCGAGATCTTTTGTAGAGATTCCTGTACTGCTCCGTAAAGCCAACGAGTACTTAGCCAAGATTACTAAGAACGAAGCAGCTTTTATTACCGGCGGTGCGGCTGCAGCACTTTATCTGGCGACTTTATCTTGTATGATCAATAAAGGACGCGTCCCCCTTGATGTGTGGTATGATCTTGATCGCGTCAGGGAATGTGAAGTAATCATGCATCGCTCACACAGAAATGCCTATGATTGGGCTATTTTGCAGACAGGGGCCAAAATTGTAGAAATCGGCTGGCCTTCTGTCATGTATGAGTCAGGATTCCCTAACGAATTTAATACATCCATAGACAAGACCGTAGGAGAGCTGAGGGCTCGTATCAACTACAACACGGTAGCCATCTTCTATACAGCAGGACTAACCGTTGACAAAGGAGGTTGGGTCCCTGCGGGAGCCGCTGAGTTTGAGACGGTGCTGGAGATAGCCAAGGAACACGGAATCCCTGTAATTGTTGATGCCGCAGCGCAACTCCCGCCTGTTGAAAACCTCTGGAACTATACCAAAGCCGGTGCGGACATTACCATCTTCAGTGGCGGCAAAGACATGAGGGGACCGCAATCGGCAGGCCTAATGGTTGGAAAGAGCAAGCTCTTGAACACCTTATATGAAATAGGAAATCCCAATCACGGTCCCGGCCGTATGCTTAAGGTGGGTCGCGAGGAGATTGCAGCACTTGTCACAGCTGTGGACTACTTTGTACACATGGATCATGACGCACGCTTGGAATGGTGTGAAGGGCAAGTTGCTGAACTGGAAAAGGCGTTTTTGGGCGACAACCGGATCTCCGTTGAACGATCCTTCCCCAATGAAGCAGGACAACCCATCCCTCGCGCCTTGGTGAAGATTTCAGGGATGTCTGCTCAACAGTTGGTACAGGCTCTTTATAACCAGGATCCCAAGATTGCCACGATTCCAGGCGTGGACGGTGTCTTTGTGAACCCCATGACCATGGAAGAAGGGGAAATGGACCTAGTGGGTGAGGGACTAAAGAGGATCCTGCAAAAAACGGAGGTGTAGAGTATGGACATTTACGCAAGGCTACAAGAGCTGGGATTAGAGCTACCCAAGGCTCCGGTGCCTGTGGCCTCCTATGTGGTGGCAAAACGCAGTGGAGATGTGGTGTATGCGTCGGGCCAAACCGGTACAGTGCAGGGGCAGTTACAGCACAAGGGTAAACTCGGTAGAGATGTCTCGATTCTTGAAGGTCAGGAGTCTGCTAGACTTTCTGTTCTGAACTGCCTGGCCGCGATCGAATCGGTTATCGGTGATTTAAATAACATTGCAGAGGTTGTAAGGCTTACCGGTTTTGTCGCATCAGCGGAGGGTTTTGGAGAGCAACCAGCCGTAATTGAGGGTGCTTCAAGACTGCTTCTCGACCTATTTGGAGAAAAGGGGCAGCATGCCAGGTCAGCCATTGGTGTAGCTGAACTGCCTTTCGGAGCCCCAGTGGAAGTGGAGTTAATTGTGCGCGTTGATGAGGGGGCGAACTAAGTGTCGAAAGAACAAACGATTGCAGCAATAAGGGAAACAGGTATTGTCGCCGTGATTCGAGCCGACGGAGAAGCAGAACTTCTCGACACGACGGTTGCTCTTAACCAGGGCGGCGTGAAGGCCCTGGAGCTCACGATGACATCTCCCGGTGCGCTTGATGTACTCAAGGAGGTCTCTCGTAGACTTACGGGGGAGGCCATCCTAGGTATCGGAAGCGTCTTGGATGCAGAGACGGCGAGACTGGCTATCTTGGCCGGAGCACAGTTTGTTGTTTCCCCGATCCTTAATTATGACATTATTACCATGTGCCAGCGTTACTCTATACCTTGCATACCGGGCGCCTTTACGCCCACCGAGATTCTTAACGCATGGCAGGCCGGTGCTGATGTGGTAAAGGTGTTTCCGGCTACGAAGCTCGGACCAGGTTATCTGAAGGATATCAAAGGACCGCTGCCACAAGTGAAGTTGACCCCTACCGGCGGCATTAACCTAGAGAATACGGGAGACTTTATTCGGGCCGGTGCCGAGTTTGTTGGAGTAGGCGGTGCATTGGTGAATAAAGAGCTGATAAAGTCTAAGAATTGGACTGCGTTAAGCAGCTTAGCGACGCAGTTCATTGATGAGGTTAGAAAGGCGCGTCTGTAATGTAGATGCGTGAAGATGGGAGCTGGTGTCTTGAAGAACCGTGCCGCGAATGGATCGAAGACCGTCGACAAGTGCTTTCAGGTTCTGCAAGTTATCTCTGACAATTTAGCGAAAGAAAATGGTCGTGATCTCGGTATGCGACTGGTTGACATTGCTACAGCAGCAGATTTCGACCAGGCTACAACATACCGATACCTGCAGTCTCTTGAGAGCTTTGGCCTCGTATGGCGTGATTACGATGGACGTTACCGTTTGGGTTTAAAGATTGTTGAGTTGTACAACGTGTTCATGAAGAACAACACACTACGATCCGTCGCCTACGAGTACATGGTGGCGCTCTCGCAAGAGACAAGTGAGACTGTGTATCTGGGCGTCCTAAATGGCGACGAAGTGTCGTACATTGAGAAGGTTGACGGTCCACTGCCGATTCGCCCACACACGCCCATAGGGGGGCGCAATAAACTGTACTGCACTGGGCTTGGAAAGGCCATGCTTTCGGTTGCCGATCTCGATTTTGTAGAGTCCATTGTCAACGGGACTTTAGAACCAGCTACAGAACATACCATTTTGGACCCCCAACAGCTTCTGCAAGAGCTTGCTGAATGCCGCAAGCGCGGCTACGCCATTGATAATATGGAGAGCCAGATGGATGTACGATGCGTCGGGGCACCTATATTCAATAGTCTGGGCCAGGTCTTTGCCGCGATCAGCGTCTCTGGACCCGCGTTCCGTGTTACAGAGGAACGACTGGAGGAGATGAGTCACAGGGTGGTCGAAGTCGCAGGCAAGATCTCCCAACTCATGGGTTATGATTGTTCGATGTTGAGAGCATGATCGTTAAGGGAGGTCCATACGTTGAAGATCCGATCGATGGAACTGTTTAAGGTTCCTCCGCGCTGGCTGTTTCTAAAAGTAACGACGGAGTCTGGCCTTGTTGGATGGGGCGAACCCATTGTGGAAGGCCGGGCTGATACAGTCGCTGCTGCAGTACGAGAAATGGAAGAATATCTTTTGGGCAGAAACGCCGGTCACATTGAAGATCTTTGGCAAGTGCTCTACCGTGGCGGCTTTTACCGGGGTGGTCCGATTTTAATGAGCGCAATCTCCGGGATTGAACAGGCTCTTTGGGACATAAAAGGCAAGGCACTGGGAGTGCCTGTCTACGAGCTTCTAGGAGGTCCGGTGCGCGAAACGATCAGGGTCTATTCATGGATTGGTGGAGATCGCCCCAGCCATGTGGCTGATGCGGCGAAGGAGAAGTTTGCCGAAGGCTATACCGCCGTCAAGATGAATGGTACGGAGGAAATGGCCTGGATCGATTCCTATGAAAAGATAGACGAAGCTGTGGCCCGTGTTCAGGCTATCCGCGATGCACTGGGCTTGAAGATGGATATCGGGGTTGACTTTCATGGACGAGTGCACAAGGCCATGGCCAAGATTCTGATTCGCGAGTTAGAACCCTTTAAATTGATGTTTGTGGAAGAACCAGTACTTGCCGAACATGATGAGCTCTTTGTGGAGTTAAAGCGCAGTACATCGATTCCCTTGGCCACAGGTGAGCGGCATTATACACGTTGGGGTTATAAGCGTCTCCTCCAGGACGGGGGCGTTGACATCATTCAGCCTGATGTGAGCCATGCAGGTGGGATCTTGGAGACACGCAAGATTGCTGCTATGGCGGAAGCGTATGACATTGCCGTGGCACCCCATTGTCCATTAGGACCCATAGCGTTGGCTGCCTGTCTGCAAGTGGACTTTTGCACGCCAAACGCATTTATTCAAGAACAAAGTCTTGGAATCCATTATAATAGGGGTTCAGACCTCCTGGATTATCTCGTTGATCGCACCGTATTTCACTACGAAGATGGTTTTGTCACGAGGATGACAGGACCAGGTTTGGGTGTTGAGATTAACGAAGAAAAAGTCCGGGAGATGGCTAAAGTCGGTCATTCGTGGAAGAATCCCGTATGGAGAACCACCGACGGTGTTGTCGCCGAATGGTAACTGGACAAGAGGAGACAATGTAATGCAGAGAGTGGAGCGGAAAAAAACCGCGAATTTATGGGAGCTTTTTGTGGCCTGGTTCAAGATTGGGCTATTCACGTTTGGTGGAGGATATGCGATGCTTCCTCTCATCGAGCGCGAGGTGATTGATAAAAAGGGCTGGACAGACAAAGAGGAGATTTTGTCCATTTACGCCTTGGCACAATCTGTGCCAGGTGTCATTGCAGTCAATACTTCTATTATACTTGGGAACCGTCTGGCCGGAGTGAAAGGTGCAGTGGTCGCAGCAGCAGGGGTCGTAGCACCCTCGTTAATCATAATTATGACCATTGCGAGTTCTTTCCATGTGATTCAAAGCAATGTCTATGTTCTCCAAGCCTTTAGCGGCATTAGAGCAGCGGTGGTGGGGCTTGTGGCTGCTGCCGCCGTCAGAATCTCCTTTGCGAGCCTTAAGGATAAACCAGGATATGTCATTGCAGCCGCCGCCTTTCTCTTAAGCGCCTTTACGGATCTTCATGCGATTGCCATCATTATCGGTGGAGCCGTAGCGGGTTTGGTCGTTTACTACTTTGGTGCAAAGGGGAGGGCGAACGACTAATGGCATTTCTGAAATTATTCATCGGTTTTTTCAAGATTGGCATGTTCACGATTGGCGGAGGATATGCCATGCTCCCCCTGATGCAACAGGAAATCGAACGCTATGGTTGGATCACAGCAGCGGAGTTTATTGACATTATTGCCATCGCAGAAATGACGCCTGGTCCTATTGCAGTGAATACAGCAACATTTGCGGGCTTTCGTACAACAGGGGTCCTTGGAGCATTGGTGGCCACAGGGGCTTTGATTCTACCTTCTCTTTTAATCATCATACCTCTCTCGAACTTTTGGGAAGCCAATCAAGAACACCCCGTTCTTAAGGCGATCTTTAGCGGGATCAAACCAACCGTAGCTGGATTAATCGGTGCCGCGGCCATATACATCGCCCAGACCGCATTACTGTACGATCCCTTGTTGACGAAGACAGACGGCTTTCCCGTTGATTTACGGTCGATAGCAATCGCCGTTACGGTGTTCATCGTTGTGCGCAAGTTCAAGGTGGATCCGATTAAGACGATTATAGCTTCAGCAATTATAGGTTTAGTCATCTTCGGTTTCTAGCCGGAGATGTCCTCAGAGAAAGGGCGGTACTATGAAGAAAAAAATCGTAACCTTTGGTGAAATCATGCTCAGGCTTACGCCCCCAAACTACCAGCGTATAGTCCAGACGGACAGTTTTGATGTCATTTACGGTGGTGGTGAAGCCAACGTAGCTGTTACGCTGGCGAATTTTGGTCTTGATTCGTATTATGTGACAAAGCTACCGGATAATCCGGTGGGACAAGCTGCTCTCAATGAGTTGCGACGCTATGGAGTAAAAACCGATTACATTGCACGTGGTGGAAACCGGCTAGGCATTTACTTTGCCGAAAACGGCGCCAGCCAGAGGGGATCGAATGTGATCTACGATCGAGCCCACTCCGCTATTGCCGAGGCGAAGCCCGAGGACTTTGACTGGAATCAGATTTTCCAGGATGCCGATTGGTTTCATATCACAGGGATTACTCCCGCTTTAAGTGAGAGTATGTCGGAGATTTCCCTACAGGCAGTACAAGCCGCTAAGGCCCACGGTGTAAAGGTGAGCTGCGACTTGAACTACCGAGCCAAGCTCTGGAGTAGGGAACGAGCCGGCGAAGTAATGTCAGAACTGATGAAGTATGTCGATCTCTGTATCGCCAACGAGGAAGATGCGGAGATGGTCTTCGGAATCAAGAGCGGGTCAGACATTACCGCAGGGGAGATCAATGTCGCTGGATTCAAGGATGTAGCCCAGCAGCTTATGGACCGTTTTGGTCTGAAAATGGTGGGTAGTCATTTGCGTATTAGCCGCGGAGCGTCGGATAATGGTTGGCTTGTTGTGGTCTATGATGGAAAGAACTTTGTGCAGTCCAAGCAATATGACATTCACATTGTGGATCGAGTGGGCGGCGGCGACTCCTTTGCCGGGGGACTGATTTATTCTCTCCTCATGGGCAAGGATCTTCAAGAAGCTGCTGAGTTCGGGGCTGCAGCCTCGTGTCTCAAGCAAACGATACCTGGTGACTTTAATCATGTTAGCGTGAAGGAAGTAGAATCCCTGGCGAAGGGCGATGCCTCAGGAAGGGTCAGGCGGTAACTAGACTGGATGTGAATTGGAATGAAAGCATTATTGGACGGTTTTAAGGCGAAGATTACGGACGGTCAATCTGTAATCGGACCATTTATGAAGACAGGGGATCCCGCTTTTGTGGAAGCCGCGGGTTATGCTGGCTTCGACTTTGTGATTCTCGATCGGGAGCATGGACCCGTTAGCATCGAAACCATGCAGAACAATGTTAGAGCAGCCATGGTGGCCGGTGCACTGCCCATTATCAGAGTGCCTGATAGTAGTGAGAGTTCGATTGGCAAGGCACTTGACATAGGAGCACTGGGCATTCAGGTTCCGCAGGTGACCAATGCCAAACAGGCTGAAGCAGTGATAAGGAAGGCCAAGTTTTACCCTGAAGGCGAGCGAGGCGTTTGTCGTTTTGTAAGAGCCGCTCAGTATTCGGCGCTTGAACGAAACGAGTACTTTCGCCAAGCAAACCAAACGCTCATCATTTTGCAGTTGGAAGGTATTGAAGCTCTTGAAAACATCGACGAAATCATTCGAGTTCCCGGTATCGACATTCTTTTCGTAGGCCCCTATGATCTATCGCAGTCACTAGGACTGCCCGGACAAACATCACACCCTAAAGTCGTAGAACAGATGCAGTTTCTTGTCGACAAGGCAAGGCAAAACAACATTGTCGTAGGAACATTTGTTGATAGTCCCGGGGATGTGCAGAAGTGGAAGCAAGCAGGCGTGCAGTATATCTCCTACGCTGTAGATGTTGGAATTTTCGTAGAAGCCTGTAGACAGATAGTAGATTTAAACCAGAATTAGTACGTTAAGAGTGATACCTTCTACTGCAATTGGCGCAGCTTTCGTGGCTGCGCCTTTTTCATGCCGTTGAGGCAGGAATTCAAGAGGAATAACAAGAACAGAGATAAGGATCTTCTAACGAGTCGTAAACAATAGCATAATCAAACAGGAGGAATGCTTGATGGCAGTACGATATCGGAAGGAACTGGATTCCATTTCACCATACGTCCCAGGAAAACCCATCGATGATGTGAAGCGGGAACTTGGACTAGAACGTGTGATTAAACTGGCATCCAATGAAAATCCCTTCGGCTTTTCTGACGCTGTTCGAGATGCGGTTATGAAAGCCCTTGAAGAAGTCAACCTCTATCCTGACGGGAACGCTACGTTGCTCAAGGAAAAGATCGCAGCGAAGTATGGAGTAACTCCCGACATGGTTTTGCCCACGTGTGGATCGGATGAGATGGTGGATCTGATCGCCAAGGCCTTCATTGATCAAGGTAGCGAAGTCGTGATGGCGGAGGTAACCTTTCCACGGTACATTTCCACATCAAGGATGATGGGGGCGGACCTGAAAATCGTACCCATGAAGGATATGGCCTACGACCTAGAGGGCTTTAAGAAGGTTATTACTCCGAACACAAGACTGGTGTGGCTCTGCAATCCGAATAATCCTACCGGTACTTTCTTCACAAGAGATCAGCTGGTAGATATTATGGAGCACATTTCCCCTGAAACCCTGGTGGTCTATGATGAAGCGTATTATGAGTTCGCGTCGCATCCAGACTATCCCAAGGACAGCCTTGATTTCCTCAAGAAGTATCGGAACATGCTCGTCATGAAAACCCTATCGAAAGCCTATGGCATTGCCGGGCTCCGCATCGGTTTTACCATCGGAGATGCCACTGTGCTTGGTTTGATCAATCGGATCAGAAATCCGTTTAATGTTACTCTGATTACGCAGGCCGCCGCTATGGCCGCGATCGATGACGATGACTTTTTGGTCAAAGTCATCGAGAACAATAATGCAGGCAAGAGATATCTGTATGAGCAGTTCGAGAAGCTGGGATTACAGTATGTCAAAACAGAAGCCAACCATATTGCCTTTAACGCCGGCAAGGATGGGACCGTCGTCTTTAACGAACTCTTGAAGAAAGGTGTCATTATTCGGCCCATTGGTGGGGAAAAATATAAGACCTGGCTCCGCGTCAGCATCGGCACCATGGAGGAAAACCAGGAGTTCATCAAGGCTTTACGAGAGGTCTTGTAGGGAGGGGTTTTGTGGAAAAGTATACGCTAAACAGAGACGACACGGTTCTCTTAGAAATTGACATCCAAGAAAAACTCGTGCCCGTCATGAAATACAGAGATCAAGTTATACGGAACAATATCATCTTGATTACCGCGGCTCGAGAAATGGATTTTCCTGTGCTCGCCACCGAACAGTATCCTATGGGTCTTGGGCGGACAGTTCCAGAACTCTTGGATCTGATGGAGGAACAGAACATCTTCTCGAAGAACAGCTTTACCGCCTATACGGACGACGTTCGCTCAGCACTGCACGCTCTTGGTCGTAAGACGATCCTGATCACTGGTATGGAGACGCATGTCTGCGTGTTCCAGACCGTCCGAGACCTAGTTGGCGATGGATACAGAGTGTTTGTAGTCAGAGACGCTGTAGCCTCGAGGACCAAGGAGAACTTCCTCAATGGGCTCGATCTGATGCAGTCACTCGGTGCTGTAGTCACCAACACCGAAACCGCCGTCTTTGACCTTTTGAAAGTATCGGGAACTCCTGAATTTAAGGTGATGTCCAAGCTCATCAAATAGAAAAAACTAGCACCAGCAATAGCGCTGGTGCTTTACTTTGTCTACGTTTAATTGGGCAGGGGAGAGACATACTTGGCTTTCTTCGTTCGTTCTCTGAATTCTTCCTGGGCCGCTTCAACCAGGGACGGTTCATTGACTAGATCATACATCATTCCTGCCATGATACGGGCCGCATAGTACACGCTTTTAATTCCCAGGGATGATCCCGAGGCCGCAGTTGCCTGCCAGGAATGGGCTGGCACTCCAAGGGGCCACGACGCAGTGAGAAAAAGGTTCATGGGCATGATCCAGGATACGTCGCCACTGTCCGACGAACCGGAAACCACAACGGACTTAGCCTGTTCTTGATCCAGGACCCCTTGATGGACATAGGGCTTAGTACCGTCGAGGGCCATGAATTTGCTGATTTCACCTTCTACCATGGCTGGGTCAAGGGACTCTTGAATGGCCCGGGCAAAGTCCAACTCTTCTTCACTATACTCCGGAGGACTTGTCTCCAGCATGTTTTGGTACGTCAGATCACAGAGCACATTGTTGGGCAAAAGATGGTAGCAGCCTCCCAGAACAGTGTGCTCCACTGTTGTCTCTGTCATAAGTGCAGCGCCCTGGGCAATCTTCAAGAGCCGCTCGGTAATGCTTTCCACATCTTTTCTGTGCGGCGCGCGGATGTAATACCAGGATTCTGCTTCCTCGGGGATGATGTTGGGGGATCCCCCTGCGTTTGTGATGGTGTAATGGAGTCTGGCGTCGTCGATAATATGTTCCCGCAGGTAGTTGGCCCCGACATTCATGAGTTCCACTGCATCCAGAGCGGAACGCCCCGATTCAGGAGACTGGGCCGCATGGGCGGAGATGCCGTGAAACTTGAACTTGATCGAATTATTGGCTAAGAATGCTTTTTCTATGGCCGCGTTCACATTCATGGGATGCCAGCTCAGGGCCAGATCACAACCTTCAAAAGCACCAGCCTTAACCATTTTTACCTTGCCGATGAGAAATTCTTCCTCTGGACAACCGTAGAAACGTATGGTGCCTTGTCGACCCGTTTCTTCGAGATATTTCTTCATAGCGAGGGCGGCTCCAAGGGAACCCGCACCCAAAAGATTGTGACCGCAACCATGTCCGGGTCCGTTCTTTACGACGGGATTCGGTTTAGTGTCTACAGTCTGCGAAAGTCCAGGTAGAGCATCGTATTCTCCGAGAACGGCGATGACCGGCGCGCCACTGCCGTACTCAGCGATGAAGGCGTGCTCTAGACCCTCCCCGATCTCAATGATAGAAAACCCATGCTTCTGTAATACCTTCCGGAGCAAATTGGCGGATTCTTGCTCTGCTCCAGAGACTTCGGGGTTGTTCCACAGATCAAGACATACTTGGGAGATTTCATCGGCCAAGGAATCCACATAAGCGATGAGTTCTTGTTTGTTCACGACTAATCCCTCCTGGCTTCGCGTTTGTGCATAGACGTGGCGATCGCGATAGTTCCGAACACAGCCCCCAGCGTAATGAGGTAGGTGGGCCTGCCGGGTAAGAAGTTAAACCAACCAGCGTTAACAGCGAGAGTAAGAGACAGGGCAATGCCAAGGGCTATGGGGGCCAGCTTGAGCCTCATGAGTGCAAATTGCACGAAGATGGCGCCAAAGAGAGCGGGCAAAAGGTAGTCAAAAGCTTCAAGGATATGTTCAGGGAGCCTTACCAGAATTGAGTTTCCGGCAAACACCCCAATCGTTAGTATGGCGATATTGATCACCACAGATACAGCCATCCCCAGAGTAGCGACAATGTTTCCTTCCGTTGTTCCCGGTTCAACGCCTGCTACCTTTTGGGCAATGGCCGCGGCTGGAATTCTCAGATTCGAGATATTTCCCGAGATAAACGCCAAATAGGTACCTGCGACACCAATGATAGGGAAATAGGATATGGGTTCGACAAACCAGTTGATTCCGACAGCTGAGGCCATTGCAATGAAGGCAGCAAAAACCGCAGCAGACGGAGGCAAAACACCATAGATAACGGCCAGCACCACGGCAGGACCGAAGGACAAAGCAACGGCCAGCCATCCGGTAGCCTTACCATACCGCACTATGTAGGGCAAATAGTCCTTCTCGTAGACTCTTCTCTTATCTGACATGGGTGCATTCTCTCCTCATTACAGAATGGCAGCCACAATCATTCCGCCAAAAAGGGCGATGGCTAATCCCCACTCTTTGAGCCACTTCAACTCTTTCTTCTCTGCGAGTTGAACGACGATGGCCATGATCAGACCTCCGGAAATGGCAGCAACGGTGTTCTTGTTCAGCGCCACGAGATGGCCTGAAACCAGGGAACCAAAGGAACCGAGCATGGCCGCGACAGGAATGATCTTAAGGAGGCTCGTGTCTCCCTTCAAGAATCGGTCTTGGACTGATGCCATCTTGTCTGCAGTTAGTGTAGAGAAGACAATCCAGCCTATGGAACCTAAGATCATGGTCCAAACCGCACTGGCAAAGGCCACCTGCGTCATGGCATCGCCTGCCCCGAGGTTGACCCCCACAGCTTCAGCGCCAAACCCCACAGCCATGAGTTCAAACATTACAGACCCTATGAAGGACAGTCGCATCCACGCCATGGGACCACCGACCGTGACCAGCAGAGATAAAAGCCCAGTTAAGATGACCAGGGAGGGCCCCACAGATGTGATCATGGCACTTTTCATGGCCGATTTCATCTGCGTGTCGGTCATTCCAATTGTCTTACCGGTGTTGTAGGACTTTCTTGCGAAGATGAGGGCTTGAAACATGACAAGAGCGATTGCCACACCTACTGCGATCCACATTGGTGTACTGTTCGCAATTTGTATGTACTCCATGGTCCATCCTCCGACTATTGAGACTAATTGTTTTTATTCTGTTCCACTATGTGGGGCAAATTCCTTCTACGTGAAAAAAGCTACAGACGTGACGTCTGTAGCTCATTATCCTGACTTGCTTTCGTCTATTTCAGATGGTAACTGACAAAGGTTTCCAGAGCCTGAATGGCGGCTCGCGGATTCCTGTACACAGGGAGTCCGCCTTCCTCCATGACCGCCACAAACTCGTCGTAATAGCGGGCACCATTTACGGAAACCACGAGTGGTTTTTGGTACTTTCTACCCAACTTCACTAGAAGGCTGGCCATGCCATCTTCGTCTCTGGCCTTGTCTGGTCCGCTCTTGAGAGCATTTGAGTGGGGAACGATGCTCACAAAGACGCAATCGACGTTCTCGTCTTGGAGGACTGTTTCGACATAGTCGGTAAAGAGTTGGTCATTTGCCATGGGTGTGACATCAAGGAGAGCGGTGGAAAGATCCACGAGCCCATGCACATCGGTTTTGCGCAGGTTTTCGAGAGTATGTGCGTCCAGTCTGGCCGGAACGAGTTCCCGAAGTTCGTCGGCTGCTATCGTCGACTCAAAACCAGCGTTAAAGACAGCAGCAAGTCGGTTGCCCTTAGGTTGCTTCTTGGCCAGTAGAGAGAAGGCTCTTAAGTAATCATAAAACTCCTCCAGCTTTTCTGCCAAGATGACTCCGCCTTGTTGGGCTGCAGCTCTAAAGACCTCGTAATTGCCACTCATGGCAGCTGTGTGTGAAGCGGCGGCCTTGGCCCCGGCTTCTGTCTTACCAGATTTGTACACGAGAATTGGTTTTTCGATATCCTGTGCCAGTTCAAAGAAGAGACGCCCTTCACCTGGAGACAGCCCTTCAATGTACAGTGAAATGAGATCGATGGTTGGATCGTCTGCAAAATGCGCCATGAGATCGGTAATTTTCACATCATATTGGTTACCAAAACTGACAATGGCCTTGAAGATCTTGCTGTCCTGCACCGCATCGATTGAGGTCAAAGCCAGGGCACCGCTTTGCGTGAGAAGTGCGGTGTTGCTTGTCTCGGAGTACTTTAACCCGAGTTTTTCCTCCTCAATGAAGAGGGTGTTGACTCCCTTGCCGTCAGCTCCAGGGGCGAAGAATACGCCCATGCAATTCGGTCCAATCAGACGCAGTTCTTTAGGCCTGACCTGGTCCATTTCTTCAACGAAGCGCGTATACTCCAAATCAGCGGGCAATCCTGAGATGACGATCACGGCTTTGGCACGCCCGCTCAGATCCTTTACAAACTCAGCCGTGCTGGCGATGGGGGCGACATAGACGACTAAGTCAATAATTTTGGGGATCGCCTGGAAGTCCTCATAAAGGGGGTACTCGACATCGTTGATCAGCATCGTGCCGCCTCTGGGATTCACCAGGTACAAATCTTCTTGCCCTGCTTTGTGGAGAAGCTTGGCGATCTCTCTGGCCATATTTGGTTTTGACAGATTTGTTGAAACTCCGATTACGGCCACACTTTGGGGCCTGAAGAACATGTCTAGATGTTCGGCATTGACTCTGCGCTTTTTCGATGGATCGTTTTGTACAGGAAGAAACTCGCCATAGCCGTCAATGGCAATAAACCGTCCATCTTCGGTGAAAACGAGGGGGTTAATGTCCAACGACTGCAGTCGGAACTTCGGACCATCTTCTGATGCACTTGAATAATGGTGGGAAAGCTGGGATACTCTGGTGACGGCGTCAGCGATGCGTTCGATGTAGTCGTCTTTCCCTTTCTCCTCGAACTTGCGGCTGATATTGAGGTTGCGTACAAAGTCGCGAGCCTCTTCTGCACCCAGAGGAGGCAGGAAGATGTTGGCCGGATCATAGTGCTTGGCGAAAAACTCGGCATCCTCTCCGCCCTTGCTCACCAGGACGATGGGACCAAACTCGCCATCTTCACGACATCCAATCATCGTTTCATTCCCGATGGACGGTGAATAGGGCACGAACTCAACAAGTAAAAACCCTTCAATTCGAGGCTGCTCGCTCCCTGAAAAGTGTGAGAGGACTTCGGTTTTCATCTCTGCCATAACTGTCTGCAAGACGCTGAGATCCCAAGCCTTCAGGATCTTGACACCGCCGAGCTTCTGCTTGTGGGCAATATCCGGAGATACGATTTTCACTACAATGCGCTCCCCAAACCCCTGGATTGCTTGTTCACTCACATCAACGGGGTCTTTGGCAAACAAAAACTTTGGGGTGTGAATGCCGATTTTGTTTAGAATGTCGTAGATCTCGAACTCATAAAAGGTAGTACGACCTTGGCTGGCTGCTTTTTCAAAGACGCGGTCAATGTCTTGCATCATCTTCGCATCAACAATTGTCATCCACTGATCCTCCTGACTCGGAAACGTAACATTCCTATAGCTTCAATACTATAGTATAAAGCAAACTTAATAGTTTCGCAACATAATGGATCCCTACCACGTTTCATAGTGGATCTTCTCAGATTCCCACGTCTCCGGAAGCGGCCTCTCCTCAGCAGGGTGGCCCAGGGCGATCACGGCCGTGGGGACGATGTTAGCAGGCAGTTTCAGCTTCTCCTGAAGCAGATGGTACCACTCGGATTCCACAGTCACACCCAGCCAAACACCGCCTAGATGCAGACCGTGGATAGCCAGCAACATATTCTGGGTAGCCGCATAGCAATCGGCAAAAAGGTGTTCGGGCCTGTCTTCAACCGTGTTGTCTCCGCAGATTACAATACCTGCACGAGCATGAGCAAGCATCCGGGCGTACTTCTTGCCCGCTGCAAGTTGTGCGAGCATTTCAGGGTTCTTGATTACGACAAAATGGAAAGGACGACGGTTCATTGCAGTCGGTGCACAGAGACCCGACTTCAAAATGGCATGCAGAGTATCATCATCTACGGGTTCTGATGTATACCGACGAATGCTCCTCCGATCGCGAATGGCCGTTAGTACGTCAACGTCGCTCCTTTTTGTCTTGTTCATGGTCATAGACATCCACCTCCTGCATGCATAATTCGACACGTGGCCCCAAAATCTTGCGCTGGAAGCCAAAGTTTCAAGTACTGCAACTCGTGTAGAGATGGAGGACTATGGAGCATCGGCGCAGAACAATGTGCGGGATATCGTTTTGGCAGAGAGGAGTTTTGAGGATGAAGACAAGAATGCAGCCAAGGGTGAGATGGGGACTCTTAGTGCTTGTTATTTCTGTTGCGGCGCTCTTGGTAGTGGCATCTCCGATGCAGCGAGCCTGGGGAATGTGGGGTCTGGCCCTCACAGAAATCTTGCTATTGATCGTGGCCATTCTTCCTCTGCGAGTGTTTCGCTGGAGTTTTCGCGAAGTCTTCGCGATGAAAATGCCTTCACTCACCCAGGTTCTTGGAGTCTTAGTGCTGTGGTTAGGCAGCTATGTGGCGGTCTTGGTTAGCACCGTCGCTTTGTATTACTTCTTTCCCTCAGGCATGGATGAGGTGAGTAATGCCATATCGGACTTCTTCACCAGTGTGCCCCTGCCGCTGGCTTTGTTCGTCGTCGCGGTCTTGCCAGGTGTTTGTGAAGAGTTCTTGCACCGGGGCCTGATTCAGTACACGTTTCAGGGCAAACCAAAGTGGCTGACAATCATAGGCATGGCGATAATTTTCGGACTTTTCCACCTGGACCTGTATCGGTTCATCGGTACGGCGATTCTGGGCGGTGTGCTCACCTATATTATGCTGAAGACCAACAACCTCTTGCTGCCCATCCTTCTTCATGTGATCAACAACACGGTGAGCATTTCTCTGGCCTTTACTTCTACAGAAAATGCGGGTGCAGCCTACATGTCTCTGCGTGAAGTCGGTTCGAGTTTGGTTATAGCATCCGTGGTACCATTTTTGTTCTTGCTAGGGGGAAGGCTTCTTACACCTCATCAATCGTCCATCGGTGCCAGACGTAACTCCAGGGCAACCAGGGTAGTGGCCGTTTTACTGTCACTGCTGTCGTTTGTGAGTGGAGCGGTACTTCTAGTGAATGGACCGCCTGAGCCCGTCTTACGTACGGTGTTGTCGCAGGATGTCGCACCGGAGGATTTGGGACATCAGTTGCCCTTTACTGTAGAAACGCAGGGCGAATACCGCCTCGAACTAGCCATAGAAGGAGACGATGGTTTACTTACGACAATTACTATTCGGGATCATGGAGGGGCAGAAGTCTATAGAATAACGGGACAGTCCCTGACCGTGCAATCCCTGCTCGACTTGAACGAGGGCGAATACGTAGCATCTGTACGTTATGACCACACCGGGTCGGAATATTTGAAGGTCAAAATAGACATAGTAATCCGGTGAGGAGAAAGCACTGTTTCCCCTTGACTTTACTAATAATAAAGGTTATCATTAAGTCACATGACAAATTTAGGAGTAAATCCTGAAAATTAGTAATCGAGGAGGGCATGTCATGAATCGCATTGGTTTATCGAACGAAGCAACAAAAAAGGTAGCAGAACATCTAGATCAGCATCTTGCAGACCTTCATGTTCTTTATGCTAAGCTTCACAACTATCATTGGAATGTCGAAGGACCTGGTTTCTTCACATTACATGCTAAATTAGAAGAGATCTATGATGGCGTGGCAGAAGAGATTGATGCCGTTGCCGAACGTATCTTGATGATCGGGCACCGCCCATCTGCCTCTTTAGCCGAATATGTGAAGAAGGCTAAGTTGAAGGAAGCGGATAGTGTGGCAATATCCAGCAAGGACATCGCCGCCAATTTGCTGGCTGACTACGGTCAATTGGTGCAGGGATTGCGTGCCGGTATTGCTGCAGCTCAGGAGATTGGTGATGAGGTTAGCGCAGATATGATGATTGGTAGTCTGGCTGAGTATGAGAAGACCATCTGGATGCTAGACGCATTCTTGAAATAAACCCCTAGAGCTAGACAAAGTGACCCCCGCGCGAGCGGGGGTCACTTTGTTGTTAGCGGATTCTGGACCAATCAAAAAGTTCGCCGGGATCCCATTTGCGACCGGGGTCATAGGCGTGGTGACTGATAATATTCTGAGCCGGGATTTCGTAACGTTCCTGCAGGGTTTGCAAAAGAGAGTTAAGCGCAACATATTGCGCATCGGTAAAGCCTCTATCGCTTGAGTTGACTAAGGTGTTAGCTCGAGATCCAATAACGTTTTTCATTTCGGCCCTGGTTCCAATACCAAGTAGCTCAATTCCTATAGCATAGCGATTCATGGCGTTTGTCAGTCTGGGGTCTTGCATCCAGGAACCGGCCCCGGCATGCCGTGCGATCTGATCATCCTGGACGAACTGCCAAATCGCTCCGTCTCTGTCAATGACATAATGGGCTTCTACGCTATAGTCGTCGAAAATCGAGCGAATTCTATCCATGTTGTAGGGATCACCTGGGTTTGCAGCCGCGTCGCTGATGGCATGGAGCATGATGTACTCAATATCTGCTTCGCCGCGGGTTCGCTGCACCACGGTGGATCCATCGCCTCGCCTGGTGATCAGGCCTCCGGGGCCGGCTTTGATCTCGGGTTTTTCCTCTGGAACAAAGATTGCGCGGATGGTTTTGCTTTTGTCCATTAGGATCGTAGTCTCTTGTTGTGACGTTTCCGCTACAGCGCCTTCCCAGCGGAGAAACTGCCAACCTGCATCGGGCAGAGCCTTTACGTCAACAATTGTCTCTAGGGCAAAACTGCCTTCCCCCGCGGTCTGAACGAACCCCTGCCCTTGAACATGCACTGTTAGGGTCGCCGTCTCTCGCTGGGGCGAACAGCCTGTGGAACCAAGGCTACCTACTATTAATAGTCCTGCTACGAGTAGTTTCTTCATGTTCATCCCATTTCTTCCTGGTTTGACAGTCACTTCTTGATCCATAGCCCTGGTCCCTGTCAAGGGAAGAATGGTAAGAGGTGTAAGTTCTGGCAGGTGGAGGGGCTTTGGGAGAAGAATACAAGAGCAAATGACGAGCGGGAGGAGAGCGCATGCCTTTAACCATTGTCAGACAAGACATCACGAAGATGAATGTGGATGCCATTGTCAACGCGGCCAACACAGCCTTACGGGAAGGAGGCGGAGTCTGCGGAGCGATTTTCGAAGCCGCAGGACGCCAGAGATTAGAAGAGGCCTGCCGGGGACTTGCACCCATCGAGTACGGATCAGCAGTACTTACTACTGGATTTGACCTGCCTGCTAAGTTCGTGATCCATGCTGCAGGCCCCATCTATCGTGATGGAAAGAGCGGAGAGGTAGAACAGCTTCGCTCCGCCTATCGTAACAGTCTCGAACTCGCGAAGGAGTACGATTGCGAGAGTATTGCCTTTCCCTTGATCTCCAGCGGTATCTACGGATATCCAAAGAAAGAGGCACTTCAGGTCGCCATGGAGGCCATCGAAACGTTCCTTGATAATCATGAGATGGATGTGTACCTTGTCGTTTTCGATGCAGAGGCCTTGGCCGTTAGTGAGGAACTCTTAGGCGAAGTCGAATCATATCTTCAAGCCAACTATGTGGAAGAGGACGTAGAGCTTCGCCGCAAGGAGATGAAGTTCCTGGCCCTTGACCATGCTCCAATGGCCACGAGGCGAGTGATGGAGTCTGTGGAGCGCGCTACGCTCGAGGACTTGGTGGGCGATCTCGATGAACCTTTCTCGACGACCTTGCTCCGTCTCATCGATGCCAAGGGAAAAGACGATGTTGAAGTGTATAAGAAGGCGAACCTAGATCGACGTTTGTTCTCTAAGATACGAAATAACAGAGACTATATGCCCAGTAAACGCACTGTCCTGGCTCTGGCTATCGGGCTCGAACTTTCTCTGGACGAGACGGACGATCTCTTGCAGCGGGCCGGATTTGCCCTCTCGCATAGTCAGGTTGCAGACGTGATTGTGGAATATTTCATCATGCATGGCAGATACGATATTATGGAGATCAATGCAGTACTGTTCCGCTATGATCAGCCACTGCTGGGCGGTTCGTAGGCAAGCAACTGTTCCATTTTTGATGTTCCCCGTTTTAGTTACAGTGGAGAATTTTCCTTGGTGAAGGAGGTGGCGAAGTGGAAAGAGGAGCCATAAGCTATGCAATTCGGGTGATGATACAGCGCGTTCTGGGACTGGTCTTGTTTCTTGTTGGTGCTCGGTCGGCACTGAGCTGGCATGCTTGGGTTTACTTCGGAACAAATTTCGCTGCAGCTGTGCTCTCTTTGATGATCATGTTTCGAGTCAGCCAGGAAACACTGAGCCAGAGGGG
>Ga0265293_10002822_pt1 | contig 33678 bp, 37 predicted proteins | sample Munlanlewell138R_FD_192505 | JGI IMG/M metagenome (GOLD analysis project Ga0265293, IMG submission 192505) | Leachate microbial communities from a municipal landfill in Southern Ontario, Canada - Leachate well 138R | ecosystem: Engineered > Solid waste > Landfill > Unclassified | place: Canada... | reverse complement strand
ATAAACTTATTATACTGTTTTAAGTTAAGTTTTGCAATAACGGCTTCACCACCTTTCGTTAATAAATATTTATATTATTTTACAAATTTTTATAAAAAACTTTCGACTGTTACTAGCCTCCTATTTAGTATCATAATATATGATTAAAATTCAAAAGTATGTTAGGTGGTCTTAACATATAATATATTCGGTTTCTCCCTACATAAGATGGCAAAACTTGAGTCGCTAAACCTGTAAAAAACCTGAGGCTATAAAAATAACACTAAACATCTTCAAAAAACGCGTCATTTTCGAATACATTTTGAAAAGTTCACCTCTTGAGCTTCTACTATCTCCTTTATCTTTTATGTTTTAAATTTCTTTAAGCAAATTGAGAAGCTGCTCAATTATCTAAAGTATTGTTCTATATTTTTAGGACATTTTCACATGTGGTACAATGAGACATTATCATAAGTGGATCATAAACGCAACAAACATAGAAAATTTTTACTTGACAGGGTATAAATTTAGGAGTAAAATATTTATTAATCAAAGTTAACTGTGGTTAACTTTCGACTTTAGCAATTACCTTTATTAAGGGGTGGTAAAGTGAGCAGCAATGAATCGATGGAAATGTATTTAGAAACAGTTTTTATATTGGAGAACAGCTATGGTCATGCCCATGGGGTTGATATCGCAAAGCGTCTAGGTGTATCAAAGCCAGGTGTGACCAAAGCAATAAATTATCTTAAGGATCAAGGATACGTGAATAAACAAAGATATGGTTCTATTACATTAACCGAAAAGGGTAGAGCGCTTTCAAAAGAAATATATATTAATCATAATATAATAAAAAAATTTTTAGAGCATTCTTTAAATTTACCAGCAGAGCAGGCAAGTATTGATGCATGCAAAATTGAGCATATTCTGAGCGATGATATGTTGGAAGCAATTAAAAATTATTTAGAAAAGAACAATATTGAAATTAAAAATATACATGCTTTGGAGGAGTAGAAATGGAAGGTACAATTGGTGGCAGAATTATTTTTCCGGCAAAAAAAGTATTGGAAAGCAGCGGTGACAAGGTGACAAATCTTGCAGAGGCACAGATTAATAAAGAGTATGTTATTAAGGACGTTAAAACTGATGATGAGGAGCTTAAGAGCTTTTTATTTACATTAGGATGTTACGAGGGTGAAACGGTAACAGTACTGTCGGTGCTCAGTGAAAACTATGTAATTTCTGTAAAGGATGCAAGATACAGCATTGACGTAGAATTAGCAAACGCAATTATTATATAAGTGAATTTAATAAACCAAGTTTTCTAACCACATCATAAAGCAAACAACAGCGATTAAATGCTGGTTTGCAGCTATAGTGGAAAAGAAGCTAATTTAAATAATATATTTTATGGACGGTTAGTTGCTAAAGAGTTAGAACAACTTGAAAAAAGGCAGGACTACTTAAATTTTTTGAACATTATTAAACGTAAAAAGTTAACCTTGGTTAACTTTATCGCCTACGAAATAAGGAGGATCTTATGAAGATAGCACTAGCAGGAAACCCTAACAGTGGGAAAACAACTTTATTTAATGCATTAACAGGTAAGCGTGAACGTGTCGGAAACTGGGCAGGTGTTACGGTTGAAAAGAAAGAAGGGGAAATTAAGCAAAGTCTCACAAAAGGAAATACTACTATTTTTGCAGTGGATCTTCCTGGGGCTTATTCGATGTCGCCTTTTACGTCTGAAGAAAGCATTACGAGCGGATTTGTTAAAAATGAAAGTCCTGATGTCATAATCAACATTGTTGATGCTACAAATTTAAGCAGAAGCTTATTTTTTACAACTCAGCTTCTTGAGCTTGGGATACCAGTTGTCATTGCCCTTAACAAAAGTGACTTAAATAAGAAAAAAGGGACAGTGGTTCATAAAGAGGCATTATCTCAAAAGCTTATGTGCCCGGTTGTTGAAACTATATCCACAGCCGTGAGCAACAATGGATTTAAAGAGCTTATTTTAGCTGCGATAGCTGTAAAAGACAAAAATCAGTCAGCACCTTTTGATAGCTCGTCTGTTGATATAACTGATAAAGAAGCTGTGGAAGCTTCTGATAGAAAACGGTTTGAGTTTGTAAAAAACATTGTGTCAAAAGTTGAAGAAAGAAAGGTAAGCAGCAACCATCAAACATGGCAGGATACAGTTGATAGGATTTTAGCACATAAGTGGTTTGGAATACCTATTTTTGCAGGAGTGATGTGGGCAGTGTTTTCTATCTCCCAGACCCATATTGGTCCTCTTTTGGCGGATACCTTTGTTGGCTGGATAGACGGTTTTTACAGCTGGGTTGAAGGTTTGCTATTAGAAGGAGCGTCTCCTGTTTTAAGCAGCATCCTATTAGATGGTATTATAGGCGGAGTGGGCGCAGTGGTTGGTTTTCTGCCGCTTATCATGGTGCTATTCTTTTTGCTTGCATTACTTGAAGATTGTGGCTATATGGCGCGTGTTGCGGTTGTTATGGATAGATTCTTTAAAAGAGTTGGATTATCAGGTAAATCAATAATCCCTATGATTATTGGAACAGGTTGTGCTATTCCTGGAATTATGGCAACACGAACCATTAAAAACGAAAGGCAAAGAAGAACCACTGCCATGTTGACGCCATTTATGCCTTGCGGAGCAAAGCTACCTGTTATTGCTCTATTTGCCGGTGTATTTTTTAATGATGCGGCTTGGGTAGGAACAATCATGTATTTCATAGGTATCGGGCTTATTATTATTGGAGCTTTAATCGTAGTAAAAATTACCGGCGAAAAAAATAAAAGGTCTTTTTTCATTATAGAGCTGCCTGAGTATAAATTGCCAAGTATCAAAAGAGCCACAATTTCAATGTTTTCCAGAGCTAAAGCATTCATAATCAAGGCAGGTACTATTATTCTCCTATGCAATGCGGCAGTTCATATAATGCAGACATTTGACTGGAAATTCCAGGTAGTTGCAGAAGGTGCAGAAGGAACCAGTATATTAGCCAGCATTGCTACTCCATTTGCTATATTATTAATTCCTTTAGGATTTGGTGTCTGGCAGTTGGCTGCAGCAACAATTACCGGGTTCATCGCAAAGGAAAATGTTGTAGGTACACTGGCGGTTGTATACTCAATCACAAACTTCATAGATACAGAAGAGCTTGCATTAGTTACAGGTGCTGCCGATGTTGCAGGTGTAATGGGGTTGACCTCGGCAGCTGCATTATCATTTTTAATGTTTAATCTGTTTGCTCCGCCTTGTTTTGCAGCAATTGGTGCTATGAATACTGAGATGGAGGATAAAAGGTGGCTGTTAGGCGGTGTTGCATTCCAGTTAGGTACCGGATATTCTGTTGCATTTTTGACTTATCAGATTGGAACTTTATTGACAACGGGTACTTGGGGCAGTGGTTTTCTGCCGGGTTTAATTGCTTTTGTAGCAATGATTGGTTATGTTGTATACCTTATGAAAAAGGGTGAACAAAAGGCAGGGTCAAAGACAGCGTTAAGTGTTTAGGAGGTAAAAACCATGACTGACATAATTGTAGTAACTATTATCTTGGCAATTGTAATTGCTGCAGCTGTTAAAATCATTATTGAAAAACGGAAAGGGACCAGATGTATTGGTTGTCCCTACAGTAAAACAAACTGTGGCGGCGGTTGCAGCGAAAAAAGTAAGGAACAGTAGGTATCAAATAGGAGGATGCTCAAGTTGATGCTTTATGTAGCCCATGGATTCTGCCGAAGACATGGGCTTAAGTTCAATGACCATATTTACCCTCTGTTTCATGGGCTGGTTTACCGATAGGCTTATTCGAGTGCCCACAAAACCGCACCCATCACAGGCGGCTTCTCTAATACATGAAAATCAATATTAATATTCCTGTTGCTTAAAATTACATCCTCTTTTAAACTGTTTATAGCCGCAGGATTCTCACCCTTTACATAAATGGATCCTGCCAAAACAACCTCTAAGACATCGCTTTTACAAAAATTCAATCTCCGGATTGCACTATTTATAGATCGGGCATATCCTCTTCCCATATCCTCCAGAATATCCAGCGCAACTCTATCTCCTAAATTTGCAGCTTTAAATACAACTCTATTAAAATCCTTGATACGAAATGATTTTGAATGAGTTCCGTCAACGATTGCATTCATAAAATCTGATTTTGAATTTATATTTAACAGCTCAAAAATTATATCCTTCATATTTGTACTGCTTCCATCCCTGTACAAAAAATCGTACACAGCAGAAACAGCACATTTACCCAGATACCCACCGCCGCCTCTGTCACCTGAAATAGCACCAAATCCACCAATTTGTATCATATTACCTTCAGCGTCTATACCGACAACAGTGCAGCCCGTCCCATTTATCGCGCAAATACCATACCCGCTCTTTGTCCCCGCTTTAACACCTAAATAAGCATCATTGCACAGGATATGGTTTTTGAGCCCCAGTTCGTCCAAGATACCGGATATTATCCCATGTTGATACTGCGTATCTACGCCCGCCAGTCCAAATACCGATCTTTTTATGTCGCCCAATTGCAAACCGTTTTTATCAAGAATAAACGATATCAGCTTACCTATTTCTTCTTTCAGTGCTTGGAAACCACCCTTCATTGTTTCATAATTGGTTGGTCCCCAGTTTACTATATCAATTTGTTTGCCGTTAATATCATAGAGCGCACATTGCGTTTTTGTTCCACCGCCATCCACGCCTAACACAAAATTTCCCATTATCTGCACCTCGTCATATTTTTTTCTGCATCAGCAATATTACTAACATTAAATAGAATTTCCTAGCCCTTGTGTATTTCAAGAGTCATATTACAAGAATTAAGATGTATTACATAGCCAGTTTTAAAAAAGTGGGCTTCACCACTTTTTTTTTGCTAGGGAACCTTATGGTTCCCTTCGACGAATGCTCCGCATCCAAAAAAAACCCTCCTTAAAGCAGCAAAGGGGCTTCCCCTTTGCAATCCCCATTGTCTAGAATAGTATACTTTCCTAGACAATAAAAAATTGGGGCAAATACTTCTTATTAGCCTCCAACATTTCGTCCAATACACCCTTAGCCTTGTAATAGTCACCTACTAAAGGATGTGCCATAAGTGCTGCAAGTGCTGCGTCATAGTCCCCATAAAGTCCGGCCTTTACCGTAAGCTTCTCATATGCCTTAACTGCCCTCATAAGACCTATAATATATGGATCATCAAATTTATCCAGTTTGATTGGTACAACACCATCTTTATTTACTATACATTTGACTTCCACTACATCATCTTTATCCATAAAGCTGTATGCTCCATTATTTTTTACATCCACTACATGAAATTCATTTCTATCATTCTCAATTGCATCAATAAGCGATACAGCGGCCTCCGAATATAGAGCGCCTCCTCTTTTATCCAATGCTTTTGGTTTTTCTTTAAGGTCTGGATCCTTATACATGCAAAGCAGCTCAGCTTCAATATCCTTGCATATTTCTCCTCTTGTCTTTTTGGCTTCCTTGCATTTTTTAATCTGTTCTTCTCTAAAATAATAATAGTTCAGATATGCTATAGGTAATCCCTTTACGGCTTTCAACAAAGCTTCATCAAAAGTTTGCTTTGCTATATTTTTGAGCTCTGCCGCTTCAAGTCCTGTGCCAAGTTTATCCCGCAGCACTTCTTTTCCGTCGGCATATATTCCTGTGATCCAGCATAGATGGTTCAACCCGACAAAATCATAATCAAATTTGCCAGTTCCTTCAGGCACCATCTTCATTGCTTTTTTGATCATATTAATCGGTCCGTTGCAAAGACCCACCATTTTTATATCAGAATTATTCAATATAGCTTCAGCTATTATTCCTGAAGGATTTGAAAAGTTAATAAGCCATGCGTCAGGCGCAAGTTTCTCCATCTTTCGCACCACATCCATCATTACGGGAATCGTCCTTAAGGCTTTCATAAACCCTCCGGCTCCAGTCGTCTCCTGTCCAAGCAGATTATATTTCAAAGGTATTTTTTCATCCATTATTCTGGCATCAAGCATTCCCACACGCACCTGACACAGGACATAATCAGCACCCTCTATGGCTTCTTCAAGGTTTTGTGTGAGAATCATCGGTACATTCATACCATTTACACCAAGCATTCTTTTGATCAGTCCGGCAACAATCTCCATTTTATTCATATCAATGTCCATCAGATACAGACTGTCTAGCTTTAACTGAGTCTTTCTAGTTATAAATCCGTTCACCAGCTCAGGTGTATATGTACTTCCTGCTCCTATAACAGCTATCTTTAATCCCTTCATGTATAAAACTCCCTTCATAATTGTAAACGCCAAAAACTAGTCACAAGTAGCTTTAAGCTAAGCCAGTATAGCTAATAAAAAGCACTCTAAGCAATCTAGTAGCTAATTTTCCGACTATAGCATTATTAACTTACAAAAAGTCTATCAAAAAATCCGTTATTTTCTTTTGAGTTTACACTTTATTTCTACCAATTGCAAGTGGTGAGACTGCTTGCTTATTTGATCAGATGAGGTTTTAGAATTATAAGGGCAGTGAGGGGGGTAGACGGGGGTTTGATACCCCCGCTTTTTCTACCTTTATTGATGTAACTAGCTCGTTAATAGATAAGTTTGCATTTAATATGCTTAGAATTTACTGAATAGACACCACCTCGTTTTCACCAATATTCTCTTTATCGCTTTTTATATTGCACCAGAGCATGATAGAATAAACGATGGATACGGCACAGGCAGCAGCGAACAATAGGAGAAACGTTATCCACATGCCGCTAGTCAAGCGCAACATCGGGTTTTTGGCATACCATATAAAGCCCCACAAACTCCATATGCCTGTCAAAGAGCTGATTAGAAGATTGTCCCGAAAATTCCACAAAAGAAAGAAACAAGCAATACCACATAAGGGTATTAAAACGGTACAACCAAGAATATCATTTACAGTGCGTCCATCAGTTAATGAGCTGATGTGTTCCGCTAATGCCGTATGTTCTGAAGGAAACCATGTGTAGGATAATAGGCTTACTCCGGTACCTTCATGTGTATAGTATGGTGCAAATAAAAGTACAAGACTGATGACAATTAAGATTGATAGAATAAATACAACAGCAGTACTTGTTGTTTGTTTCATAAAAGAGACCTCCTTTTTGATTTTACCTTTAATCTTAGGTTAATTTCAGGTTTAATTAGTCTGAATGTATTTCTTCTAATTTCATGATATAATATCTTCATAAACTCAACTTCAACAAAAACTGTAATTTAGTTGAGGTTTAGTTGAGATTGCTCTGCTATATACCCATATAAAGGATTGATTACTATATTTAATATACTTGTAGTTGAAGATGACTTTCACACAAGAAAGCTAATTGCAGATGTTTTGCTTGATGAACGCTATATTCCAGTATTGGCAAAGGATGCTTATGAGGCTCTTGATATTCTGGATCGCCAGCATATTGACCTTATGATAACGGACATTATGATGCCTGGGATGGATGGCTATAACCTTACGGAGATGCTTCGGGATTCGGGATATTATTTTCCTATATTAATGATGACAGCAAAAGAAACGATTAAGGATAAACGAAAGGGTTTTTTAGTTGGCACAGACGATTATATGGTAAAACCTGTTGACGAAGAGGAATTGATTCTGCGGGTTAAAGCGCTTTTGCGGCGGGCAAGAATTGTAAGCGAACGGAAAATCGTTATTGGAAAAGTAAGCTTAAATTATGACTCGTTGACCGTAAGCAGAGAGTCAGAACGATATACCCTTCCTCAAAAGGAATTCATGCTTTTATACAAGCTGCTAAGTTACCCGGATACCATTTTTACTCGAATGCAGCTGATGGATGAAATCTGGGGATATGATTCTGAAACGGACGCTCATACTTTAAGCGTGCATATCAGCAGACTGCGAGAGCGATTTGGCGACTGGTCGGAGTTTGAAATTGTAACTGTGCGGGGATTAGGCTATAAGGCGGTAAAAAAAGATGGATGATGAACACAACGACATTAAGAAAACCACGAAGCGAAGATTTACAACACTATTGTTTCTTGTCCTCTTCGTATTTGTGATTTTGCTTGTCAGTATCGTAATCTCGGGAGGTATCTCATATTTACTGATGAATGCAGGCATTCTACCGCCTTTAGCAGAGAGACGATTTCCTGTAATTTTAATCTTCCTGCTGCTGATTAGTTTACTGATAGGCACTCTTTTGGCAATTATTGCAGGAGATATTTTTTTACGCCCTCTTCGTGATTTGGTAGCAGCAACAAAAAAGGTTGGTGCAGGAAATTTCGACATCAGGGTAACAGTCAATGGTTCTCATGAGATAAACCGTTTAGGCAGCAGCTTTAATGAGATGATATCAGAGCTTGCGAGTATAGAAAAACTACGCAATGATTTTATAAGCAATATTTCGCACGAATTCAAAACACCAATTGTATCCATCAGAGGTTTTGCAAGGCGGTTAAAGAAAAGTACGCTTACAGAGCAGCAACGGATGGAATACCTAGATATTATCATTGCGGAAACCGAGCGTTTGACGAGGATGTCCAGTAATGTGGTACTTTTATCAAAGCTGGAAAATACAGAGAAGCTTTTTGAAAAGGCACCCTATCCCTTAGATGAGCAGATACGTAAGGCGATCTTGCTCCTAAATCCCCAGTTGGAAAAAAAACGTATTAATCTTGAGATTGATCTTAACCCGGCTCAGATTATAGCAAATGAAGAAATGATGAGCCACATATGGATAAACCTACTAGAGAATGCAATTAAGTTTAGCCCGGAGGACAGCACCATTGGGGTAGCACTCAAATCCAGCGGAAACAGTGCTAATGTATCGATTTTTGACAAGGGTATTGGTATGGATGAAAGTGTAAAAAAACATATATTTGACAAGTTTTATCAGGGCGACCATTCGAGGATCACGGAGGGAAGTGGACTTGGACTTGCATTGGTAAAACGGATTTTGCAGCTTTGTGATGGGGAAATAACAGTTGAAAGCGCACTAGGCGAGGGAAGCTGCTTTACTGTTTCTTTAAAACTTCACACCACTAGATAAAAGTGAATTTTACTGCTTAATTTAATTTTCCTCTCAAAGTTATTATATGGTAAATCATGGAATTATTCAATGAGCAAGGAGGTATTTCTATGGCTAAAATCCCTGAAAACATTAGGAACATAATAGAAGATTATTTAAGAGATTTACACTCTGAAATAAAAGTTGAAAAGGCAATCTTATTCGGTTCATATGCAAAAGGAACTTATGATGAAGATAGCGATATTGACTTAGCTATATTCTCAGATTATTTCAAGGATATGAATAGAGTAGAGGGTATAAAGTATTTATTAAGAAAAGCTAGAAAATATAGGGGAATTGACCTTGAACCTATTTCTTTCACAAAACAAGATTATGAAGAAAGGATAGGCTTTGTACAAGAAGTTTTGAAGTATGGTATAAAATTGAATGTTAATTAATAAGCTTGGTGGATTATTCCGTTTACTCCAAAGAATATTTACACGTTGTTGAATATTCTAGCGAACAAATCTGGTCTTAATGTGTAAGCGTCAAAACGTCTGTACCTACTAAACTTTAGCTTTTTCTTGGGGAAATAGTCTCAAAAAAAACATTCAACTCAACCTGCAAAGACTTTTTTGCTGTATTCATAATAAAAACTAAAGCTCAATCTCCTTACCTGTTGTAATTATTTCCTTAACAAAAGGATTATCTTCCTGCAAATCCGATACTGTAAACGCAATGGGTTCTATACAAATATCTTTGTATTTTCTCGCAAGTGAAAAAAGGAAAGAGACAGCATCTACAAAGGATTGTCCTTTAAAGCTATCAGAGAATATAGCAATGTCTAAATCACTGTGTTCGTTAAAATTACCCTTAGCATATGATCCATATAAAAATGCCTTATCTATCTTAACATGTCTGTTTACATCAGAAATATAGTCTTTAATTATTCTATTTATTTTTTCAGAGATTTTAACCATGCAAAGGCCTCCTTTGACTCGTTTAATATCTTTTTTGCTTGCTCCTCATCAACAAGCTGCGAAATTTTTTCTTTAAAGGATGGGTATCTTCCCTGTAAATAATAAGCGGCAAGCTTGTCAAAAAGCTTAAATTTGGGTTCGTCCCCATCTATCTCCAATTTATCTATCACCTTAGTGATAATAAAGCTAATATTATGCACTCTCGGAACATTATCATCTATATAATAATTGTAAAGCCCCTTTGCAAGTTTCTCCAAACTTTGCTGGCACATAAATGAGACATATGCATACCTTCCAGAGTTTAACATAACTTCAGCGGACTCTATATCATATTCAGCAATATCAACCCAATAACTATATTTTTCTTCCTGATTCATTTATGCCATCCTTCCTTGAAAACTTGGAGAAATAAATATTATTTATAACTAATTCGGATTAAGACAATATTATAATGCTTAACACCAATACTTACCACTTTACTAACAGCCGATTTTTATATCCTCAATATATTCATAACAACAACCATTTATCTACTTATAACTATATTATACCATCCGGACAATATTATCACAAATATATTTTCGGTCGTAAACTTTTCTGTTTTTTGTCTGATTATAGCCTCTGACCATAATTATGGCTTCTCGATTATGGGTAGTTTAAAAGCTTACATATGGTAAAGTTTCGTACCGAAACCTGGCTTTCATCTCCCCATTGAAATGCGGAGGATTCCCACCGGATTTCCTAAATTTTATCAGGGAGATATCTTTTATGAGGATATCCCCCTGATTGCATATCTAAAAGAGGATGAAAAAACATGGAATTGCGGAAATGTAGCTTTTTTTATACTAATAGCATGATATAGCTTGGCATATCAAACATTTATGAGGAATCCGAGTACGACTGCTTCCGCATCAGCTTATCCGCACTGAATGGGTGGTAAGAAGATGACAACTGTTTAAATTTTTGATACTATCGGATGAGGAAATGTAGGTGTAATAAAGTCCTTTTCACTATTGGCATCGAATTATAGCTTTTAACCGGAGGAAACTGGATCATGATAAAAAAAAGGCTCGATTATGAAAAAAACGCACTTCGGAAAATGATTTTTGTGTATTGCAAAGGTCAAAAGCATGACAGACCTCTGTGCTGCGATTGTCAGACCCTGCTTAATTATGCGTTGCGAAGGCTTGACACATGCATATTCGGTAATAACAAAACCTTTTGTTCAAATTGCAAAGTCCATTGTTACAAGCCCATAATGCGTGAAAATATAAAGAAAGTAATGCGTTATTCCGGACCAAAAATGCTTTACTGCAATCCGCTCATGGCTCTGAGGCATATTTTTGAAAAAGTAAAATTCAGATAACTCTCGCCGTCCCGCCGTATAAACCGCAGTAAAGGCTATATTCAAGTGCCCCTAAAACCGCACCCATTACAGGAGGTTTCTCTAATATATGAAAATCAATATTAATATTCCTCTTGCTTAAGATTACATCATCTTTATCCATAAAGCTGTATGCTCCATTATTTTTTACATCCACTACATGAAATTCATTTCTATCATTCTCAATTGCACCTGAAACTATTGTAATTGAACTTAAGTAAGACTATCACCTTGTTGCAGTGTTGCAAGCTTGTATTTCTGGGCTGTTGTCGGAGGGGCAATACCTGAAATGAAAAATTTTACTCCCAAATATAAAATAGCAAACCTCACAGAATTTCGTAAAGAAGTTATAGACCACTATAAAAAATGGAGAAACTCAAATTGTTTTTAGATTGATTTTTTTGATAAAGTACTATACAATAAATTTTAAATAATAATGATTTTACAAATATAATTTTATTATGGAGAATACAATTTTGAAAACAGGAAGAAATAATTTTTGTCCATGCGGAAGTGGAAAAAAATACAAGAAGTGTTGTTATCTCAAGAATAACGCTCTTGATACTAAGAGCAACTTAGAAGAATCTGATACAGATGATGATGAAAATTTAATTGAATCTGCGTTTTTAGTACAGGCTATTAATAACCTTCGCAAGTTTACATTGGATAGAAAACCTCATATAAAAGAATATTATAAAATCAGAAAAATGCACAGCGAAATTATAAATACTATGGTTTCTTACTATGAAGCTGGCAAATTCCAATTGAAGATGGATAATAATTATTTTTTCAACAATGAACATCCAACAAAAAATAGTGGAGCATTGCACTTGGTTGAAACCAGATTTGATTCGGAAACAAGAGAAGGTCGACAGGCTCTTTTTGATTTGTTAATATATAAAGCCTCTCCTAATATGAATTGTATCACTGAGGGTTTTATAAAGTCTCGTCGTTATAGAAAACCAGAAAAGATAGAGTTTCTAAATAGTATGTTATATTCAACAATAGGTCTGTTTGAAATTACTAAAACTGATATTAATGAAGCATATGTATACCTTAAAGATATATTCACAGAAATTGAGTATAAAATAGTTGATATTGCCTTAAGCGGAAACCCTGTATATGATGATTTATGTGTATATACAAGGCTTATTAAATTTCATGACACAATATTTAGTACTGGCTTATGTCTAACCTTTAATAAAAAGGATGACTTTATTAAAAATTATATACATAACCAAAAAAAAGATTACAAATCAGAAAAAGAATTCCTTAGATTTGTACAGCTATACAATTATTATTCTAATAATCACAATAAGATAAAAATATTAACTAATATAATAAAATAAATTCCTCTATGTTTTTATTTGCTCTATAGCACTATCCATGGAGTAAGCCTTCTCCTTTCCTCCTTGATCTTTCGGATATTGATTGAGAAAATCAGGTTGACCGGTAATGCAAGGTTTATACCGTTGCTGAAAGCATGGAAGGAAATTGAGTACAAAAAGGTACAGGCTGAAATTCAAAATGTAATAGATTATCTTATGAAGGACGGAACAATATTTTGATGAATTACAATAACTTTGAAAGCTACTATAAGCATCTTATTCCTGAATTTAAGGAAGAAGCATATGATTTGTTTCTGAAACACATTGAACAGACGGCATCAAGGGCGGGTAACAGAAGCGACTGCCAGGGGGTTTGCGTTATTAAAAAAGCAGCAGGAAAAGACCAGGCGTTGGAAATCAAACAGAAGCTTTATACCAAATATGCAAACAGACCGGCGTTCAGGGATGAGTTAACAAGGGTATAGAACGGGCAACACAAGAGAATAGGATAATTGGAGCAATAAATATGAAACCTTTATGTCCAAGACACAAAAGACTCAAAAGGGGAGGCCGGCTTCAGGCAGCGAAGCATTGGCTTCCAAAATACGATGGAAACAATAGCGTAAAGGGTTACAGCAAACACTTTGGAGTTAATATGATATGTGCCGCTTTGGAACTTCGAATGCTAGGGCATGAAGTATCTGAAAACTATCTTGAACAATTGAAGAAAAGTGAGGTGCATCGGCAACGGTCGAAAGAACATAAAAAAAGTATGAAGGAACAGCAGCGTCAGGATGGTATGCTTGAATATTCAGATGAAACCTTTTACTATATTTCTGGATACACTTCAAATGGTACACCTTATGGAGTGACTTGGGATGAAGTGGACAATGATATTGAAGAGGTTAATCAACATAATTACTCAGAAGATTTACCTTTTTAAAGGGTTTTATTCGGAGTGTGTGTACAAAATACCGTTTCATTGAAAAAGCAGTAGTTTTGTGATACATTATTTTGGAAGAGAATGTATCAGTTTAATAACAACGCAGCAAAAGTACTACCAAGAGTTTCAATGCTCCTGAAGCTGCTATATAAAAGGATTAAAGCATGGATTACTAAGAGTTGTTTGAAAGATACCAGGCATTACTCTCGCGAAAATCGCTCGGAAAATGGCGATGCGCAGATTATATCATGCAATTTTTTCAAAATTCATGATATAATATTATTAGGTCAAATAAATAGAACGAATGAGCAGTTTTAGCAAAAAGTAAAATAAGGCAGTATGTTGGTGAGCTTATGATGATAAGAAAACAGCTAGAAGAACATATCTCAGATATGGAAAAAGTAGCAAAAATGTTTAATATTGAACCTTTTGATATATATCTATTAGGTGGTTCGGCCTGTATTTTAGGAAAGTTTACAGACAGAGCTACAAGAGATTTTGATTTCATAGACCTCAATTATTCATCAAAACTTGGCAAAGCTTTTGCACAATTGAGGAATTTCGATATGCTGGAATACCAAAGTACACTGGTTTCACCTAAATATAAAGAGCGTGCTATAAAACTAAGTAAATTTAAATATTTGAATGTTTATTTACTTTCGGTGGAAGATATCATTGTCAGCAAAATAATTAGGTTAGAAGAGAAAGATTTACAGGATATTGACAAATTAATTAAAGTAGCAAATAAAGAACTCCTAATCCAAATTATAGATGAGGTTCTTTCAAGAGATGATCTATTTGAATCAAAGAGGAAGCAATTTATAGAAAAGCTACCTTTGTTCCGGGAGCGATATAATGTATAGAATAGTCTGTGAAAGTTATAAAAATTATGTAGAAGATTTTTTACCTGACAATAAAGATGATTATCGTTATAAAGTCATGCAGCCTTTTAGGTTGATACTAGACTTGTCGGTATACAATAATGAAAAAAGGAAGAAAAGTTTAGACTATCATAAGTTAGAAGATTTCATTTATTTAATTAAACAAAACATTGAAAAATACCCTAATTTTAAATCCTTTTTATGGAGCTTGGAGTCAAGAAACATATTAGGAGAACACCGTGGAGTGTTAACTTTAGAAGAGTTTTCCGAGCAGGCAAAAATTATAAATATGTTTTTAAGATTATCTTATTGGCACTGAGGTAATTGCCATGCCCACTATATGCGGTTGTGGTGTCTGAATATTCAGTTTATATCCCTGCCTGTCCGGACCAGTTTGTTTCAGGAGGCATAAGCTTTCATATTCTCTGTAGCTGTAATATTATCGGGACTATTATTTCCAATCAGAATTTAATTTGTGAAAAATTTATTGGTAAGCTCTTATAACCAGACCGCACAAACCTAGTGAATTCAAAAAACAACTAAGTTTGTACAGCATATCGATATCATACTTTTTTATTTCCTGAACTGGACTATCTCTCCGGTTTTTTCTTGACTAATAATTTTACCATTGTTATCAAAAGCATATTTATATACATAGCTTACCCCGCCTATGGAGAAAGAACTTGTCATGGGTGAAAAGAAAGAATCGGTTATGCTTTCAACATTCCACAAAAGACTACCTTCTTCACTGATTGATAGTTTTGCACCGAATGAACCTTTTACAGTATAGAATGTTTGCGGAATTCCACTTGCAGGATCGCAAACAAGCAGTGCGGCGGTGAAATTATTTCGCATAAGTTCTGTCAGTTCAGTGTTCGGGATGTCCAAGACCTTACGATTAAAGATTTCGTTTAGAACACGCGCAATATCATACCTGCCTCCTGCGTTGCTTTCACCGGGATCGAGTTTAGGGACAGAGTGAGCACTGAGATAAATATTGCCATTGTATTCTATCATGTCTGTAATAAAATACAGGTCTTTGTCTGATGTATACGTAAACGAATCTTCTATAGTACCGTCTGTTGTAACCTTCATTAACAAATCGCCGGTATTAAAATGATTTAACTGAACGAGGAAGCCGTCGCCAAGCTTTGCAACCGCCCGGATTCCATAATTCCCCACCTCGGTTTTTGTGAACCCTGTTGAGTTTCCATCCATATCAAATTTTGTAAAACAGAGATATTTCAAGTCGCCACGGCTAAAAACCGCAAGAAAATTTTCGCTGTAAACAACGGATGAAATGTATTCGCTTTTGAAACCGTTTGAGGTTGTTTTATCCCATATAAATTCTCCGTCTTTGCTTATCATCGCTATACGGCCATATGTGGTATTCGCCGATGACCACGAAGGCGTTGAGCCAAAAACTATGATGAAATCATTGCTTTCGAGGTATCCTTCATGCACCATATTGGGAATGTCAACGTTCCAAGCTACTTTCCCGTCAACAGATTTTGTGAGGATGATTTTATCGTATACGTCAAACTTAAGCTCATTGTCATATTTCAACACGTAATCAAATTGATATAAATCGTCTTTGGCATTAGGGTTGTGTTTAAAAAGTTTCTTACTGCTGTTGCGGTAGTTCCAAAGATTTTCCAAATCTTCTGGGGTTGGATTATTTTGAAAAATTTCATATCCACCGACACTCTTTTGTACAATTTCAGCAGTTTTTCCGTACGAAAACGAGTTTGTGGTTATATCGCGGTAAATGCTCTTAATCTCTCCTCTTGAAAGCCCTTCTGCGTTTAAACTGTATTCATTAAAGAAAGAGATTGCTGCTTTGTATTCTTTAGCCTCCGCATATATGGTTAACCCGGAAACAGTGCTAATAAGCAGTACAAGACAGGCGGCAACTGCTACCCACTTGCTGCGTAAAAACCTGCTTGTGCTTTTTTTAGGTTTATAGTTCGTTGCTTCCTCAACAATGTCAGAATCAATATTTGATATTATCGAGTACATTTTTTCGCCCTTCATATAGAAATGCCCTCCTTTTCAAGGTAATCATGTAAATTGTTCCTGAGCCTCAGCATCATTGAAGCCAATTTGCTATAACTTATACCGAATTCTTTTGCTAATGTGTTCAGCGGTTGACCATGCCAATATCTGCGCACAAACAACACACGCTTTTCCGTGTCTAAACTACGCAACCAACAATTCAAAGCTTCTCCAATCTCATTATCACTAGATGCAACCGTCATATCGGGTATTTCGGACATACATTCTTCGAGTTCGCTGAGAAGCATTGTCAATCCGCTATATCGTTTCTGTGCTCTGCTTTTACGATAGTAATCAATAGAGATGCAACGCACAATTCGGCCAAGATATGCAGATAATGATGTCGGCCTATCCGGTGGAATTTGATTCCACGCAGCTAGATATGTATCACTAAGACATTCTTCGCAATCTAAAATATTGCCAAGTATATTCATTGCAATAGTTTTTAAATAGGGATTGTACTTCTGCCGTGTTTCATTCAATGCGTTTTCAGATCTCGACCAGAAAAGGTCTATAATCTGCTTGTCATCCATATAACTCTCCTTCTCAATGTTTTAAGGCCTTCACTAGTATAGTCGTAAAACATGTCCTGAATATTGCATGAATTTTTGATTTCCGTAAAAATAATCAGCCGAATGAACTAATTCTGGCTAACTACAAAATGGTAATAATATCACCTTTCATTTTATGTCCATAAGTTGCATTGTTGTCATAATATGACACGTTGATAACTCTAGAGTATGATACCCCAAATAATTTAAATCCTAACAAATAATTATTATTTAGCATAGCTAGCATAAGAGAAAGCTTATCTGTAAGAATAATAATCCGATTACTACAAGCTTATTCAACTGGTTAAAATAGTATAGATAAGGGTAGAAAGTTAGATAATGTTCTCCTCTCTATGAAAAGTGTTTAGTGGTTAAGAATATTTAAAGGCGGTGAGATACCCTTATTCTCTTCCTATTAATTTTTACTATGATGAAACGGATAACCGCATTTACTTCCATGGTGCTAAGGAAGGCCATAAAGCTGATGCAATAAAGAATTGTGATAAGGAGTGTTTTACTACATGGAACAAAGGTTTTGCTCCATGTTACTCTCCCTAAATTTTAGTTCTTCCTAATGTATGCTCTCCACCGGTTATAGACATCTCTCAGCGGTTCGTCAAGATAGTTCAAAGCCTTGTCCCTTATCCAATCCGGAACACCATAGGCGGCCTCTGCAATGCTGCCGGTAATAGCCGCAATCGTGTCGCTGTCACCTCCAAGGGAGATGGCATTTCGGATTGCATCCTCAAAGTCCGTGCTCTCAAGGAAAGCAACAATCGCTTGCGGTACAGTATTCTGGCAGCTTTCATTGAAACGGTAGGTTGGTCGAATTTCATCAAGGGTTTTGCTCAGATCATATCCATATTCTCTCTTAATATGTTCTTTGACTTGAATCTTGTATTGTTTATGGCCTATGTGTTCATTGATTGGGTTCCCCATATCATCGCCATAACCGCCAGTATAGAAACGGCATATAAATATTGCATCTGTTACAGCTAGTGCTCCTTTTATTCCTTCTGGATGGTTGTGCGTCACTTCGGCAGACAGCTTTGCCTTGTTTCTGCCGTTGGATGGCCACATTCCTGTTCGGGCGCAGGATCCGCAATCCATAAGCCAGGCGCAAGGTGATACCCTCATAGCCGAACCATTGCCCCAAGAGTTGTAGGGTTTACGATCATCAGAATGTATCCACCTGCCGAAGCGACCACCGTACCCGGCATCCGGATAGAGTCTCCCCCACTTTTTATAGGCATCAATGAAATCGTCGGCTTCACCGCCATTCATTAGAGCGTCTGCTGTAGCAATGGTCATCACAGTATCATCTGTGAAAAAGCAGTCATCGCGGAACAGCAGAAAATCTTTTATTTTAATGTTATGCCATTCGTATACCGAGCCTACAATATCTCCTATAATCGCTCCGAGCATTATTTACGACCTCCTCGCCGCTTCACATCTTTACGAATTTTTTCAAAGCAAGCCTCGTCAAACGTTCCTGACTCACGAAAAGTCGCCACAGCACTTGCCATTACCTTAAAGTTCAGTTCTGTACCTTTGCTATCAGCAAGATAGTCAATTGCTCTGTCAGGAGCAATGCCGAAGCGCCCGGCAGTTTGAACCGAATCAATATTCGCACCAAGAAAGATAAACTCCCAGCCATATTTCGTTTTTTGCCTTTCAATCTGTGCTTTGACCTTTTCTGCAGTATATTCGCGGCTGGAGTTTTCCTCACCATCTGTGATAATTACGAACATTACCTTTTCGGCGCGGTAATCCTCGGCAGTGTGCTTTTGCGCGTTACCAATCTTATGAATCGTTCTTCCGATTGCATCAAGAAGTGCTGTCGATCCGCCAACCTGATATTCTTTGTCAGTAATCATGCTGACTGCTTTAATGTCAATGCGGTCATGGAGCAGTTCATAGTTATTATCGAACAACACGGTTGTGATGTAGCATTCGCCATCAACTGCCTTTTGCTTTGCTAGCATTGAATTGTAGCCGCCAATTGTATCGCTTTCTAGTCCGCTCATTGAGCCGCTTTTATCGAGTATGAATACCAGTTCAGTTAATCCCTTTTTCATTTTCGTAGCCTCCTAAGATTTTTTGTAATCTTAGAATACTACTTTATTTTAGACCGACGGTCGCTTCGGAAGCGACAAATTACCTTTGAGAAGCAAAGCCCTCATATCTAGGTTCATATTTATAATGCATTATCCCCTCAATCAAGTCCAAAGCAAAAACACCTAAGTCTGCATCAATAATTATGTCAATTCGTCGGCAATTTGTTATAATCCAATTTTTTATATTTGAAGAAGTAATGTCTAAGCTGTGCATCTCACTATCCGAAAGCAATGATTTTGCAAGTGTTGATGGTGCACTCAAACCATAATGTTGACTACAGAATCTTGCATTACTTCTATTATTAGCTTTTCCAATTTTTAAAAATTCGTCACCGAGCAAAAACATGTATATTGCCATTTTCCCATCAGGCAATCGAGCAGGTGGAATATGCGGTAAACCTCTATCAACGATTTCATACTTGTCCTTAAAAATTGGTTTACCAATTGCCAATGTAGCTTTTTGAATTAGTGAATCTATTTCATTAACATAATCCATAATCAACACCCTCCCAACAGCGGCTGATCGTACTCGAACAGTACTTCATTGATCTCGAAAACATCATACTTACCGTTTGCGATGAAGTACTCCACAATAACATCGAATTTGACGGCGTGGGATAGTGCATAGCCCGCTCGTTCCAAGAGGTCATCTGTTTCGTCGAGAGATAATCTTAATGCTATGGCAAGGGCAATTGCTGTACGCTTGCTTGGCATATACCCTTTGTTGCTCCTGATTTTAGAGAATAATTTACGGTCAAGGTTGGCACGTTTGTATACTTCGACATCAGTCATTCCTTTGGCATCAATCAGACGCAGGAGCATCTGAGAGAATGGATCATCAAGGTTTCCGACTAAATCATCAAGGGATGCAGGCGTACCAATAGGAGATAGTATACTTTCATAAAGATTCCTGTTGAATAAGATATCAGACTCATCAGCTTCGGGTTTGGCTTGGCGTTCTACATCAAGCAGCTTCCGTCGCTTTATTTGGTGTGTGTCAACGTAATGCTCATCTATGTAACTTTCGACTGCACCAAGTAGTTCACGACTTACTGTAAATGCCGTTTCATCAAACACTACGAGTGTTACATCAATATCGTGGTCGGCAAGAAAATCTTGAATTGCCGAAGTAGCCACTTTCAGAGCTTCATCTTTGGGGTATCCGTAGATCCCGCTTGAAATCAAGGGGAACGCAATACTTTCACATTTATTTTCGATGGCAAGCCGGAGCGACTCCGTATAGGCGGAACGTAGGAGTTTTTCACTCTGCTCGGCATTCTGATATCTATAAATTGGGCCTGCAGTGTGAATAATATACTTGGCGGGGAGGTCGAATCCCTGCGTAATAACCGCCTCACCCGTCTTAATCGGGGCGAGTTTATCACAGGCAGCTTGAAGCTTTGCCACTCCCGCCGCTTTGAAGATAGCTCCACAGACTCCACCACCCATTTGCAAATAGGTGTTGGCAGCGTTGACTATAGCGTCAACTTTCATTTTTGTTATGTCTTGACGAACAATGGTAAACGGCATTAAGATTCACCTCACGCAAAATAAATAATATTCTTCTGATCTCTCAAATTAATTTTACACTTGAATAAATAGTTGTCAATTAAATGAAAATGAATTACCTTGCTAGTAATTTTGAATCATTGCAAGGCTATTGTATGAAGCAATGGCCTTAAGTATTAGCTGGGTTGATATAAATCCTAACCTCTCGTCAAATAGTTTTCGATTAGGCTATTCTCCATCTTGCTTCTTTCTTGAGCTGTATTTTGTACTTTTCCGCCGCTCTCAATCTTTGTCGGAGTTGCTTTTCAAGTTACACTGATTGAAAGATTTCTTTGAGAATGATTGCTGGATTATTTTTTCCCGCATCTTTCCCGTTTCAGGAGGAGAGAGTTTCTTATGTAGTCTTCTTGCGCGTTTATAAGCTCTTTTCATCTTGTATCATGCCAATTCCTTCTTCATAATTACATTTGTGTATGACTCCTTACACGGAACAGACAAATACCTTGCAAAGTTCTTGATCGAACGGTGAATTTGATCTAACATAACATCTGTGACTGTAATCCCAGGTTCCCACCACCAGTTTTTAATCATAAACGGTTCCTCCTTTTTACTTTTATACGGTTCAAACCTGGCAATCAGTTTTGTCCCATATAGAACTGGCAGAACATAATATCCATATTTACGCTTATCAACAGGAGTATATACTTCCCATCGATAATCAAAATGGAATATTCTATTAATCATCTCTCTATCCCATAGCATATTATCAAGAGGCGCTAAAAACTTGACATGCCCCTTATTTGGATAAGCAAAATGGCATTCCGCCTCATATGGAAAATAAAAAGGTGTATCAATTCCTTCAATATAAACCACCTGTATTTTCTTTGTATCAACTAGATGGTTTATTACATTTTCTCTTATTTTCTTATCGGATAAATAATGGCCTTGCCATGCGCCCCCTCTTTTGTTCCATAGGAGTCCCACACATTGTATTCTGCGTTTGATATACCATTGAAGGAATTCTTTATCATCTATAAAGTCATCCCCCTCCAAAAACTCCATTGGTATTACATTGTCAGTAAAGTCATAATACTTCTGTGTTCCTTTTTTCTCTTTTATAGCTAAATCTCCCCTGCAATATAAGTAATCTAAGGCTGCACTTGATAGCTTTTTATGTCCCCATCTACTTACTCTACTCTCTCCAATTGATAAATCCTTGCTAGAGGTCATACCATTTTCCCTAATATAATCTCTCACCTCTTCTAATATATTCAAAGCATCTAACTGTCCTCTATATGCCAATGTGGCTTCTGTACGTTCTACATTTGCTTTTCTAACTCTAGCAAAACTAGCATACTCATCTGCTTCGTAGATGCACATTTCTTTATCAAATCCATCGATTAATTTATGTTGGCGGTACAGTAAATCATATAGCATAGAAGGCTCATAGTCACTAACTCGTGATTGTAACACCAAATCCGCATTACGACCTACCACATTCAGTGGATCATATTGTATACTTTTTAATTGCCGAAAGCACTGAATTATCCCATCTATCCCCCTATATTCTCTCACTTCATTGAGGTTGTGATAATTCACCAAAAAGCTCCTTGCTTCTTCTAATGATATTTCAACTTTTCCTTTATTCATATACTCCCACTCGTCTTTCTTATTAATATGGCAAAAGAAGTATGACACCTGTACGTCACACTTCCTTGTATTGTTCTAATAATTGATTACAATGTGAGCAAATTCTTTCTATTAACTCTGGCGGTTCAATAACTCTAGCCTGATTTAGATATATCCATATAATGTGTTTATATGAAGATCGAATGAAAGCAGTGAAATTATACATCATGTATGATTTTAGTGCAGTTGCTACATGAAATGCATTTACTCTTATTAATCATACTTCATATTTATTGATGCTGTGATAATATTATCAGTTTTTCTATGTGCAAACCATTGAATATCTCCTGTTGTTAAATTGTACAGAACTGACCACTGCAGCTTATCTACATCTTCGTCCCATACGCCTACTTTCGCCAACAAGGTGATTATTTGCTTATTGCTTAACATATTATTATTAGAAACAATCTCTTTTTCAATGGCATTATAGCGTTCAAATTCTGTAAATCCTTCTCCGATATTTAGCCCATTATATGCTATAAAATTAGATGCTATCTGATATTCTTCATTTGATTCTACAACGACAAGTTCACCATTATAATACTCAATGATAACTGATTTTCCTGTAGCATCAGCAATAAAGTAATGGCAATTAATCCCGCCAGAAAAATATATATTATAATTCTTTAGTAATTGAATTGCTTCGTCCACTGAAGCCGCTTTGTCCAGGACTAGCCTTATTGTCGTAGTAGTATTCAATGTGATCTTGTTTGGGTCTTTAAGCGCATCTGCTTTTGGTACGGCAAGCAACGCAATTGCCACGCCTTTTTCATTCATACCATCAAACGGTAAGTACGGCGCAGCTAATGTAAGGAAACTTTTAAAACTCATTCCATTTGGTAAATAGTTCTCATCATATCCAGCAAAACTAAGGTTTACAGTTGAAACAGATGAATATCCATTATCAGGGTCTGTAAACACCTGTAATGATGGTGAATATGTAAAATCAAAATTCCTTCCATAAATAATATCTCCAAGCTCGTTATTGGTTATAAATGCTGTACAGCCGGCTCCTGTCACGTTTAAATCAATCGACAATCCTTTTAGAAGTCGTTTTGTTACAAAACTTTCAATATCAGCGTCATTGGTTGCACCCGTTTTCAAAAAATCGTCAAATCCATAATCACCATAATATGTCATTTGAAACATCCCATAGTCATCCACTTTTTTTAGACTTCTCAATGTCCTCAATTCATTCCAGAACAAAGCAATTACGAGAACAACAATTACCAGAGGTATATAAAGTAATACGAATCCTATTTTTTTATGTTTTTTTATCATTTTATCCTCCATCATGTTTTCATCTGATTCATATTACTATTTCGTGAAACTTAGCAGAGAGCCCAAATATGAAATATTTATCGCCTTTGTCTCGCTGATCATTTTATCATGAAGTTCATCATAAACAATGCTCAATAGATTAAGGCTCTCTTTTCAGAGCTATCGAAATAGCATTTACATAGTCGTTTACCATAGAATTTTCAAAAGAAATCGCTTCTTCATAATTTATATTTGAAGGATTTCCAATATATCCATTCGGAATTCTTCTTCTAACTGCCTCTCCTCCATTATACCAAATATACATATCTTTATCTGTTATATCAGTAGCAGTGAGTTTTCTAGTCATCTCCTGTCTCACCAAATCAGGGTAATGTAACAGCATCCAGCTTGTCTCAACCCCTCCAGCATGTACCTCAAAATAATCCCGATCCACAGAATCATTAACTTCACTTTTTACTGCAATAATATATTTTTCAATTGTGTCCTGACCATCATACTCATAATTTGGTAGCATAACCTCCTGGCGAATGTCAGGGGCATTGTACCATTCTTGAGGAGACAGCGAGTCATTAATAACATTATTTCGTGCTCCCAAAAGCTCCTTGCACAATTGCATCATAATTTGCCCACGCAACCCTTCTGCGTTGCCTGTTTCGAACTGGTTCAACATATATTGTAGGGCATCTTCACCACCATACTTAAAAAAGCTTGCATATTCATTTTTATGGGCATTGAGATAGTCCTGCGGATTTGGAGAATCCTTTGGCGAGGACATAATGATTTCCAATTTTTTTCAACATCAAAACTAGTCTGGTCTTGCATCTTGTTTCCAGCATCAGTAAAAATGGTAATGATTTCTTCTACAGTATTAAAGTCAATTTTATTAATGTGGTCATAAGGTTCATCAATATAGTAATTTTTTTCATCATCTGAATAAAGGAAATAAGAATGGTAAGTTTTATCTCCACTCATTTCAATCCGAATATAATCAGATACAGGAGGAATATCGTTCTGAGTTGAATCGAAAAATAGGGATGGGCGATGTTTTTCACCCTTTTGCATAAGGACCGCCATACGCATGATTGTTTTATCATCGGTAATAATGACAGAAGCATTATCATTGCCATTCTCATGCTCCGTAAACGTAATGCTCCGAACATGGGGGTAGCCTGATCCAGCCATAGCCGCCATTGCTGAATAATCCTCTTCAGGAATTGTGTAATACCGGTATTCGTTTTGATATATGGTCATTGCCAAGGTAGGCTCAGATTCAAAAAAACGAATTTCATTCCCTACTTGCACATGAATAGTGATAGATGGAGAAAACTTATAAGGTGAAGAAACATTTTTTCTTTTCCAGTCATTTTCAGCTCTATCAAGCCATTTTGCAAGTTCTACACCGGAAACAAAAGTATTTTCATAATCAGTTGATTTAATCTCTATCTGTTCCTGATCTCCAATTGTAGACAACATACTATTAGGATTAAGAAAGGATAACTCCGGTTCACTGTCTTCTGGATTTGATAGCAGTGCGATACTGACACCTATTAAAACAATGACCGAAACAAGCACCACCCAAAACCTTGACTTTTTATAGTTTAGCACGTTCTTAATCCTTCCTCTTACATTTCCCTCGCCAAAAGCAAGGGGGCTTCCATTTAAAATATGCCTTTCAGTAGCAAGGGACAATAATGAATTGGCATAAGTTTTTTTAATATCCTCGTTCATTTCTTTAAGCACTCTTTCATCACAGGAAAGCTCCATATCCGTATTCATTAACATGAAAGCGATCCACACAAGAGGATTAAACCAATGGATGGACAACACCAAGAAAGCTGCTATCTTAATGATATGATCTTTTCGCTGGATATGGGTATGCTCATGCAGCAAAATATAGTTTCTTTCAGTAGCGTTAAGCCCAACTGGTAAATATATCTTTGGTTTTACTAAGCCAAGTACAAATGGTGTTCTCAAATTCTTAGATTCATAGATATTCTGCTCTATTAATTGCGCATATTTAAGCTGTCTTTTTAATTTCAAAATAGATACAAGGCTATAAACAAGCAAAGCTATTATACCTATTACCCAGATGTAAGCAGCTATTTCTGTATAAATCTGCAATGGATTTACACTTGCCCCAACAGTCGGAGCGGGAAGTGATTGGCTTACAAATGAGTCAACTATTTCTATCCCACTATTAATCTGCGGACTTTGCTGATAGATGATATCATGGGGGATTGGAACAGTATTCGTATTCCGTGGCATAAGACTAAACATACTTTCAAAGGAGAATGGAATTATCAGGCGAAAGGCAACCACACCCCATAAGGCATAGCTGATGACTTTTGGAGCTTTTTTGAGTAATAGTCTGACAAGTATCACAAAGAGGATTACATAGCTTGCCGTAAGGCTACTATTTAAAACAGTAAGAAATAGTTCACTCATTGCTACACCTCCTTGTACTCATCAATCAATTTTTTCAACTCTTCAGCCTGATGCTTACTTAATTTTCTACCACTGATAAAAGCCGTAAGGAATTTTGGCAAGGACCCTCCAAAGGTATCCTCAACAAAACGTATACTTTGCTTGGCGTAATACTCATCCTTTGTAATTTGGGATGAAACCACAGCATTTTCATTTTTAAATATACCTTTTTCACATAGTTTTTTAAGTACTGTATATGTTGTGGACTTTTTCCAATTCATTTCTTTTTCACTTAGCTTGACAAGGTCGCCGGAACCAATCGGCTCATTCTGCCAGATTAATTCTGCAAATTTTTCTTCAGTTTCTGCGAGTGTATAATACTCCATGATAAACCTCCTTGGTCTATTGAGTATCGACCGTATATTGTAAGTCTATACTGAATAAACCAAATTGTCAATGATGATAAAAAATAATAAAAAGCAGCCCATCACAAGCTAAGTGTTGTGTCATACCAAGCCAAACCTTATACCCAAAAGTCAAAAATTGCAGGTTAAAAATTTGACCTGCAATTCAAACTATCATAATATCAAAATACAAATTCGATTATTCTTCCAGTTTAACAAGCTTTTTTATGCTTACATTCAACCTGCTCTCACAACCCTGTATTTTAAAAAAACATCTATTCTGCTCTGTCGCACCCAGAATCACTCTCATGGACTTGTTTCCCAGAACCGAAAAATATGCATATTTTTAAGTCTATATTTTTACCCTTAAAATCTATAAACCCCACCTCTACAGCCTTTTCAGCGGCACTACTTTTCATTCTTTATTATCAATACGCAACTCTCAACATGGAACGAGCCAATTGGATTGATGTCTTTGGTCGTTTTTTTAACCTTGCGTTCTCGGGAATATGTCAACGGATTATTGACGAATTTCCTGCAAATGACCGTTCAAGGGAACAAATCGACCGGCAATGATTATCATCATCAAACGCCGGTCTTCTATATACTTCACATTGTGTAAAATAAATAGTTATTCGATTAATGATTTCATTATATCAATAAGTTGCTTATCTGTTTGTTTGTATTTTTCAATGCTTTTTTCTTTATCAACAATACTGCCGTCCTGTACGACATCAGCTTCCGCTTCAATAACAATTGCAACACCATTCTCTAAATATACGAGCTTTCTCACATGAGGTATTTTTACATGTACATTGGTTGGCTCAGGAAAATCGCTTATATTGATTTTTCCGTCTATTCGGCTTACATTTTTCAAACGCTCAAGCTCATCCGATTTAAAGTACTGCTCTGCAAAATAAAAGACACTAAATCTATTTTGAAATTCCAATATGTTTTTATCAAAATAATAATAAACCGTCTGGTATGCAATAATATTATCAGTAACCTCATCTACTAAAACATATTGTTTTACTGTATAATCGCCATCAGGTAGAACGGGGTCTTTTATGGAAATTTGTAAAGCAGATTCTACATCATCCTTTGTATATTTCTGTTCTTCCCAACGTACTCCGTTATTCTTTATACCTGAATTGATTCTTACTAAATCTCTCAGCTTGTTATTGAAAACAAATCCAAATGGCACCTTTGCTGAAGTTGTTTGTCTAATAATTTGTGATGCATCAACATCGTGATATACCGCACCACTTTGTCCTTTAGTATCTGATCTGTCTTGAAGAGGATTTGAATCTCCTGTTGTATTTGGTATGTTTGACTCGCTTTCATTCGGGGTTATGTTCCATATGTTCATATGTGGATAGATACTTATAACAAAAATTAGCATTACCGCGGCACATGCAGCCACAGAGATATATTTTCTGAAGTTATTTGTTACAATATGTCGGCGGGTAGATCTTTGTGTTAAGCGATTCATGATCTTCTCATGTAAAGTTTCATCAACGGACAAATTATCCATATAATTCTTGTAATCTTTCATAACAACAGCTCCTCCTCTATAAATGATTTAAGTTTTTGACGTGCTCGGGTGAGCAGACTTCTGACAGTAGATTCCTTTTGTTCTGTAATCTCTGCAATTTCCTTTGTTGTATAGCCCTCATAATAGAATAAATGAATCACAATTCTGTATTTTGCAGGCAAGGACAGGATTGTCTCCATCAGATACTTCTGTTCTTCTGTCTGTGCCGGATAAGACTCAAGTAGAGGCACTGTTTTCTTCCACCAACTTGACCGCAAGCGACTTTTGCAAAGATTAACGGTTACCCGAATAAGCCATGCAATTTCGTGCTCCGGAGATTGAAAAATCGGGCATTTCTCAATTACCTTGACAATCCTGTACTATATCTTCTGCATCAGCTTTGTTCCCAATGATAGCAATAGCAGTTCTATATAGCCTGTTTTCATATTCTAATACAAATTCCTCCATGCAATCCTCCGGCCGGAAGGATAGATCAAGCATCTGCTCACCTCCTCACCCTATATACGCATGAAAGGCGTAAAATGCTGCAAAGCGTAAAAATTTTTTGATACCGATAATAAAGCAGAAGAACCTCCATAGTTATGTGGCGTTTCAGGTCTCGATAAATACTTATAGTTGCTGCATTTTCAAAGCTTGGATTAACCATATTTCTTCCTGTTTTGCTCAAAAATGAAGACCTGCCACGGGAAAGCAGGTCTCAGACACACAAGCAATGCAGCAACCAGGCTATCATAGTGCTTTTATTAGCACTTTAGGCCCTATGGCTTTGCGTTCCCTACCATTAGGCAGGTTTGCCCTTAGCTTTGATTTTCCATTATGTTGGCATTTCAGAAAATGTTAAGCTACTGAGATTATTTAACCTCAATATCCTTTGCCGCAGTTAATTCATCAGGGTTTGTAATTTTCCTATTTTCAAGCTTTGCAAGTATTTTCACTGTAATGGTGTATTTACCCGGTAGAACCCTGTTGCCTTTGTTGTCCTTGTAGTCCCAAACCTCCGAAAATGAGAGCTTTTCATCCTTTTTTAATTTAGTATTAATGATAGCTGTTGCAAAACCTTTATCATGAGACCACCTGTACACTTCCATGCCATTATTATCAGTAATAAAAATATAAAATTTTTGACTTGAGCTGAAATAAAATGCCAGGGTTTCCCCTGATATATTGTGCAAGGCAAAGTCCATCTTTATTGTCTCATCTTTCGGAGTAGTATCCAGTACTGTATCAAATAAGCCTGTAGCAGGCTTCAATAATTCCTTTTTTCTCTGCTTTGCCTGCTCTATGAACTCAGGGCTTGCTTTGATTATCTGTGATGGTTCGATTATTATGGTTTTGTTGCCTGATTTAACATCTGTATCAAATTCAATCTTAATTCCTTCTTTATATTTTTGAGCCGAATTTATATCTTCAGACGGCCAAAGAGGATTGCCTTTCAGAATCTCCTCCACTTCCTCAAAGCCAATTTGGAAAGCATAGTTGTAACGGGCCGGCAGCGCAAAGACGTATACGGAATTGCTGCCCAGTTTACTCGGGCCAATGGGTGCCGCGCTGACAGAAAAATTTCCCTTCTGTAAGGCGTTCCACTGCTCAAGCGTGAAAACCATAATGGGGATGTCCTGGCGTGGAGCTTCCTGAGTCCAATCCGGGTGCCGTATCAAAAGCTGAGGACCTGTTTCAACAGTCTCTCCATTGTTTGTTCCTTTCCATTGTTCCTCAACTATTGAATACTCTTTCCATGTTTTCGGCAGGTAGAATCGGAAGCCATACTGGGTGTTTTCATAAACAACAGGGCCACGCTGCGAGTATTCGCCAATCGTCACACCGCTGATAAGCCAGCGGTCGTTTACCTTCTGCACCACAATCGTGACCGGGCGCTTAGCGGCGGCTCCGCCTTTTGCAAGTTCTACGCTTGTAACCTCGATAACCTCTCCGTAAACCGTGTATTGGTTCTTATCGCTCATTTCCATTCTTAATATATCGATACGGTCAGGCCATGGGCTGGAAACTGTACGGCCGGGTGCGCTTTGTGGATCAGCCTGCCATTTGTGCAGCAGCTCAGATGTTATATAATCGCTGTATTTTTCTTTAATGCTTGCAGCAACTACATCTTTAGGATCTGAAAGGGAAACCTTCTGGAGCGTTTTCCCGAAAGCTTCCACCAGTGCCCGGACGTCCTGTTCGTCCTGATTAATGTCTTCCTTTTTAGTAGGCAAAGGATCAATCTTGAATTGGATAACGGTTAAGATATCCTTATCCTGCGGTCCGCCTTCCTGCGGGCACAGCACGGAGATTATAAGTTCTTCTCCATTTATGGTCTTTTTATAAAACCGTTTCATGCCAAGGGCATCCTTAAGCTCCCAGCCGTTATCAATCAGCATATTGCCGTAATCCCGGATGATTTCGTCGGGAGTCCTGCCGGTCAAATAAATGATATTCCCATATGTTTTTGCATCCTGCGGAACCGGAATCTCGTTGTAAAACAATTTATTTATTTCCTGCAATGAAACACTGTTGTTATGCAGATCCATCATGATTCCGAGGTTTTCCGCGTTTAATTTAAGCGAAAGGCCTGCGGGTTCGCAGCGCAGCCCTACCGCCATAGGTTCCGCGTTCGGGCTGGTGGAGCTTGCAACAAGAGAAAATCCCGGCGCGCCCTTAATAGGAAAGCTGATAATATACAAGCCGGAGCCGATATCTTTGTAATAGTAGGAGTCCCGAATGTCCGGGTAGATTAAGCTTCCGTCGACAAACGCCTTGACTGCTTCCCAAGTAAGTCGTGGTCTGTCGTTGATTGCGTCCGTTGGCGTTGGTGATGTGCTGAGAGGCATCTTTTGAGGCGCACTGTCCGCCTGAAAAGCGCCCATCAATACAACCGTACAGCTTAAAACCGCCACTAAAACGGCAAAAAAAGCGATGGTCTTTTTGGATTTCTTTAAATCGCCCAAAATAGCACTCATCCTTTCTATGAAATTAATAGTTTCCATTTATTAGACGTGGATACTGCATCAATGGTTTCTGATAAATCAAAATTTTTTAATGGATATATTGGAGATTGCTCATTAAACTCAATCTCGCTGCGGTAACTTCTAAATCAGCATCATCTGCTTCATCAGAAGGTAAGTACGTTTTTTCGTTTTCCCTCCCATTGATACCATGCTCATACAGGATAGTGAATGTTATCGTAAGCTGATTACCTATAAAATAAAAAAGCTCCGGTAATGAACCGAAGCCTTCTATTTTATCCTCTAAACCCTTCTGCTGCCTGAAATGGATAATTATTGTTACTCTTCAATACGGTAAAAACCATGCTCGTTATAACCCATCTTATAGCCATTAATAACAAAAGGCTTGCTGGTATCTATTCCCAGCATTTCTAAACCTTCTCTGGCATTTTGCCCGGTTTCTCCGCCTAGTCCTACAAGGGAATAGTTGTTGGTAATAATTTTTAGCATCCACTGCAAGCTGTCCAAAATTCTATGAATTTCTTCACTTTTCTCCGGCCCGCCTATTTTAAGGACAATGTCCATCCATTCTTTTTCCAATTCTTTAAATTCTTCTAATTGTTCAGGAGTTAGTTTTGACAAGTCCTGCATTTCTCCTGGAGCGGTTCCTAACATCCTCCTGGTTAATTCATTCAGCTTATCCGTGTAATTTATATTTGAAAAATAGTAATCTTCATTAAATCCAAAGGTTACCATGAATCCGTTGAATTCGCCAAAATTATACACTTGCCCTTCTCTGAAGGTAATTGAATTGTCGCTGTCCATACTTGAATAAGGGCCGGGATTATCAAATCTGATTTTACTGGAAGCAACCATTGAAGTATACGCCTTAAGGTCCGTCACGAAATCCAGCAGTCTGGACCGATTTACCAATTCCAGGTCCAATTGCTCATCCCATGTCATTTTTTTGCCGTCATTCCATCGATATTGAAAAAAAGCTTCGTCAATCTCGTCTTCATTCCCGACGTATCGGAAGTCAAAACCATTTTCCTGTGCTTTTTGTATAACTGAACTTGCCTTCCCAGGTTCCCAGTCTGAGCTCCGCCCCAGTGTCATTTTCCCTTCAACCTGCTGCCGCCTCGCGGCAGATTGCATTTGGAGCGATTGCCATATCCTGTAGAAATCCGCATTCTCCCTCTCTGGTGCAGTTTCTTCAGCCTGATTCAAATCTCCTGAATCCTTTACAAAGTCCTTATATTTGGCTGATGTCCATTGATACCTGTTGATATCTGAATATGGAGCTACCCTCAAAATATTCACCTCCGAAAAACCTATAAACCTATAAATCTATATTCTATATTCTCAATTGTCTTCTATAAAAGTTTCTTGAATATGTTCTGATTACCTTATCGGCATATTGTCTGGAAATATTTATGATAAATTTATCTTAATAAATCAATGCTCAAACCCTTCTGCTGCCTGCATAGGAGTTGTTTACGCTCAATAAAACCTCAAACAATTTTCTGCTGGCTAAAGACATGTAAGTCTAACCAACAAAGGTGCAGCGTTTGGACTGGTAGAACTTGCAATAAGTGAAAACCCTTGTGCATCCTCGATAAGAAAGCTGACAATATATAGGCCGGAGCCAATTTCCCTGTAATAGAAGGAGCCCCGGATGTCCGGGTAGCTGAGTCTTCCTTCAGTTAGTTCTTTCAGTGTAGCAAGGGGACGCGGACCTTGCTATTTCGACATTTTCTCGTTTCACTCCATGTGTTTTTTCCACCTTCACCACGCACTCAACGTGGCAACGAGCCGTTCGGGTTGATGTCTTTGGCTATTTTTTAAGCCTTGCGTTTACGGGAAAATGTCAATGGGTTATTGGCTATTTTTGAAAAAACCGAGGTTCGTGGAAACATATCAGCCTTATGTACATCGCCATCTGTAAACTATAATTAAAACTGAATTTGCTGAAGTATTATCTTGCTTGCAATTATTTTCTCAATTTTCGAAGCAGATTATCCTTTTATTCTAACGGATGTCGAGTTTTTATTTGAGTTTTATCTATTAAGCCAAAGTTCTTTATTGTAATCTTTATCTTATATTCTTTATCATCAACTATCAGTAGCAATTCATCATTTAATGAATCATTTTTGTTTATTATTTTTTCTTGGTTGGAGTACTTTACCTTTAATAATTCATTTTCCAAAAGCTCCAAAGAAATCTTATCTAAATCAGGAATGCGGGCATAGTATAATTCATTATTTATTTGACCACCAAATTCTTGCTCAATAGTTAAAATGGAATCCTCACAGTTTGAAACTGCGATTTTTCGCGCGTGACCCCCCGCCCGTTTCCGGGGCAAAAAGTGGTAGAGATTTAGACCCCCCTACCCCAGAAACTGTAGAAAATCTCAAAAGTTAAGCTAATCTTAGGATTTCGTGAGATTTTTTGCATCTATATAAAACCGTTAATCGGCATTGTTTTCAAATTTGAGTATTAACCTTTTTTTAGAAAAGAGGCGAGTGTTTTAATTTATCTGTCAGTCAAGCGAATGATCTGACAATTTGCTGTTATTCTATCTAACAGAGTCT